>MDTE01121199.1_pt1 | contig 13265 bp, 20 predicted proteins | sample 811231 | NCBI WGS metagenome assembly MDTE01 (sample SAMN05326651, study PRJNA326480) | marine metagenome | isolation source: seawater | place: Indian Ocean: Red Sea | collected 2010
AAAAATATAGATGGTTATAATTCTAAACATAAAAAACATATGCCCTACATTGTAGTAATAGTCGATGAAATGTCTGATTTAATGTTAATATCAGGCAAGGAAATAGAAAATTATATTCAAAGATTATCGCAGATGGCTAGAGCTGCTGGAATTCATATTATAATGGCAACACAAAGACCAAGTGTCGACGTTATAACTGGTACCATTAAGGCAAATTTTCCAACAAGAATTTCGTTTCAGGTAAGTTCGAAAATTGACAGCAGAACAATTTTGGGAGAGCAAGGAGCTGAGCAATTATTAGGCAAAGGAGATATGTTATTTATGTCCTCAGCTAATAGAATAGTGAGAATTCATAATCCATATGTTTCAGAATCTGAAATAGAAAAAGTAAACAGTTTTTTGAGATCTCAGGGTGAACCGGACTACATTAATGAAATTACTATAGTTAAAGATAGTGAAAACAGTGATACTCAAAATATTGATGGAGAAAAAGATGAATTATACAACAAGGCGGTAGATATTATTAAAACAGAAGGAAAAGCATCTACAAGCTTTTTACAGAGAAAACTACAAATTGGATATAACAGAGCAGCAAGAATCATGGAAATGATGGAAAAAGAAGGTATTGTTGGTCAGGCAAATCATGTAGGCAAAAGAGAAATCTTATAGGTCTATCTTGATAAAAAAATTATTATTTATTTTAAATATTTTTTTAATATATTTTTTTTCCATAAATACTTCTCAAGCTAATTTACAAGAAAAAATTATCAATAAATTAACATCAACCAAAACTTTATCTTTTAATTTTAAACAGCAGATTTCTGATAAAGAAGAAATGGGAAATTGTTTCATTAAATACCCCCTTCTTATGAAATGTAAATATCAAAATTTAAAACAAAAAACTATAATTTCTAATGGAAAGAGCTTGGCTGTTATAAAAAAGAAATACAAAAAAATTTATTTATACCCTCTAAAATCAACACCACTTTTTTTTCTTTTAAAAAAAGAAAAAATTATAAATTTAATAAGGAAAACTCAACCGGCAGAAATTAGTTCAAACTTAATTATATTTAAATTCATTAATAAAAAAAAAAATATTATAAAAATACTTTTTGATAAAAATTCATTAGATTTAAAAGGTTGGCAAACAAAAGACGCATACTCTAATGACGTCAGCTTCATAATTAATGATTTAAAAATTAATAATCAAATTGTAGATGATTTTTTTAAAATTCCAAGAGAAGAGGATCTTTAGGAAACCATCTTTCCTATTTTTTCGCCACCAAATAAATGAAAGTGCAAATGAGGTACTTCTTGTCCACCATTTTCTCCAATGTTAGCCAAAGTCCTATACCCTCTTCCTCCATCTACTGAGATTCCAAGTTTTTTTGCAACTATATTTATTCCCTTAATAAGAGCTACAATTTCTTTCTCAGAAGCTCTTTTACTAAAATCGTCTAGGTCCGTATATTCCCCTTTTGGAATAACTAAAGCATGAATTTTTTTTCTTGGATTAATATCATAAAAAGACAATACAAATTCATCTTCATAAATCTTTTCATCAGGTTTTAAAGGTATTTCTTCTCTTAAAATTTTAGCAAAAATATTATTTTTATCGTAAGTCATTTTATTTGTTTGTCATTAATTAATAAAAAAATGATAAATTAATAAACCAATAATTAATCCTTTAATAAAAGATATCCAAAGAACACCATAATCAGAAATGTTTAGTTTTTTTTTCCAATATTCTATATACCTTTTATGCCAATTTATCATTTTTGTCTTTTCTTTAGCTCATCCATTACATCCTCAATTTTAATTCCATTGGCCTCTAAAAGTACCATTAAATGATATAAAACATCCGCCGCTTCATGAATTTTGTTTGTATCTTTTTCGATTGCGTCAACAAGTTCTGTTATTTCTTCTTTTATTTTTTCAACACTTAACTTTTTATTGTTTAATAATTTATTAGTATAAGATCCCTCAGCTGAGGATCTTTTGCGTTGACGAATAACAGAAATTAATTCTTCTAGAGTTTTAAACATTTTTCAGATTCTTACAGGAATTCCCTTTAAGTCTAAATATTTTTTTGCATCTTGTATCGAATACTCTCCAAAATGAAATATTGAAGCTGCAAGAACAGCGCTTGCTTTCCCTATTTTAAATCCTTGGTGTAGATGCTCTAAACTACCAACACCTCCTGAAGCTATAACTGGTATATTAACTAGATTAGATACCTTTTTGGTAAGATCAAGATCATAGCCCTTTTTAGTTCCATCTCGATCCATTGATGTCAGTAATATTTCCCCGGCACCAAAAGCCTCCATTTTTTGAACAAATTTTAAAACATCTTTGCCAGTAGGTTTCCTCCCGCCATGGGTAAAAACTTCCCATTTATCATTGTTAATTTTTTTTGCATCTACAGCAACCACGGTACATTGCGATCCAAATGTTTGTGCACTTTCTTTTATTAAATTTTCATTTGTGATGGCTGCAGTATTTATTGAAACTTTATCAGCTCCTGCAAGAAGTAAATTATTTATGTCTTCTATCGTACGTACTCCTCCACCAACAGTTAAAGGAACAAAACACTTTTCTGTAGTTTTTTTTACTACTTCCAAAATAGTTTTTCTGTTTTCATGAGAGGCTGAAATATCTAAAAAGCATATTTCATCAGCACCCTGATCATTATATATCTTAGCTTGTTCAGCTGGATCACCAGCATCAATTAGATTTACAAAGTTTATTCCCTTAACTACTCTTCCATTATTTATATCCAAGCAAGGTATAATTCTTTTTTTAAGCATTTAAATTATTTTACTAAGTTGTTTTATGTCAATATTACCATCATAAATTGCTTTACCAATGATAATGCCCTTAATATTTTGAGATCTATTTTTTTTAACATTAATCACATCATTAATTGAAGATACGCCACCAGAAATTACAAAAGGAATTTTGGTTAGATTAGATAAATTTAGTGTTTCTTGAAGATTTGGACCAGATTTAGTTCCATCCTTATTAATATCAGTATAAATTATTCTTGAAATATTGATGCTTTTAATTTTTCTAATAAAATCTGAAGCCAAGATATCAGTTTGTTTTTTCCAACCCGACAAAGCTATAAAGCCTTTGCGTGCATCAAGAGATAATGCAATTTTATTATCAAATTTATCACAAGCTTTTTTTAGAAATTCTATATTTTCTATTGCAGCAGTTCCTAGTATTACCTTATCAACATTAAAATCTAATAATCTCTTTATATGCTCAATAGTTCTGATGCCTCCACCAATTTGAATTTTAATTTTACCAATTTTACTTATTGCTTTAATTATATTTTCATTAACAGGTTTTTCATTTAGAGCGCCATCTAAATCAATTATATGAATATTATTAAAACCTAAATTTGAAAATTCGTTCGCCTGATCAAGGGGGGATTTTTTATACTGTGTAATTTGATTAAAATCTCCCTTTAGAAGTCTAACACACTTTCCTCCCTTAATATCAATTGCAGGGAATATAATCATTTATAAAACTATAAAGTCCCTTTTGTTGAAGGAATTTTATTTTTAATTCTTTTATCAATTTCTAAGGCTTGTCTTAACGAGCGTGCAAGTCCTTTAAAACATGATTCAATAATATGGTGACTATTATCACCATATAAGTTTTCAATATGAAGCGTAATCCCAGCCGCCTGTGAAAAAGCCTGGAACCATTCTTTAAATAGCTCAGTATCCATTTCTCCTAATTTTTCCACCTTCAATTTAACTTTCCAAATTAAATAAGGTCTATTGGACACATCTATAGAAACTCTAGTCAATGTTTCGTCCATGGGTATCAAAGCATGAGCAAATCTTTTTATTCCTTTTGAGGATTTGAGAGCTTTTTTTATGCATTCTCCAATAGCGATGCCAGTATCTTCTGTAGTGTGATGCAAATCTATGTGTGTGTCACCCTTTGCCAATACTTTTAGATCAATTAAAGAATGCTTAGATACTTGTTCAAGCATATGATTTAGGAAACCTATTTTAGTGTCTATTTTATAAGACCCTTTCCCATCCAAATTTGCCTCAACAACTATACTGGTCTCTTTGGTTTTTCTGTTTATCTTAGCTTTTCTTGCCATATAGCACTTTTATTATAACAGGGTATATAAACAATTCAGGAATATAGCAATAAAATGAACTTTTGAACTTGAAGATATTAAAAAAATCTCCACATACCATAGTACAATGACTGGTAATTCAAATTGGCATGGAACAACAATAGTCTTAATTAGAAAAGGCAAGGACGTTGTTGTGGCTGGAGATGGTCAAGTTAGTCTCGGAAACACTGTAATTAAAAGCACAGCTAAAAAAGTTCGAAAAATCGAAAAAAGAAATGTTATAGCTGGTTTTGCAGGCTCAACTGCTGATGCTTTAACATTATTTGAAAGATTAGAAGCTAAATTAGAAAAACATGCAGGTAATCTTACTAGAGCTGCTGTCGAATTAGCAAAAGATTGGCGAACAGATAAATACTTAAGACGATTAGAAGCTTTAATGGCTATAGCTGACAAAGAAAAAAGTTTTATAATTTCTGGAACTGGAGATGTGCTCGAGCCTGAGGAAGGAATTATTGGAATAGGGTCTGGTGGTAATTATGCTTTAGCGGCTGCAAAAGTATTAATGAATACCAAAATGTCAGCAGAAGAAATAGCAAAAAAATCAATTCATGTTGCTTCTGAAATATGTGTTTTTACAAATAATAATATTACTTTAGAAAAAATATAATTTTAATGAAACAAAAAACAAACATTACAACATTACCAAAAAGAGACTCGAAGCTAGAGAAAGATGACAAATCAGTAGTTTCGTCTTTATCTCCTAGAGAAATTGTATCTGAATTAGACCGATATGTAATTGGTCAAAACGCAGCGAAGAGAGCTGTTGCAATCGCACTTAGAAATAGGTGGAGAAGACAAGCATTGAAAGGTGAGATGAAAGATGAGGTTCTGCCAAAAAATATTCTGATGATAGGACCAACTGGGGTAGGAAAAACAGAAATCTCTAGAAGACTTTCTAAATTAGCTGAGGCTCCATTTATAAAGGTAGAAGCTACAAGATTCACTGAAGTGGGTTACGTTGGAAGAGATGTAGAACAAATAATTAGAGATTTGTTAGAAATTTCTATTGCTATAGAAAAAGAAAGAATGAGAAAGCAGGTATATGCAAAAGCTCAACAGGCTGCAGAAGAGCGTGTATTGAATGCGCTTGTTGGAAATAAGGCTAGTGTTGCAACTAGAGAAAGCTTTAAAACACGATTGAGAAATGGTGACCTTGATAATAATCAAATTGAAATTGAAGTAAGTGATTCTCCTAATATGCCAAGTTTTGAAATACCTGGAATGCCAGGAGCTAACGTTGGAATGATAAATATTTCGGAAATGTTAGGAAAAAATGTCAAAAAAGGAAAAAAGAAAAAAATGACTGTTAAGGAATCTCATGAAATCTTAATTGCTGAAGAATCTGATAAAATGATTGAACAAGATACAATTATTAAGTCAGCAAAAATTTCAACTGAAAACAATGGAATTGTTTTTTTAGATGAAATTGACAAAGTATCTGCACGGGGTGATCGTATTGGTGGCGATGTTTCTAGGGAAGGAGTCCAAAGAGATTTGCTTCCATTAATTGAGGGCACTACTGTTAGCACTAAGCATGGTCCTATAAAAACTGATCATATCTTATTTATTGCGTCAGGGGCCTTCCAACTCGCCAAACCATCAGACTTATTGCCTGAGCTACAAGGAAGATTACCTATAAGAGTAGAATTGAGTGCTTTAACCAGTGATGATTTCGTTAGAATTTTGGAAGAGCCAGATAATAGTTTGATAAAACAATACAGGGCACTTTTAGAAACAGAGAAGGTAGACCTTGAATTTACAAAGGATGGCATCGACACAATCGCTAAACTAGCAACTGAGATCAATGCTAGTATAGAAAATATTGGAGCTAGAAGATTGCATACCATTATTGAAAAAGTTTTGGATGAAATAAGTTTCACCGCAACAGATAGGGGTGGTGAAAAAATTACAATTAATAAAGATTATGTTACTAAAAACCTTGGGGAACTTGCTAAAGATACAGATCTATCAAAGTTTATTTTATAAATTTTTTTTATTTTTTAAAAAAACATAAATAGCACCTTCGCCGCCATCCTTTATATTTGCTGTTGATATACTATTTATTTTATTAGCTAAACTTTCGTCATTTTTAATATATTCTGGCACAGAATTCCTAAGCACACTCAACTTTTCAGAAAGATAAGGATTTTCATGTGATTTAGATCTTAATCCTTTACCAGTCACAATTAAAAGCTTTTTGTATCCACTGTTAAATGAATTAATTATAAAATCTTTTACTATTTTATTTGCTTCAATTAGTGAAAACCCATGCAAATCTAATTTTTTAACTTCGTTTAATTTAATATTTTCTTTTAATAGATCGGATTCCTTGGCTTTTATATTTCCCATTTGCTTTGTAAAATCAAGCCAGTCTTTTTTATCTTTGGGTGAAATAAAATTCTTTTTTTTCACTATTTCAGTGATGTCTCAACTAGATACCATGTGGGATCCTGACTCCACATATTTTTTGAAAACTTCCATACGTCATTAACAGTTTTAATTGTATCTGGATTTCCTTCAATTACTTGATTGTTTTTGTCCTTCACGCAAGTAATTATTTCACAAACAAAATTTACAGTTACTTTGTATATATTTTCAATTTTTTTAAACTCCAATACTTTTGAAGATTTAATTCCTATAAAAGTGGTTTCGTATTTAAGTTCTTTTTTCTTTCTTTCATCTATAACCTCTGCAAAATCACTAAATAATTTTTTTCCTAATAAACTTTTTAATGTTTTTTTATCGCCTTTTGCGAAGGAAGTGATTATTTGTTCATAGGCAATATTCGCACCTTTTAAAAAATTCTTTTTTGCTTCCTCGTCAACATTACCTGTTTTTATAGCTTCATTATTTTCTATATCTTTAAGAACTTCCATGCCTTTCGGAAAATATTTGCTTACTGGTTTTCCTTGGTGGCCTGTTTTCCTTCCTAAAATATTTCTAAGTCTTAAAATTATAAAGCCAGCAAACATTGCTAACAAAATTATATCTATAAATCCAAACTGACTGCTCATATGATTTTTGATTATAATACTTAAATGATATAGTATGCAAATACAAATAATTAGACAAATGAACGCTATCCTCCTTTTAATAATTTGTATTCCCTTAATAGAAATTTATTTGTTGATTAAGGTGGGGAGCATGATTGGTGCTTTTAATACAATTTTTTTAATTTTTTTCACAGCAATTACTGGAGTTTATTTCGCAAGACTAGCAGGTTTAAACACAATTCGGTCGGGCTTTAACCAATTAATACGAAATGAAGTTCCTGTTTATGAAATTATATCAGGAGCTGCTCTAGCTTTTGCAGCCTTATTATTAATCATACCTGGATTTTTGACAGATTTAATTGGATTTTTATTAATACTACCCATAACAAGAAAATTTTTCATTTCATCAATATCTTTTAAATTGAAAAAAAAGAATATTAATAATAATGAAGATATTATTGAAGGAAGCGTTGATGAAAACCAACAAAACAAAGATGAATAGATGAGCTACAAAATTATATCAAAATTTATTAAAGATATTTCTTTTGAAATACCAAATATTCAAACTTTTATCATGATGGAAAAAGAAATTTTAAATTATAAACTAAATTGTGATATCAAAAGTAAACCATACAAAGATAAAATTATAGAAGTTAGCACTATTTTAAAGCTTACTCCCAACCAGGATGTTAAACACAAAATGTTAACCGAAATTAATTTGACTTCTTTGGTTTCCATAGAAAAAAATTTTGAGGATAGAAAAGAATTAGAAAAAATTATTTTAGTAAAAATACCTACAGAAGTTTACCCAACTTTATATGAAACTTTTATTTATTTATTTAAACAGGCTGGCATAAAAGATATCAATATAGAGAAAAATCTTAATTTTGAAGCAATGTATAATGAAAAGAAAAAAGCTTAACTATAGTTATTTTTAAGCAACTGGGACTTCAAATATTTTTTATGAAGTTTTAGCTCATCATCACTCGGCTTGATTATTTTTCTTAATTTATTGTTGTTTTTTCTAGTGTTAAAATTATTTTCCAAACGTATAACTTCATCATTTTCCAAATTCAATTTTAACTCTTTCTGACCTAATAAATGAAAGTAAACTTCTTTTAACAAATGGCAATCTGTTAGTGCGCTATGTTTTTCTCTTTTTGAATTATCTATGTTAAAACGTTTGCAGAGTGCATCTAGTGAATTTTGTGACCCAGGATATTTGAGACGAGCTATTTCTAAAGTATCAATTACATTTTTTTTATCGATAGGTTCTTGATTTAAAAGTTTTAATTCATAATTTATAAAAGATAAATCAAAAGAAGCATTGTGGATTACTATTTTTTTATCTTTTATAAAATTTAAAAAAGTTTCTGATATTTCTGAAAAAGTTTGTTTGTTAGATAAAAATTCATCCGTGTAACCATGAATTTTATAAGCTTCCTCTGATACTGATCTTTGAGGGTTAATATACGCATGAAATACCTTATCTGTTGGTATTTGGTTATTTAACTCTACACACCCAATTTCAACTATTCTGTGTTTTTCTAAAGTGGATAAACCTGTTGTTTCTGTATCGAGTATAACTTCAAGCATTTACTAAAATTTCTTTTAATATAATTTTAACATTTTTTTTAATAGAATTGCTCCTAAAATTATTTTTAACTACAAAGTCTGACTTTTCTTTTTTAACTTCTACAGGAAGTTGAAATTTTCTTAAAAATTTGTGGTTTGAAGTGTGTTTTTTTTTTAGCCTTTTATTAATCTCTTTTTTTTTAGCATCTACAAAAATTAAAATATCCTCTTTCTTATTAATTTTATTTTCTAGTAAAAGCGGAATATCTAAAATAACAAATTTCATATTCTTTTTTTTTTTCATAAAAATTTTCAATTTTTGTCGAACTATAGGATGAACAATTCTAGAAATTTTTCTAAGGTTATTTCTTTTTGATGCTATTGCTTTTTTTAATTCACTTTTTTTGACAGGAAATTTAGTTATGTGATCTGGAAAGGACCTTTTGAGTTTCCTATAACATTTTTTATCTTTTTTATATATTTTTGATACTTCTACATCAGCATTAAAAACTGGATAACCGAATTGTTTTGCTACATAGCTTTTTCCCGAGCCAATATCTCCTACAACCGCAAGTCTAATCATTCATCTAATAATTTATTATCAATTTTTGGCAAAACATTATGCCAAATTTTAAAAGCTAATTGGGCTTGATAAATAAACATCATCTTACCATTTTCAATTTTATTTCCAAGTTCACCACCTTTTAAAAGAAAATTAGTTCTATGCGGGTTGTAAATTACATCATAAAATAATTTATCTGATCCCGTTTTGCTAAAATCTAATTTAATTTGATCATCACTTTTTAAACCTAAGCTTGTTGCATTAATAATCATGTCAAAATCAGTATTTTCACCCCAAGGTATAATTTCTAAATCAGAATGAATTTTTTTAAGATCTATTGCTTTCTTTTCTGTCCTATTGCTCAATATAATTTTTGATGCACTCAGGTTTTTCAAAGTCAAAATAATCGAAGGCACGACTCCTCCCGCTCCTAAAATAAATACTTTTTTATTTTTAACATCATAATTAATGTGCTTTAAACTACGTTCAAATCCTTCTACGTCTGTATTATCTCCAATTACCTTATTTTCTTTTTTAAAAATTGTATTTACAGATTGGGTCTTATCGGCAAGAAACGTTAATCCATCCAGAAAAGGGATTACTGTTTTTTTAAACGGTACCGTTACATTTATTCCATCCACTTTTCCTGTTTTCACTTCTGAAATTATTCTTTCAATGTCAGTCTCGCTAACCTTTTTTTTATCATATAAAGCGTTAATATTATTTTGCTTAAACCAATAATTGTGTAATTTAGGTGATAATGAATGTTCGACTGGATCACCAATAACAAAATATTTTTTCATTTTTTATAAAATTTTAATTTTATCTCCAATTTTTATTTTCCCAGAAACCAAGACTTCACATCTTAACCCACCTTTTAAAAGAAATTCTTTTATTATGTCCTTGCCATTAACCATTTGCGCAAGATGCGAACAAGGTCTACATAATTCGTAAGGTAAAATTTTAACTGATCCGATTTCCATTTTTTTTTTAATTAAATTATTTAGTTCAATTCCTTCAGTTATTATATTTCTTCTAAAATCAATATAAGAAATTTCAGCTTTATATTTATTGTTATAATAATCTATATTCTCTTTTTCGATTAAAGTTATTTGACCTTTATTATTATTTAAATTATGAAAATGTCTATCACCGATAATACCTTTGCCAGCCAAAACCTCTATTTCTTTAATTTCGTCTATTTTTTGACTATTTTTTTTACATATTCCTATTTTGAAAACTTTATTAACTTTTTTCATTTTAGTGTGTTTAGGTATTTTTTAATTTGTTTAATTGGTAACCCCATAATAGTGTTTTCATCTCCTTCTATTTTCAAAAATAAAGACCTTCCATCGGCTTCTATTTGATAGACGCCATAGGCGAACAATTCTTTGTCTCTTATCTTTAGTAAATAAGATTTAATTTCGTCTAAATTAAGTTGCTTCATAGTTAGTGAAGAGGCATCTGTTAGATTCCATATCATGGAACCGTTCTTAGATATACAAACAGAACTAATTAATTGATGTTTTTTACCATTTAATTTTTGCAATATAGTTAAGGCCTCCTCTCTGCTTGTGGGCTTAGAAATTAATTCACCATTTAAATCTATTACACTATCCGCTCCTAATATGATTTTGTTGGGATTTTTTTTACTTATTTTATTTGCTTTTAATTCCGCAAGATTTTTTGAAATTATTTCTGGTGTAGCTTTTTCTTTAATTAAAGATTCTTTCACCTGGTCTTCGTCTATATCTGCAGGTATCACCTTACAAATAATACCGTTTTTATTTAGGATTTCTTTCCTTACCCCGCTTCTCGATGCAAGAATAATTTTATTAATCATTTAGAATTTAATATATCTAATATTTTTATGATTGACGCCGCTGTTTCTTCTACAGATTTTCTTGTTACATCTATTGTTGGCCAATTATATCTTTTGAAGATATTTTTAGAATACTCTAATTCACTTAAAATTTTTTTTTCATCAGTATAATTTAATGGTCTATCTTCATGCATAGACTGCATTCTATTTCTTCTAACATCCGATAGGCGTGTTGGTTCACAGGTTAAACCGACGATGCATGTTTTTTTAGCATTTTCGAATAATTGATTAGGTAAATTTTTGTTTGGTATAATGGGTATATTAGAAACTTTGTAACCTCTGTTTGCTAGATATATAGAAGTAGGTGTTTTGCTAGTTCTGCTAACACCAACCAATATAACATCTGAATCTTCTAAATCAGTTATAATTTTTCCATCATCATGAGATATTGTAAATTGAACCGCTTCTATCCTATCGTAATAATCTTTATCTAAAGTGTGTTGGCCACTAGGTTTCCGGCTTGCTTCTTTTTTAAGTAATTTCGAAAAATTAGAAATTAAATTTCCTAATACTTCAAAACATGGAATATTATTTTTTTTTGTTTCTGATTTTAAATAGCCTGCTAAATCGTTATCCACTATTGTATATAAAATTATTATGTTTTCTTCAGTTTTAGATTTTGAAATAATATTATCAATTTGATTTTTAGTTCTCGTAAAAGAGTGATGAATTGTTTTACAATTAAAATTAGAAAATTGGGCCTTGATCGCTAAAAAAATTCTATCTAACGTCTCTCCAGTTGAGTCGGAGATTTGATAAACTTGGTAAATCTTGTTCATAATACTGTTAATAAATCACTAATTAAAAAAGATATTCATGTTTTTTTTAAATAATTAATGTTGTTAAGATAGACCAACAATAAATTAAGTAAGTTATATATGTTATTAAAATATAAACAAATTATTACAAAAGTTAATAAATTTTAATATATGTAATTAAATCAGTTATTTATAATATATATTAATAACAAATTTTATGGATAAACTGTACACAACCAAATATCACCATTATTAACATACACTAATAATACTAATTACTTATTTATATAATATATTAATGAATGATACATTGAGAGCATGCATAGAAGGGGAGAATATTTCCTATACACCTATATGGTTTATGCGACAAGCCGGCAGGTATCTTCCTGAATTTAGAGAAATTAGAAAAAAAAATCCTGATTTTATAAAACTTTGTTTAAATCCTACTTTAGTTAATGAAATAACCTTACAACCTTTAAAAAGATTTGATCTTGATGCAGCTATAATTTTTTCCGACATTCTAATGATACCTTATGGTTTAGGACAAAAGGTAGAATTTAAAAAAGGTTTTGGACCAATCTTAGAAGATATAAATCTAGATAAAATAATAAATAAAAAACCAGAAGATTTTGTCCAAACACTACTACCTGTTTATAAAGGAATAGAAAAAGTTAAAAAAAATTTGAAGGACAAAGAGGTGATAGGATTTGTAGGCGCGCCTTGGACTTTATTATTATATATGTTGAATAAACAATCACCCAAAAAAAATTTTGATTTTAATGCAATTAGCAAAGATAAATCTTTAATCGACACTCTATTAAAAAAAATAAAAGAGATGATATGTTTACACATTGATAAACAGATTGATGCTGGGGCAAACATAATACAAATTTTTGATTCTTGGGCTGGACTTTTGCCAAAAAGAGAGCTTGAAAAATATTGTTATCAACCAATTTTAAAAGTTGTAAATCATATCAAAACGAAAAAAATACCAGTAATTTGTTTTCCAAAAGGGATTGGTGAAAATTATATTGATTTCTGCTCGGCTGTAAAACCCGATTGTATCAGTATAGATTATGAAATTGATCCAAAATGGATAAAAGAAAAGTTAAATGGTTTACCGGTGCAAGGAGGTATTGACCCCAAAATATTACTTGCGGATAAAGAAAAAATAAAAAAAACCACCGAAAATTATCTTAATATATTCAAAGATTATCCTTACATATTTAATTTAGGTCACGGAGTTTTGCCTGAAATAAAACCAGAAACAATCGAATATGTTATTCGGCTTGTTAGAAATAAAAAATAAAATGAAAAAGGCAGTGATTTT
>MDTE01007292.1_pt1 | contig 13264 bp, 9 predicted proteins | sample 811231 | NCBI WGS metagenome assembly MDTE01 (sample SAMN05326651, study PRJNA326480) | marine metagenome | isolation source: seawater | place: Indian Ocean: Red Sea | collected 2010
GAAAATCATCTTTAAATAAAATAAAAAATATTCAAAATAAACAAAAAATAATTTTATTTCTTCATTGTTTTTATGATAATCCTCACAGATTTAGATCAATGATATTTAACGATTTTTATGAACAAATTTATTTTATACTGGAATTATCAAAACAATTAAAAAATTATCAGTTTTATTTTAAAAGTCATCCTAATGAGTACAAAGGTTTTTTTGATATACATAAAAAAATCTCAAAAGAATATAAAAACATAACTTATATAGATCAAGACGTAAGTCATTATGAGATTTTGAAATTAAAACCAAAATGTATAATTTCAAATCATGGAACTGTTGCACATGAATATGCGTATTTTGATGTACCTGTTTTAAACACAGGTGACAATGCTCATATTAATTATGATTTCTGTTTAAATATTAAAAGTAAAAAAGAGCTCAAGGAAACTTTACTTGATTTAGACAAAAAGATTAGAAAAATAAAATTTGATAAAAATAAAATTTACGAATACTTATTTATGCATTACGAGTACGTACGAAATATTAATAAAGAAAATCAGTTGTTAAATGATAGTTATTTTGCATCAAAAAACATAAATTTAAATAAAAGTAGTGAAATCTTAAAAAGATATATAAGAACTTCTAATAAGACAGATAGTAAAATAAAAGAATACATTCATTTTTTTTTAAATCAAAATGGTATCTAGAATTAAAAATATAATATTTGGTTTTAAATATATTTTGTTTAATAAGAGATATTTTAAAAATAATGAAAATGTAAATAATGGAATAATTCTTGTAGAGTTATTTAATTATAAGGCTTCGATTATTTCATTATCATTATTTATTAATGCTTTTTGCTCCCTTTATAAAACATCTATTGTAGGATTTGAGCCATTAAATTTTAGTTTTAAAAAAAAAATTAAATTTTTTATTAATAAATTAAACATTTTACATTTTTATAAATTCTATAAAAGTTTTGGTGTAAAGAAAATAATTGTTCCAAAAGTAAAAGAAAATAAAGTAGCTTTATCCATTACTAAGCAAATTATTAAAAAAATTAACTCAAAAAAAAAAATTTTAGATATCAAAATTAAAAATATCAAAATTGGTGACTTAATTTATGATTCTTATTTAAGAGATAATAGGTTGCCTACTATTAATTATAAATCAAAAATTTTTGAAAAATATATTGAAAATGTGGTCAAAATTTTTCTTTATTGGTATGAATACTTTGAGAAAGAAAATGTGAAAGCTTTAGTCATAAGTCATAGTGTTTATACTTTGGCTATTCCAGCAAGAATTGCTCTAAAAAAAAAAATAAAAGTTTACAATATTGGAGCAGCATCATGTTATAAATTATCAAAAGATAAACCTTTAAGATGGAGTAATTTTGATTCTTATAAAAAGTTTTTTAAATCTCTAAATAAAACACAACAAAAAAAAGCAATTGAAATTGCTAAAAAAAATCTTACCCAAAGACTTAAAGGTGAAAATGATATTCTCTATGAAAGAGGTTTTAATATGCCCCATGTATTCAGAGAAAAAAAAGAAATTAAAAACATTTTTAAAACAAAAAAAAGAAAAGTAATAATTGCAGCACATAGTTTTCATGATGCCCCGCATGTACATGGCGAGATGATATTTCCTGATTTCTCAGATTGGATAAATTATTTAGGTAAAAAATCAAAAAAAATAAAAAAATATGAATGGTGTATTAAATTACATCCCTCTGACTTTGAGGAAAATCATAAGTTTATTAAGGATATTGCAAGAAAATATAAATCACTAACTTTTCTACCAAAAGACTCATCTCATATACAAATTTTAAAAGAAAATGTTGTAGCGGTACTAACGGTTTATGGAAGTATTGGACATGAATATCCTTTATTTAATATTCCTGTTATTAATGCCGGTTATGGGCCACATTTTCATTATAATTTCAATTATAATCCCAAGACATTAAAACAGTACAATACACTTATAAATAATTTGGAAAAACTTAAAGTAAATAAAAAAGATATAGTTGATATATATAAATTTTATTTTTCTCATTATCTTATTGATTATGAAATATTTAATAGACTCCCAAAAACGGATTTTCATTTAGACTCCTCGAATTTATTTAATTATTTCATAAATTCATTTAAGAGTAGGGAAAAGAAAAAAATTAGAGAGGATTTTACAAATTTCATAATTTCAAACAAAAGGAGAATGATAAAGGTTTCTTTATGAAAGAATGTATATTAGGTATTAGTTCATTTGGACATGATACATCTGCTTGTTTAATAGATGTAAGTACTTCCAAAACAATATTTGCGTCTGCACAAGAAAGATTTTCAAACATAAAATTTGATGACACCATACCTTTGTATACAATCACAGAATGTTTAAAGTATGCTAAAAAATTTAATTTTAATATAAAAAAAGCTGCGATTTCATGTGATTACAATTTTTTTTTAGGTGATTATTTTTTTAATGAAATTAATAAAATAATTAAAAATCAAAATACTTCTAAAGAATATTTTTTTTTCCTTAAACAATATTTGTCTGAAAATGAAAATTATATTAATTATTTTTTCTCAAAACAAAATAAAGTTGATTCTTATATAAGAAATAATTTAAATTTTTTAGCAAAAGAAAAAAAAAACAATTTAAGAAAACTTAATTCATGGTATTTAAATTGGGCCATTAAACACAAAAAAATTCATAATTTAATTCAAAAATTTTTAGGTAATATAGAGCTTATACCTGTTGGTCATCATTTAGCTCATGCCGCAAGCACTTTTTTTAGTTCTGGTTTTGATAGCTCTAATATAATAGTTATTGATGGTCAAGGAGAACAAGACACGATCACAGTCTACAATGGATCAAAAAGATCTATAAAGCTAATTTCAAAAACTTCCTGGCCAAATAGCTTAGGCATGTTTTATTTAGCTGGAACAACACATTTAGGATATAAATTAGGGGACGAGTATAAGGTAATGGGTATGTCAGCATACGGATCAAATAAATTTGTGAAATATTTTGATCCATCTTTTAAAATAAATAACTTAGGTGAATTAAATATAAATGAGAGTGATTATATAAAATTTCATAATATTCCTGGAACATTTCACAAAACCTTTTCTTTTTCAGAAAAATTCTCTACCATTTTACCTAGACAAAATAATAAAAATTTTAATCAAGAACATTTTGATTTTGCTAAATCTATACAGACAGTAACAGAAAGTATGGGAATAGATTTATCTGATTGGGCTTATCAAAAGACAAAATTAAAAAAATTATGTTTAGCAGGAGGTGTGGCCTTAAACGGTCTAATGAATAATAAAATTTTAAACTCAAATTATATTGAAGATGCTTTTGTTTATCCAGCGTCTGGAGATGATGGCACATCTGTTGGTGCAGCATTATATGTTTTAAGTACAGATAAAAATTATAGTTTTGAAAATAATAAATTAAATACTTGTTTTTTCGGCTTTAAAGATGACGATAAAAAAATAGAAACATCACATAGTTTTAAACATTTAAATGTAATTAAAAATGAAAATCCATATAAATTCATTTCAGAAAAATTAACCAAGGATAAAATTGTTGCAATATTTAATTCAGGGGCAGAATTTGGTCCTCGTTCTTTAGGAGCTAGATCAATATTAGCAAATCCTTCAAATCCTAAAATGAAAGAAATTTTGAATAAAAAGATCAAATTAAGGGAGCCATTCAGACCGTTTGCTCCAGTTTGTTTAAAAGAAAAAGTTAAAGATTTTTTTGAAATTAAAGTAGAGAGTAATTTCATGTTATTTATTTGCAATACAAAAAAGGAAAAAATTCAACTAATTCCAAGTGTTGTTCATGTAGACGGAACTGCAAGAGTGCAATCTGTTGATAAAGAAAATTCAGTTTTATTTAAAATTTTATCAGAGTTTTATGATCAGACAAATATACCAGTTTTAATTAATACTAGTTTTAATATTGGGGGTGAAGCAATTGTAAATACTGTAGAAGATGCAATTAACTCATTTTTAAGAATGGACATTGATTATTTAATTATTGATAAATTCGTTATAAGCAAGAATGACGATTTTCCAAAAAATAAAATTTCAGTAAATGACTTTATTAAAAACAGACAAAAAAAATTTATTAAACAAAATTTATTGCCTTCATATAGAATAAGCTATTATAATAGCAATTTTTATATAAATTTTAAAAGTTTTATTAAAAAAAAATTAAAAGAAATTTTCTATATAAAATATTATTTATGATTAAAAAATTTATAAAAGAAAAAATAAACAATGTTTTAAATTCTAGAGATATAAAAAGAAAACAAAATATAATACTAAGAAATATTGGATTAATTATTTCAAAATTAAATCAAAAAGAGAGCTTTGATGAAATTAATAAATATGAATTTCAAATTTTTTCACAGTTTGGTGATGATGGAATTATTCAATATTTGATAAATAATATTAATTTTTTACATAAAAAATTTATTGAATTTGGTGTTGAAAATTATGAAGAGGCAAATACTAGACTCTTACTTGAAAAAGATAACTGGTCAGGGCTGATTATAGACTCAGGCAAAGATAATATTACATATATTAAAAAACAAGATTTCTACTGGAAGTATAAACTTAGTGTTGAATGTAATCTCATAACAACCAAAAATATTAATTCCATAATTAAAAATAATGGTTTTAGTGGGGATTTAGGAATTTTAAGTATTGATATAGATGGAAATGATTATTGGATTTGGAAAGAAATTAACAATGTAAATGCTGCGATAGTTATAATTGAATATAATGCAAGATTAGGAGATAATTTAAGTGTTACTATTCCATATCAAGAGAAATTTAAGAGACAAAGTAAAAATAATCTATATTACGGTGCATCATTGACAGCATTATTTAAATTAGGCGAAAAAAAAAATTATTCTTTAATCTGTACTAATAAAAACGGAAATAATGCTTACTTTATAAGAAATGATTTAATTCCAATAAATCATCCTATAATTAAGAAAAGAAACCCTGCCGAATGTTTTAATATTAATTCTTTCAAAGAATATCTGGACTCTGACAAAAATATTATTTCACTAACTAAAGAAGAAGAGAAAAAAATATTAAGTCAAAGCGAATTTGTAGAAATATAATTATTTATACTCTTTTCTTAATATCAATCTAGCCTCATGATTAATTTTATTTAAAAAAATTTTATTATATTTTTTATATTTTTTTATATTCCTATAAGGTTTTTTTTCCAAAAAAATTTGTAATTTTTTAATAAAGTCATCTGGTGAATTTACATCAAAATAGATTGATCCATAATTTTTTTGTTCAATGTGTCCTTTAATATTTGACAAAAATATATATTTTAATTTTGAACGAGACTCTTCATTGATGGTACTCCATCCTTCATAAAAAGATGGATTTACAAATGCTAAACATTCATTTTGTAATTTATCAAGTTTTTTTAAAGAAACTTCTCCAAAATTTTTAATTATATTCTCAAGTTTTTGCTCTTTAATTTTTTTATTTATTTCATTGAAATAATTTTTATTTTTATAATTTTCTATTTTTCCACAAAAAAATATTTTTATTTTTAGGTTTTTTTGTTTTATTTTTTTTGCAACATTTATTAAAAATGAGTGATTTTTATGTTCCCAAAATTGTGCTGGAAAAAGTAAATATTCTTTTATTTTACTATTTTGGATATATCTGCGTTCACTTAAAACTCTCAAAGGAATTATTTTTGAATTGATATTATAATAATATTTAAATTCGCTTTTTATTTGAAAGCTACTTACAAATATCTTATCAGAGTTTTTAATTTCATTTTGAATATATTTTTCTCTTTCAGGATAGCTATTGTTTTTAAAAAATTTTTTTAATACTTTATGTTGTAAATCAGGTATCCAGCCAATTGATTTAATTTTGTTATTTTTAAATAGTTTTCTATGAGAAAGGGTTGTAACGTTTTTTTTTATTAAACAGTTATATAATAAGATATCCTTTTTTAAAAAAAAAATAATTAATTTTCTTATTAAGTAAAGAAAATGTCCTCTTTTTAAAAAATCAATCTCTATAACATCAAAAAAATCACCAAATTTATTTTTCTTTATGAATTCTGCTGAATTTGTAAAAACAACAAATTTAAATCTATTTTCTTTTTTAAGAATGTTAAAAAGGTTTTTATAATATGAAATTCCACCAGACCAATTTCCTATTTCATCAGATGATATTACAAATGCTATTTTTTTTTGTTTCATTTAGATGTTGAATATCTATATATAAAAGATTAAAGAGTACATTTGAATATGAAATTCCTAATTAATACACCTTATATCTCAAAATTAGAAAAAAAATATGTAAATGAAGTATTAAGTAGTGGTTGGCTTTCTATAAATGGAAAAAACACAAAAATTTTTGAAACAAAATTTAATAAATTTTTAGGTACTAAATATACTTTAGCAGTTCAAAGTGGAACAGCTGCATTACACACTGCACTCAAATCATTAGGTATTAAACCAGGAGATAAGATTATTATTCCAAACTATACTTGTGTTTCAAATATTTCTGTTATTTCTCAGCTTAATGCTATCCCAGTAATTGTAGAAGTTGAAAAAGACTCTTTCGGAATAGAAATAAAAAATTTAGAAAATGTTATTAAAAAGTATAAACCAAAAGTTTTACAAATTGTTCACGTCTACGGATTTCCTGCCAAAAATACATTAAAAATAATTAAGCTATGTAGGAGGTATAATATAAAGGTATTAGAGGACTCAAGTGAGTCACTTGGAGCAACTATCAAAGGTAAGAAAGTTGGAAATTTTGGAGATGTAAGTATTTTTTCAATAAGATCTGAAAAAATGATAGGTGTCGGAGAAGGAGGGGTGATATCAACCAATAATTTATCAACTTTTAATAATATAAAATTAATTGCATCAAGACATGCTCCTTTTAGAAAAAGCAGTGACCCATATTGGAAAAAATATTTTGTTTCAGGTGAAGGTTATAACTATTTAATGCCACATCTTTTGGGTGCTGTAGCTAGAGCTCAAATAGAAAATTTTAAAAAAATAATTTTAAACAAAAAAATTAAAATAGGAGAAACTTATAAAAAGATTTTTACTGATAATGAAGATTATTGTATTCTACAAAAATCTACAAAAGATTTTAGTTCAGTGTACTGGTTAAACGCAATTTATTTTAAAAAAATTAATAAATCTAAAGTTAGAAAACTTGGTAAATTTTTAAATAAAAAAAAAATAGAGGTTCGATCAGGATTTTGGCCTTTAAGTAAGATGGAAGCATTTAAATCAATTAAAGCTTTTAGAAAATCTGTAAGTAAAGAATTATATGAAAAGATTTTAGTTTTACCTTCAAATATAAATCTTACTAAAAATGATATTAATTATTTTAAAAAAAACATAAATTATTTTTTAAAACAGAAATGAAAAAAATATTGATCACCGGATGTGCTGGTTTTATTGGTTTTCATTTAAGCAAAATTCTTTCTATTAAATATAAAATAATAGGAATTGACAGTTTAGAAAAAAATAAAATTTCAAAAATAGCAAATGATAGAATTAATATTTTAAAAAAAAATAAAAATTTTTCATTTAAAAAAACCAAAATAGATAATTTTAAAAAATTAGAGATAATTTTCAAAAAAAATAAATTTTTTGCTGTAATAAATTTAGCTGCTACACCAGGTGTGAGGGCCTCATTTTTAAATCCAAATATTTATTTTAAAAATAATATACTTGGGTTTTATAATATTTATTTATTGAGTATTAAAAATAAAGTGAATTTATTTCTATTTGGATCTTCATCATCCGTTTACGGAAATAGTAAAAAATTTGAAACTGATAAACCTATAAGTTTTTATGCAGCCACCAAAAAATGTAATGAAATAATATCTCACTCTTTTCTTTTAAACTCTAACACTAAAATTGTAGGTATGAGATTTTTTACTGTTTATGGTCCATGGGGCAGGCCCGATATGGCTGTTTATAAATTTTCTCGTAATCTAAATTTAAACAAAAAAATTAATATATATAATTTTGGAAACCATAGTAGAGATTTTTCATATATAGATGATACGGTAAATTCTATTAAATTAATTATTAAAAATTATAAAAAATTAAAATCATATCAAATTTATGATATTGGCAAAGGTAAAACTGACAATTTAAAAAAATTAATAAGTTTAATAGAAAAAAATTTTAGCAAAAAATTTAAATATAATAAAATTTCGATGCAAAAAGGAGATGTAAAAACTACTAAAGCAGACACTCAAAAATTGAAAAAATTAATTAATTATTCTCCTAAAACAAATTTAAAAACAGGAATAGAAAATTTTGTAAAATGGTATAAAGGTTATCACAAATAATATCATGTGTGGAATTTGTGGGTTTACTTCTCCAATTTTAGATAAAAGAAAATATCTTAATGATATGGTAGAGCAATTGTCCTCGAGGGGACCTGATGCCAAAGGTGTCTATTCTAATGAGAGTATAAATTTAGGACATACTCGACTTTCCATTATTGATTTAAATGAGAGATCTAACCAACCTTTTTTTGATAAACAGACAGGAAATATATTAGTTTTTAATGGTGAGATTTATAACTTTAAAGAAATCAAAAAAGATTTAATTGAAAAAAAAAATTGTGTTTTTACAACAACCTCGGATACAGAGGTTGTATTAAAAAGCTATGCATATTATGGACTAGATTGTTTTTCAAAATTTGATGGAATGTTTGCATTGGCTATTTGGGACACTAAATATTCTAAATTAATTTTAGCAAGAGATAGATTTGGTGAAAAACCTCTTTACTATAATTTTTTTTTCAATAACGGAAAAAAGGAAATATCATTTGCTTCAAATTTAAATAGCTTAAAGTTTTCTCCAAAATTTAGTAATTCAATTAATAAAAAAAGTTTAAAGTCATATTTAATCAACAATTATGTAAATAACTTTGAAACTTTTTATGAAGGATCCTATAATATAGGACCTGGATCGATATTAATTTTTCAAAATAATGAAGTAAAAACAAAAAAATTTTTTGAAATAGAGAAATATTTTAAAACTAAAAATAATTATAAAAAGTTTGATGTAGAGGAATTTGATGAAATATTATGTGAAAGTATTAAATCTAGGTGTGTCAGTGATGTTGATGTTGGTGTTTTTCTAAGCGGTGGATTGGACTCATCCTTAATTGCATCTCTGGCAAAAAAATCTGGAACTAATATTAAATCTTATACATTGGGTTTTGAGGAATCTAGCTTTGATGAGTCCAGTAAAGCAAAATATATGAGTGACTTCTTAGGAATAAAAAATGAAAAATTTATAATAAATGATAAAGATCTAAAGGATATTGAAAAAATAGTTTTAGGTTTTGGTGAACCTTTAGCAGACACTTCAATTATTCCAACATATTTTTTAAGTAAATTTGCCAGCAAACAAGTTAAGGTATGTTTAGGTGGAGATGGTGGAGACGAATTATTTTTTGGATATGATACTTATACAGCTAGCAAATTTTTTGATATTATTAATAAATATAAGCTTAATAATTTATTTAAAAATGCAAAATTTATAAAGAATTTTTTACCAGTTACAAAATCAAAAGTTAATTATCTATATGCATTAAGAAAGTTTTTAGATTCTTTTCAAAATAAAACAGATAAATTTTTTGTTCATGAATTTTGGAGAAAAATAAATGATGAGTTAAGTTTGAGCAAAATATTGAACAAAGAACTATTTTATGAAATTAATGAAATTAATTTAGATAAGTACGATATAGATAGGACAGAAACAGACATAAGCTCACATAGAAATATGTGTGATTTCCAGTTTTTTCTTGAGAGAGATATCTTGGTAAAATCCGATAGGTGTTCTATGGCAAATTCTCTTGAATTAAGAAGTCCTTTTTTAAATTATAATTTATTTAAGTACATTAGTGATTTGCATCCCAAAGAAAAATTTAATGCATTTTATAAAAAAAAATTATTAAAAAAAATTGCAAAAAGATATGTTCCAAACAAAATTATTAATCAAAAAAAAAGGGGCTTTAATGCTCCAGTGTCTTATTGGATGAATAATCAATTTAATCAAATTTTTAGAGATCTTTTAAATTGTCAAAAAATAAAATCAATATTTAACACTTCAAAAATAGAAATATTATTGGAAGAAAATAAAAATGATTATAAAGATTACGGAAATGAACTTTTTAATATTTTTTGTCTAGCAATTTGGATTAATAACAATAAATTAAATATATGAGTAATTTTAGTTTTATAATACCAGTCTATAATGAAGAACAGACGATTAGGAAAGTTATATTAGATATACAAAAAAAATGTTCTGAAATTGAAAAAATTAATGATTATGAAATTTTGGTAGTTGACGATAACTCAAATGATAATTCAAATCAGATTATTTCTGAGTTTAAAGATGTAAAATATTTTAAAAATTTGAATAATTTTGGATATGGTTTCTCGTTAAAAAAAGGAATTAAAAATTCAAATTTTCCAAACATAGTTATTTTAGATGGAGATGGTACTTATCCAGTTGAGTATCTGGGTCAAATGATTGATGAATATAATAAAGGATATGATTTAGTAATAGGAAAAAGAACCGGAAAAAATCTAAATTTATCTCCTTTCAAAAAACCTATGCGTATGATTTTAAAATTTATTGTTGAATATGCTACTGGTACAAAAATACCAGATATTAACTCGGGATTTAGAATTATAAATAAGGATAAAATTAAAAAAAATCTTGACCATTTAAGTGATGCCTTTAGTTTTACCACTTCTATGACTATGACCTTCACATATTCAAAGTATTCAATTGCATATATTGATATTCCTTATGAATTAAGAAAAAAAAATTCTCCAAGTAAAGTAAGATTGCTTAAAGATAGTTTAAGAACCTTACAGTATATTATTAAAATTGTTTTGTTTTTTGATAAAATAAAATTATTTGTTTTAGTTTCATTCCTTTTAGTTTTATTATCAATTTTATTATTTTTGATTTCAATATTTAGTTTTGGCTTTTTCTTACCTGGTATATTAGCTTTATTAACTTCGATTTTGGTTTTTAGTATTGGTATGTTGTCGGAAACATTTAATAAAAACTAAAAATGACTTTTTTTTTAAGAAGAAATTTTACCAAATTATTTTACTTATTAGTATTTTTTTTATTTTTTTTTCAAAATGAAATATTGGTTCAAGATACAAATTCCTATATAGAAAATATCTATAAAAGACCATTTTTTTATCCTTTTTTAATAAATATTTTTCAATTAGTTTCAGAAAATTTTTTTCTTAAATTATTATCAGTATTCCAGATTATTTTGGGATATTTATCCATAACTTATTTTTCATTTTTTTTTATAAAAAAATTTAAAATTAATAATATTTTTTATCAAATTCTCTTGATTTTTACTATTGCGTATCCTTATCTTGGAGTTTCGATGAAACTGGGTTTAACAATTTTTAGTGAGAGTATTGGTTATCCACTGATATTATTTTTTTCAGTATTTTTTATTAAGAATTACTTTTTCTTTAAAGAGACCAAAAGAAAAAAATATTTTATTTACTTAATGGTTCTATTTATTTTAATGATACTTAATAAGAAAACATTTTTAATAGTATTACCGTTACTAGTTTTAGCTGAGTTAAATAAGTTAATTTTAGATAAAAAAATTAAGAAATTTTTATTAAATATTTTTTTAATTATAGGTGTTTTAATAACAGCAAATATAATTGAAAGAACAAATTCTTATTTTAAATCTGGTGTTTTTAAACCAATTTCAGTTGGTGGTTCTTCATTGGTAACAGCACCATTTTATTTAGCTACTGATGAGGATTTAGAAAAAGTAAAAGGTATTGAAAATAAAAAAATTATAGAATTTGCTATAAAAGATTTTAAAGAAAATAATATTGAAAGAAATATAATTACTAAAAGTAATAATGATATTTTAGGTTTTGCCAAAAATAATAGAAAATTATTTAGTCATTATTATTCTCAATTTGTTTATATGCAAGACTTGTTTGAGAATAAAGTTGCAAAATACGAATTTTTTGGATTAGATAAAAAATCTGAATTATTAGCAAGAGAACTTTCTAGTAAACATTGTACTGAGATTGCTATTCAATTAATTAAATTAAGACCTTTAGAAAATTTTATATTTTATTCTACTAATGTAATCTATGGTATGGGTGGATACTTTATTTCAAGAGATGATTTAAGAGGATTTTATGCAAATGTTGGTTTTTCTGGATTTTTTATTTTAATTTTACAAATTTTGATTTCTGGGATTTGTTTAATATCTTTGATCACAAGTGATAATAAAAAATTAAAAAATATTTCTTACATAACTTTATTTTTTGTAATTTTAAATTTAATAAATTGTATGGCTACCGCAATGTTCCAACCTGTATATGATCGATTTACTTTTTATACTTTCCAGATGGTTTTCTTTTCAATTACACTTATATGTGTATTATTTTTTGAAAATAAAAAAATTTAATCTTATTTTTTTAATTTATCTAAATAAAAAATAATTTTTTCAATTACTAAATTTGGAAGAAAAAATTTAATTATATTTTTTATTAAATTAAAAAATATTAATATATTTATTTTTGTAATATTAAAAAAACTACTATTTAAATTAAGAACAATATTTTTAAATTCACTAAAAACATTTGATCTATTTTTATCTGAAATTCCTCCAGATTTGTTGATAGAGACAACATTATTTACATATAAAAATTTTTTTTCAAATTTAAATAATTTTAAAAAAAAATCAAAATCAGATGCATATTTAAACTTGGTATTAAATGGATATTTTTTTAATAATTCGGCTTTTGTAAAAGTGCTTTGATGCGAAAAACAAGAAATTACAGTATTTTTATTTAATATTTTTCTTGGCGATTTAGAAACATGGTTTTTTTTTCTAACCATTGAGTTTCCTATTATGACATCAAAATTTTCATTTTTTTCTAAAATCTCAAGCATTTTTTCAATTGTAGTATTTTCAAAAAAAACATCACCAGAATTTAGGAAATATATCCATTTTTTTTTGCAAGTTCTAATTCCTTTATTCATTGCAAAATAAATTCCATCATCATTTTCAATTATTATATTATCAATAAATTTACTATATTTATTAATTTCATTTATAGTTCCATCTGTACTATTTCCATCAACTACTATTAACTCTACTTTCTTTGTTTGAGATATGATTGACTCAATTGTATTTAAAAA
>MDTE01047887.1_pt1 | contig 13262 bp, 12 predicted proteins | sample 811231 | NCBI WGS metagenome assembly MDTE01 (sample SAMN05326651, study PRJNA326480) | marine metagenome | isolation source: seawater | place: Indian Ocean: Red Sea | collected 2010
TAAAAGAAGAAAAATTACTTAGATTTCCTGGTGCTTATAATCCTTTGTGTGCAAAATTAATTGCAGAAATTGGTTTTGATGGTGTTTATATTTCTGGTGGTGTAATGTCTAATGATTTAGGAATCCCAGACATAGGTTTGACCACACTTAAGCATGTTAGTTATAGAGCAAATCAAATTGCTAAGGTAACTGATTTGCCGTCAATAGTTGATGCTGACACTGGTTTTTCAGATTGCAAAAAAACAATAGAAACTTTTGAAAATATAGGTCTTGCTGCATGTCATATAGAAGATCAGGTACCTGAGAAAAGATGTGGACATCTAGAAAATAAAGAACTTATTTCAACAAGTGAAATGGTCAAGAAAATAAAAGAATCGGTTAGTTCAAGAAAAGATAGAAACTTTTCAATAATAGTTAGAACAGATGCTAATCTTGTTGAGGGTTTAACAAAAACTATTGAAAGAATTAAAGCATATGAATCTGCTGGGGCAGATATAATTTTTCCAGAATCAATGAAAGATGAGAAGGAATTTGAGAGTATTAGAAAAAATTCTAAAGTTTATTTGTTGGCGAATATGACGGAATTTGGAAAATCAAAGCTTTTGTCTACAAAACAACTTAAAAACCTAGGTTATAACATTGTTATTTATCCTGTAACTACTCAAAGACTGGCAATGAAAAGTGTGGAAGATGGTTTAAAGTCGATTTTTAAGGATGGACATCAAAATAATATTATAGATAAAATGCAAACTCGAAAAAGATTATATGAACTTGTAGAGTATGAAAAATATAACACTCCAGATAAAAAAATTACTGATTTTAAAACAGAAGGGCATGAATAAAAATGACTGAAGAAATTAAAAAAGGTTTAATGGGTATAGTTGTTGATGAAACAACAATTTCCCAGGTCATGCCAGAAATAAATTCTCTTACGTATAGAGGTTATAAAGTACAAGATCTCTGTAAAAAGTGTAGTTTTGAAGAAGTTGCTTATTTAGTTTTGAATGGTGAGCTTCCTAAACCAAAAGAATTAAAAAGATTTATTAAAGAAGAAAGAAATAATCGTAAATTATCTAAACAAATTTTAAACGACATAAAAAATATGCCAAAAAAAGCGCATCCTATGGATGCAATTAGAACTGCTGTAAGTTTGATGGGTCTAGAGGACAAGGATGTAAGTAACAATTCTCCTAAAGCGAATATGCAAAAAGCTATGAGGATATTTGCACAAACCCCAACTGCTGTTGCTGCTTATTTTAGAGCAAGGAAAGGTAAAAAATTTATTCCACCAAACAAAAAATTATCCTACTCTGAAAATTTCTTTAATATGATGTTTGGAAAAGTTCCGAACAAAGAAATTGTTAAAGCTTTTGATGTTTCGATGATTCTATATGCGGAACATAGTTTTAATGTTTCTACTTTTACCGCTAGAACAATTACTAGCAGCCTTTCTGATATGCATGGAGCTATTACTGGTGCTATAGCCAGTTTGAAAGGACCTTTGCATGGTGGTGCAAATGAAGCTGTTATGCATATGTTTAAAGAGATTAAAAAACCTGAAAAAGCTGAAGCTTGGATAAATAATGCGCTTGATAAGAAAAAGGTGGTTATGGGTTTTGGTCACAGAGTTTACAGAAGTGGAGATTCTAGAGTCCCAACTATGAAAAGATATTTTTTAAAAGTTGCAGAAATTAAAAATAATTCTAAATATCCGAGGATATATGAAACATTAGAAAGGGTTATGCTGAAAAGAAAAAATATACATCCAAATGTAGATTACCCTTGTGGACCTACTTATCATTTAATGGGAATTGATACCGATTTTTTTACACCTATTTTTGTTATGGCGAGAATTACTGGATGGTCAGCGCATATCATAGAACAACACGCGGCAAACAAACTTATCAGACCCCTTTCCAAATATAAAGGAAGCGAACATAGAGAAGTACTTTCTTTAAATATTAGGTAGTTTTAAGAAAAAGCCTCAGCCCAAGAACCTTTTGTAGAAGCCTTAGAATATTCTGTTGCTCTGCCTTCAAAGAAGTTCATGTGCTCTACTGCGTTTAACATTGTATCGAGCCAAGTAAGTGGATTTTCTTTTACTTTATAGATTGGATTTAATCCAAGCTGAATTAGTCTTCTATCACCAATCCATCTAATATATTTTTTTACTTGATCAGGTGTTAAACCTTGAATAGGACCCATTTTGAATGCCAAATCTATAAATGCATCTTCATGATCGATTATCGTTCTACAAGCATCGTATATTTCTTTTTTTAACTTTTCATTCCAGATTTCAGGATTTTCTTTTATAAAAGCTCTAAATAATCTGATCATAGAATTGCAGTGAAGCGTTTCGTCTCTTACGGACCAAGTAACAATTTGGCCCATACCCTTCATTTTATTATGTCTTGGGAAATTAAGTAGGATTGCAAAACTTGCAAAAAGTTGAAGGCCTTCGGTAAAAGCACTAAACACTGCTACAGTTTTCGCAATATCAGCTTTTGAGTTAACGTTAAAACCTTGCATATAATCATATTTATCTTTCATCTCTTTATATTTCATGAAAGCAGAATATTCCGACTCTGGCATTCCTATAGTGTCCAATAAGTGAGAATACGCAGCAATATGCACGGTCTCCATAGCAGCAAATGCTGTCATCATCATTAAAACTTCTGTTGGTTTAAATACAGTTGTATAGTGTCTTAAATAACAGTTATTAACTTCAACATCGGCTTGTGTGAAAAATCTAAAAATCTGAGTTAGTAAATTTTTTTCTTCTTGCGATAAATTTTTCTGCCAATCTCTTACATCATCGCCTAAAGGCACTTCTTCCGGTAACCAGTGAATTCTTTGTTGTGTTAACCATGCATCATAACACCATGGATACCTGAAGGGTTTATAAACTGGATTTTCTACTAGTAATCCGCCTTTAAAGGTTTCTTTGTCTTTATTTAATTTAATTACTGACATGATAAGCACTCCTCATATTTATTTTCTTCAGTACTTGATTCTTTATTGTTTGTGTAAACATTCTTTGTCACATCTGTTGATGAACCTGAATTAATATTCTCGGCTCTTTGAATTGATTTAGATCTACAATAATAAAGACTCTTCAGCCCCTTTTTCCATGCTTGGAAATGTAACTGATGTAGATCTTTTTTATGTACATCTGCTGGCACAAAAACATTAATTGACTGCGCCTGTGAAATATGTGGTGTTCTGTCTGCGCCAAGCTCCACTATCCATCTTTGATCGATCTCAAATGCCGTTTTAAAGGTTTCTTTTTCTTCTTTGTTTAGAAAATCCAGATGAGACACTGACCCTTGATTAGTTGTAATACTTGACCATATTTCATCAGTATTTTTTCCGTATTTTTCTAAAATTTCTGTTAAATATTTATTTCTAACATTATAAGATCCTGATAAGGTTTTATGCGTATAACTATTTGCTGCAATAGGCTCTATACCTGGAGAAGCTCCTCCACAAATAATAGAGATTGAAGCTGTGGGAGCAATTGCAGTTTTATTAGAAAATCTTTCTTTAATTCCAAATTCTTCTGCATCTGGACATGGTCCTCTTTCTTCAGCGAGATCTATTGAAGCCTGATCAACTTTTTTTTGTATATTCTCAAATATTTTCTTATTCCAAACTTTGCTCATAACTGAACCAAAAGGAATATTTTTTTTCTGAAAATAAGAGTGTAATCCCATAACACCTAGTCCTACACTTCTTTCTCTCATAGCTGCGTACTTAGCATTTACAAAACTATCTGGTGCTTTATTTATAAAGTCTGTAAGAACATTGTCTAAAAATCTCATAACATCTTCAACAAATTGTTTATCATCCTTCCATTCATCATATTTTTCGATATTTAATGATGATAAACAACATACAGCTGTTCTTTCTTTACCTTCCCTGTCCTTTCCAGTGGGAAGCGTAATTTCACTACAAAGATTTGATGTTTTAACTGTTAAACCAGCCAATTTGTGGTGTTGTGGAATTTGTCGATTAACAGTGTCAATATATATAATATAAGGCTCACCCGTCTCAACTCTTGCTGTTAAAAGTCTTATCCATAAATTTCTAGCAGAAAGAGTTCCTTGTATTGACCTATCTTTAGGGCTTCTAAGTGCCCACTGACTGTCAGTTTCAACAGCTCTCATAAATGCATCAGAAACTAAAACACCATGGTGTAAGTTCAATGATCTTCTATTTGTGTCTCCTCCTGTTGGTCTTCTCATTTCAATAAACTCTTCTATCTCAGGATGGTCTATCGGAAGGTAACAAGCTGCCGAACCTCTTCTTAAAGAACCCTGGCTGATTGCAAGTGTTAGTGAATCCATCACTTTGATGAAAGGTATTATTCCAGAAGTCTTTCCAACTTTTCCAATCTTCTCACCTATTGATCTTAAGTTGCCCCAATAACTTCCAATTCCGCCACCTCTAGCAGCCAGCCAAACATTTTCACTCCATAAATCTAATATACCTTCTAAACTATCTCCGGCTTCATTTAGAAAACATGAAATTGGTAAACCTCTCTCTGTTCCACCATTAGAAAGAACAGGAGTTGCAGGCATAAACCAAAGATTGCTTATGTAGTTGTAAATCCTTTGTGCATGAAGATTGTTATCAGCATACGTGCTTGAAACCCTAGCAAATAAATCTTGATATGACTCGTTGTGACCTAAATATCTATCGCGTAAAGTTGCTTTACCAAAATCAGTTAAATTTTCATCTCTAGACCTGTCAATTTTTATTGTTATCCCTTTATCGTTTTGAAATAATTCTGTTTGCTTATTAAGTGAAAATAAATCTGGTTTTTTATCGTTTAATTCTTTTAAATCATTACTATCAATTTTGTTTAGATTGGAGACAGCCTTTTCTATTGCCAAAGATACGTTTTTATTCATAATTACCTTATTTTACTTGATCTATTGAGTAAAACAACTACATGTTGTGTTACAAATATATTAATATACTATATAACTCTTATTTCAAGAGAACATTACATGAACATAAATGTTTTTTCAAGTTTAAATTAATTCTGTTAAATCTTCTGTTAGTAAACCTGTATATAAACAATGAAAATCAAACAGAGCGGTTTTAGAGAGTACGATGCTAGGTGGCTTTATCCAGATGATATAGATCTTGATGGCATAGAAATTTTGGGCAAGGCACTTGGATCTCAAATTATAAATACAACAAAAAAAACAAATCCTAAAGTTACTGTTGGTCATGACTATAGATCTTATAGCGAAGAGGTTAAAGGAGCTTTAAAAAAAGGATTAATATCTACGGGATGTTATATTGAGGATATTGGGCTTTCGTTAACTCCGACAGTTTATTTTGCGCAATTTAAATTAAATTCTGATGCAATTGCAATGGTTACAGCTAGCCATAATGAAAATGGTTGGACTGGAGTTAAAATGGGAATTGAAAAAGGTTTGACTCATGCACCAAAAGAAATGAAAGAACTTAAAGAAATAACTCTTAATAAAAAGTTTATCACCGGAAAAGGAAGTGATAAAAAAATTGAAGATTTTAAAAAAATTTATATTGAAGATCTAATTAATAAAAATAAACTTAAAAAGAGTATAAAGGCTGTAGTAGCTTGCGGCAATGGTACAGCAGGCGTATTTGCTCCTGAAATCTTAAAAGGTATAGGATGTGAAGTAATCGAGTTAGATTGCAAATTAGATTTTACATTCCCAAAATACAACCCTAATCCTGAAGACTTAAAAATGCTTCATGAAATTGCAAAATGTGTTAAAGAAAATAATGCTGATATAGGTTTTGGTTTCGATGGAGATGGTGATCGAGTCGGCGTTATTGATAATGAAGGTATTGAAATTTATTCAGATAAAATTGGTTTAATTATTGCCAGAGGTCTTTCTAGAAAATTTAAAAAATCAAAGTTCATTGTAGATGTAAAATCTACCGGTTTGTATTCAAAGGATCCTATTCTAGTGGAAAATGATTGTAAAACAATATACTGGAAAACAGGACATTCGCATATAAAAAGAAAGGTAAATAAAGAAAAAGCCTTAGCAGGATTTGAAAAAAGCGGTCATTTCTTTTTTAATAAACCAATTGGATATGGATATGATGATGGTATAAATTCTGCAATACAAATTTGCCATTTATTAAATAGAGAAAATAAAAATATTAATTCTTTAATAAATGATCTGCCAAAAACCTTTCAAACCCCAACAATGGCTCCTTTTTGTAAAGATGAGGAAAAATATAAAGTTGTTGAAGATTTAGCAAATCAAGTTCAGGAAATAAAAAACAAAAAAATAAAAATAAATAATCAGTTTATAAAAGAAATTTTAACTGTTAATGGTGTAAGATTTATTTTAGAGGATGGATCTTGGGGTCTTATAAGGGCTTCTTCTAATAAACCTTCATTGGTAGTTGTGATAGAAAGTACATCATCAGATAAAGGAAAGAGAGAGATTTTTAATTTTATAGATAATTTGATTCAGAAAACTGGGAAAGTTGGCGAATATGATCAAAAAATTTAAATATTAAAATATTCATATAAAAATCTACTAGCTATTAATATTAAAAAAAATCCAAACAATTTTGCTATAATATCTCTTCTTATTTTATGCACTGTATTAGCCCCAACCCTTGCCATTATGATTGTAATAGGAATAAATACTAAAAAGGCTGGTATATTTATAAACCCAGCACTTAAAGGTATTTCTGTTTTAATTAATATTCCTGAAATCAGAAATCCTACGCACCCAAATATTGATATCAATAAACCAATTGAAGCAGCACTTCCAATTGCTTTATTTATTGTATAACCAACAAATTTTAATATCGGCACGTTCATAATTGCCCCTCCAATGCCCATTAATGATGATACAAAACCAACAATAAAGCCAAAAACTGTTCTTTGTAATAAAGTGAATTTTAATTTCATATTTGTCTTGTCTTTGAGAAAGATTAAATTTAAAGCCAATAGATAAATGACTAGACTAAAAAAAAGTACTAAAGATTTAGTCTGCATAGATGCTGCAAAAAAAGTTCCAACAATAACACCGGTAATAACGAAGACTCCATAAGTTTTAATAACTCTAAAATCTACCGCCTGATGTTTATAGTGCGTAAAAACCGACATAATTGCAGTTGGAACTATTATTGCAAATGAAGTTCCAACAGCTAAATGCATAATGAAAGCATTATCTATCCCAACGGTTTCAAAGATATAGAAGAGACAAGGAACAGTAATTATACCTCCACCAATTCCAAAAAAACCAGCAAAGAAACCTGCAAATATAGCTGTTACAGTCATTATTATTAAAAAAAATAAAATTTGATTTGTTCCGAATATTTCAACCATTAGTTAATAGAATTTGCTTTTTCATTATTTTGAGCAATTGTCATTATGTGTTTTACTTTTTGAAAGTCAGAGTCTCTTGCCATCATATTGTCACTTAAATATCTTTTCCATTTATTTGCTCCAGTTTGTCCATGATACAAACCTACTGTATGCCTCATAATTTGGTTTACTCTTGTTCCTTTTTTTACTTCATCTTGGACATAACCAACTAATTTTTCCGCAACCTCAGATCTTGAGGGTACTTTTTTATTTTTAAAAATTTTATTTTCTATATCGGCTAAAAAGTAAGGATTTTGATAAATGGCCCTTCCTATCATTACTCCGTCACAATATTTTAAATGATTTTCAATTTGTTCAGAATTTGTAATACCTCCATTTATTATAATTTCTAAATTTTTATTTGTGTTTTTAATTTCGTAGACCAAAGGGTAGTTTAATTTTGGTATTTTTAAATTTTCTTTTGGTGTAAGTCCTTTCAAAATAGCTTTTCTCGCATGTAATATTATAGTTTTACAGCCAGCTTCTGAAATTTTTTTAACAAAAGAATTTAAATAATCATAATTTTCTACATTATCAAATCCTATTCTGGTTTTAGCAGTTACTGGAATTTTGCATGATGAAATCATTTGGTTTATACATTCTGCTACTAGGTCAGGTTCTTTTATTAAGCAAGCTCCAAATTTATTTTTCTGAACTTTTTTACTCGGACAACCAAGATTTATATTAATTTCATCATAGCCCATATCCTCGGCTATTTTGCAGACTTCTGATAGTTCACTTTTGTCAGAACCTCCAACCTGAAGAGCTAGTGGTTTTTCTATTTTGTTAAATCCTAAAATTTTTTTTCTATCACCATGAATTGCTGATTTTGTTGCTACCATTTCAGAGTAAAGCATTACGTTTTTGCTTAATAAACGCAAAAAGTATCTTTCGTGTCGGTCCGTACAATCCATCATTGGAGCAACACAAATCTTTCTATTAATTTTCAATTATTTTTTTTCTTCTTCTTTTATTTCTTCTTGGATTTCTTCCTGAATTTCTTCGTCAACTTCTTCAGTTAATTCTAAGGGTGAGTTACTTTCTTTTTTTAGTGAATTATCCTCATTCGAAAATGTTTGTGCTGGAGCTTTTCTCATTCTTTTAGAAGGAAGTATTGCAACTCCAGTTTTAGATACTTCTCCTTTATATTGTTTTTCAAAATCATCACTTGAAACTTCTTCTGATTCTTGTTCTTCCAAATTTTCATCAGGTTCTTTTCTTAGTCTCAAGATAGAATTTTTTTTAAGCTCCTCAATATCCAATTTTCCTGCGGCTATTTCTCTAAGAGCAACAACTGTTTTTTTATCGTTATCTTCATTAACTAACATTTCTGAGCCTGAATTTAGTTGAGAGGTTCTCTCTTTTGCTAGAAGAACCAAATCATATTGATTTTCAACCTTATCTAAACAGTCTTCTACGGTGATACGTGCCATATGGATCAGCAATAATTAATGAAAAGCTATGATAAAATCAAGTTTTTTTTATTGTGTTTACCGGTTCAACTGATCTTTTAATCATTAATAAAAGAGATAAAGAAAGACTAATATAAATAATGCTTATTAATGCAATATGGTCAATTGTGTAACCATTATCTATTAAAAATCCAAATAAAGCCGTACCAAAAGCAGTTGAAAAAACCATTAAAGCAGTTGTTAAAGCTCTGATGCCCCCCAGATATCTCACGCCATATATTTCTGCCCAAGTTGAGGCTCCCAGAACATTGGCTAATCCATTAGATACCCCCAAAAGACCAAAAAATAAATAGGCCGAATAGGATAAATCAAAAAAGTATAAGATAATAAGTCCTAATAGTAATGGTAAATTCATAAAAGGTATTAGTTTTCTGCTTGTGAATCTGTCGACTAAAAAACCTGATGCGATAAGTATTAAAATAGAGGTTATAGAATAAATCATAAAGGACTGTGGGATAATATACTTACCCCAAAGTTTTGATTCAGCTATGAAAGACTGATATATAAAAACTCCCGTTGCAATCCAAGGCATTGCTAACATATTTAATGAAATTATATAAAATTTAAAATCTTTTAAAACTTCTGATCTTCTCCAACTTTTTATATCTTTGAAGTTTTTTTTATTATCATTTAGAATATTATCTTCTCTTGAGTCAATTGTGACATTTTTAATCGTATAATAAACTACTAAAGGCAATATTATAATTATAATTATTGCAATAAATTGCCAAATTGCTCTCCATGAGAAAATAGAAAGTAAAAAAATTATCAAAATCGGTAAAAAAAATTCTGCAGAAGATAAACCAAACCAAATTCCACTTAAAGCTTTTCCTCTTCTTCTATTAAAATATCTTGAAATTGTTGTTGATGATGTATGTGACATTAAACCTTGACCAGAGAATCTCATTAAAAAAATTGCGATGATTAGAAAATAAATATTAATTATGAATGAAAAGAATAATGAAGAAAAAAATAAAATACCTATTACAATTAGAGAATAGTTGTAAAGTCTAATATCATCTATTTTTTTTCCAAACCAAACAAGAAGTAAACTTGAACAAATTGTTGCACTTGCATAAATTGTGCCAAATTGTCCGTGAGTGATATTTAATTCATTTCTTATACTGGGGTTAAACAATCCAAGAAAAAAACTCTGTCCAAAACTCGAAAAAAATGTAAATATGAATCCAAAAAATAGAACTTTTTTATTTAAGCTAAGGTTTATCATATGGCAAAAGTATCTTTCATTGGTCTAGGTGTAATGGGTTACCCCATGGCAGGACATATATCAAAAGCTGGACACGATGTAACTGTTTTTAATAGAACTTCTTCGAAATCCGAGAAATGGTCAAAAGAACACAAGGGTAAGTCTGCAAAAAGTCCTATGGAGGCATGTAAAGATTCGGATTTTATATTTACATGCGTAGGAAACGACAATGATCTTAAAGAAGTAACTCTTGGAGATAAAGGTTTGTTTAAATCAGCAAAAAAAAATTGTGTTTACATAGATAACACAACTGCATCTGCAGAGATTGCAAGAGAACTTTACAAAAAAGCTAAACAATCAGGTTTTCATTTTTTAGATGCGCCAGTATCTGGTGGACAGGCTGGAGCAGAGAACGGTGCTTTGACTGTTATGGTTGGCGGAGACAAAGATGCATTTAAAAAAGCTTCAGTAATAATTAATTGTTATAGCAAAAAAATGAAATTGCTTGGACCTGCGGGTAATGGTCAATTAGCTAAAATGGTAAACCAAATTTGCATAGCAGGTTTAGTGCAGGCACTTTCTGAAGCAATAAATTTTGGAATTAATGCTAAATTAAATATAGATGATGTTATGGAAACAATTTCAAAAGGAGCTGCTCAGTCTTGGCAGATGGAAAATAGATATAAGACTATGGTTGATGATAAATTTGATTATGGTTTTGCTGTAGATTGGATGAGAAAAGATCTTAAAATTGCAATGGATGAATCAAAAAGAAATAACTCTCCATTACCAATAACAAAAATTATAGATGGGTATTATGAAGAAGTGCAAAAAATGGGTGGCAGCAGATGGGACACATCTAGTCTAATTAAAAGATTTAGAAAATAACAAGTGAACTCTACTGAAGTAAAATACTATAATAATTTTAATGAAATAGAGAATAAAATTTGGAAAATGCTGAGTGATGGTGCATCAAATAGGAATGCTCCATTTCATCTTCCAGCATTTATTTGTGGAGATCGTGACGCTAGAATTGTAGTTTTGAGAAAAGTTGATAAAAATAAAAACTTATTACAGTTTCACAGTGATATTAGATCAAATAAAGTAAATCATATAAAAAAAAATTCTCATGCTTCTTTACTTTTCTATGACAAAGATGAAAAAATTCAAATAAGGGTTAAATCTAATTGTAAAATTAATTATAAAAATGAGGTGGCAAAAATGTCTTGGGAAAATACCTCTCATATGAGTAGGAAATGTTATTTGGCTGAGAATGGTCCAGGAACAATTTCTAAAGACCCTACTTCTGGACTAAATCCTAAAATTGAAAGGATGGAATATACAAAAGAAGATAGTGAATATGGATTTAAAAATTTTTGTGTAATTCAATGTTTTGTGGAGAATATTGAATGGTTATATTTAGCTGCGAAAGGACATAGGAGACTTTTAATAGATGTTAAAAATGTTAAAAAAAAATATTCCTGGTTAACACCTTGATTTAATGAAAAAAAATATAATATTAGTCATATCCTCTACAATATTTACATTTGTAATTTTATATTTTTTAGTATTTCTAAAAATTTATTTTGAAGATTTTGAAAAAGAAAGACCATTTCTATTTAAATCGAAGGAAAACTTAAACTTTCATAAAAATTATTCAAAAAAAATACATCATATACGTAATAACTATTTTCAATATGGAAACCCTGGACAACCTGAGAATTTTTTATTTACTTCTATAAATGATTTTGAAGACGGCAAAAAGAATATTTTGTTACAGGGGGACTCTTGGTTTGAACAAGCCACTTTACAGAATAAATCGAGAATAAAATTAACTTCATATGCAAAAGAAAAGAATTATGGCCTTGTAAACGCTGGAATTTCATCTTTTTCCCCTTCTTTAATGATGATTCAATTTAAAATTTTAGAGAAAGATTTTAATATAAAGCCCAACATTGTAATTGCTTATATAGATCAAACAGATCTAGGCGACGAGAATTGTAGATATAAAAAAAATAGAGTTTTGGATAATGATGGTAATTTAATATCAATAAAAAGTGAGAGTTATACACGAAAACTCTATGATCTAGTTGAGCTATACACTTGGTCTGAAATTCTTCTTTCTGAGGATTCTAATGTGGTTAAAAAATTACGTTTAACTAACTTTTCAATAAAATTTAAATACATTAGACTTGTAAATAAAATAAAGGATATAAGTGAATTAGGATGGGAAAACAGATTAGAAAATAGATGTTTTTTTAAGAAAATTACAAATTACTTAAAAAAATCCACTAATGAGGAAAAAAATTATTTTCAAAAACAGTTGGTAAATTACATAAATTTTTTAGAAAAAAGAACATACATAGATCAAATAATATTGGTCACTTTCCCACATAAAAATCATTTAATATCAGAAACAAACAAAAATTATTATTCTGTAAATGTCTCAAATATTGTTGATAGATCAATTAAAAATAAAGAAAAAATAAAACACATAAATTTTTCAGAATTACACCAAAATAATAAAATTAATATCGATAATAAATTTTTCGAAATTAATGATCCTGCATCTCATTTAAAAGAAGAATATCATACTAACTTTTTTTTAGAAAAAATTTTAAAAAATATTGAATAAATTTATTTTTTATATTTTTTTGAATTTTTGACATAGTGTTGTCCATTTTCAATAATAGATTTTATTTCTTCATCCGTTATTTTACGAAGAACTCTACCTGGACTTCCCACCACAAGTGAATTATCTGGTATTATTTTGTTTTCAGTAATTAAAGTATTTGCTCCAATAATACAATTTTTACCGATTTTAGCATTATTCAAAATGATACTTCCTATGCCAATAAGTGAATTGTCAGAAATTTGACAACCATGTAACATTACCAAATGTCCAACGGTAACTCCTTTTCCAAGTGTTAATGGATAACCTGGATCAGTATGAAGAACACTACCGTCTTGTATATTTGAGTTTTCACCAATTGTGATTAGCTCAATGTCTCCTCTTAGAACTGCATTAAACCAAATACTTGAATTTTTTTCTAATTTTACCTTTCCAATAATTGTAGCATTGGATGCAACCCAAGCTTCCGGGTGTATCTCTGGAACATTTTTTTCGAAGTCATAAATCATTATTTTATGTATAATACATTATGGTTTTAACTAAAACACCTATCTGTAA
>MDTE01067181.1_pt1 | contig 13262 bp, 13 predicted proteins | sample 811231 | NCBI WGS metagenome assembly MDTE01 (sample SAMN05326651, study PRJNA326480) | marine metagenome | isolation source: seawater | place: Indian Ocean: Red Sea | collected 2010
AAGGTTTCAAGGTATGGAGTATGGATAATTTCCCCATCAATCGCTACAGCCATCTCCGTCAAAACTTTTTTATCTAAACCAGAAAACTCTGAAGTTAGTTCATCTAATAGTTCTTTGAATCTAGATGAACTCGCTGAAAATTTTTTTTGACCAGTCAACTCCTCAAGCCGGCCGGAGAATACTACCAAAGCCAATTCAGCTGCCCATAATCAAACTCAGAATACGTGGAGGCGAGCAAGGGAGCTCCTCTATTTTTTTATCGATGGCTTGACCAACGGCCCAACCTACTGCACCAAGAGGAGGAATTATTCCAGACTCGCCAACGCCTCTCACACCGTAGGGGTGAGCTTTGTTAGGAACTTCTACTACGATTGTCTCAATCATTGGCAAATCTGACGCCAAAGGAATCCTATAGTCTAAAAAACCTGGATTTTCCATTACTCCGTCCGCGTTAAAAATATACTCCTCATTCAAAGCCCAACCAATGCCTTGAACGGCACCACCTTGAAGTTGGCCTTCAACGTAGCTCGGGTGAATTGCTTTGCCGGCATCCTGTATCGCGGTGTATTTCCTGATATCTACTTTGCCGGTTTCTTTATCAACCTCGGCATCGCAAATATGAACCGCAAAGCTCGGTCCTGCGCCCTTGGCATTGATATTGGCAGATGCCGATATCTGGCCGCCGGTTTTTTCAGCCATCTCACAAACCTCTGCGAGTGACATCCTGCCCTCACCAGACATATTCGTGGCAATTCCGTCACTATAATCAACCTGCTCTGCCGTCACATTCCATATAGCGGCCGCCCTCTCTTTTACTTGTCTCACGATGTCTTCAGCGGCTTCAATCACTGCCATGCCAGTTGCAAAAGTCGTGCGGCTTCCACCGGTCGTCATGCTGTATGGCAGACTGTCAGTGTTGGCGACTACTGGTTTAAGCAAGGATGGAGAAATCTGCAGCACCTCAGCCGCCATCATCTGCATCGAAGCTCTCGAGCCGCCAATATCTGGCGAACCTTCTAATATAGTGCCAGTGCCATCGGTATTTAGGTTCACGGAAACGCTTGATTGACCCCCGACGTTAAACCAAAAACCTGCAGCTAGCCCACGCCCTTGTCCCTTTTTTAGAGCAGACTTGTAATGTTCAGACTCTTTGGCCGCCTCAAGACATTCAATCAGACCGACCCTTGGCATCTTAGGCCCATATATTGTCTGGGTGCCCTCCTTTGCAGCATTCTTGAGTCTTATTTCAATTGGATCAATACCGAGCTTCTCTGCAATCTCATTCACCACCATCTCTGCCGCAAACTCGGCCTGAGGCGCACCTGGAGCTCGATAGGCAGCGACCTTACATTTATTCAAAACTACATCAAATCCTTCTACCTTGACGTTCGCGCAGGCGTAGGGAGTAAACATTGTCATGAGCCCAGGCATCATCGGGGAACCCTTGAAAGCGCCAGCCTCGTAGGCAATCCAACCCTCCATGGCTGTGATCGTTCCATCTTTCTTGGCGCCCACTTTTGCCCTCAAAGATGTGGCTGAGGTTGGCCCGGTCGCCATGAAAACCTCCGATCTGTCCATAACCATTTTAACGGGGCGGCCGCTTTTTTTTGAGAGCGCTAATGCAACGGGTTCTTGATACACAACCGTTTTGCCGCCAAATCCTCCGCCTATTTCGCTGGCAATTACATTCAGATCGCTGAGCTTAATTCCTAAAAGTTTGGAGGTACTGGTTCTTACATCGTAATGACCTTGTGTGCAGCACCAAATCATCGACTGACCGCTCTCGTCATATTTTGCTGTGCAAGCATGCGGTTCGATATAGCCCTGATGCGCAGTTGGTGTTTTAAATTCTCGCTCAACTATAATATCTGCCTCGAGAAACCCTTGCTCAGTGTCTCCCATCTTCATCTCAGCTCTCGCAGCTATGTTGGAAGGTTTGTCGGGCGCATTCTCGTATCCAGTGGTAAACATATCGTCATGCAATATTGGGGCTTCTGGATCCATTGCCTCGGAAAGACTGAGAACAGGCGTCAAAACCTCATATCTAACAGAAATCAAACCTAGCGCTTCTTTTGCTGCTTTTTCACTCCTGGCGGCAACTGCCGCGATGGCATGCCCATGATAAAGAACTTTTTTATGTGCTAAACAATTTCTGGCCAAGTCAAGGATGTCAGCCGCGCCCTCCCCAGCGACAATCGATTCATTTTTAACCCGTGGAAAGTCATCGAAAGTTACCACAGACATCACATCTGGGTGGTTTTCGGCAGCAGAGACATCGACAGACAAAATCTTCGCATGCGCGTGCGGACTTCTTAAAGTTTTCCCCCATAGCATCCCCGGAAGAGCGAGATCCGCGCCGTAGGAAGCTCGACCAGTTACTTTGTCAAAGCCATCTGGCCTGATCGTTCTCTGACCGACATATTTAAAATTCTCTGCTTCGCTCATATCGCTCGCTCCTCTCTCATCGTTTGGGCAGCATCAAGCACCGCCCTTATAATTTTGTCATAACCAGTACAGCGGCAAAGATTTCCGGCTAAATAATACCGAGCTTCTTCCTCAGTCGGATCTGGATTTTCTTCAAGCAAAGCTTTTACGCTGACAATCAAACCAGGCGTGCAAATACCGCACTGAAGTGCCGCGTGCTCCAGAAATTTTTCTTGTATGACATGAAGACTGTCATTACTTCCTATCCCCTCAACTGTCTGAACTTCAGCCCCTTCAGCTTCGACGCCTAGAACCAGACATGCACAAACCAGTCTGCCGTTAAGCATTACAGAGCAAGCGCCGCAGTCACCTGACCCACAACCTTCTTTTGTCCCAGTTAACTGCAAGTCATTTCGTAATACAGTTAGCAGCGTTTCTCCCGGCTCGCAAAGAAACTCATAAGGGTCTCCGTTTACGTTAGTCTTTACATGAGCCTTACTCATAATTTTTCTCCTAATACTCGTTGCTTAGCTATAATAGAGGCCCGTTTTACGAGCACACCCACAACGTGACGCCTATATTCTGCCGTCCCTCTTCGATCAGTTATCGGACTCGACACGTCGCTCGCCGCTCGCGCTGCCTTTTCTAGAGCGAGATCATCTAATTTTGTCCCAATTAAACATTCTGCAGCAGATTCAACCAAAAGCGCTGTTGGAGCAACTGCACCAATCGAGACTCTGGCTGAAACACAAACATCTTGGTCATCGAGTGCTAGACTTACTGCAGCGCCGGCGACCGCGATGTCCATCTCTGTTCGAGGGATAAAACGCAAATACGCGTCACTGGATCTCTCGGGGGGCATCGGGACCCTAATTAAACTCAATAATTCGCCAGTTTTTAAGCAATTGGTCCCCACGCCAGTAACAAAATCCTCTACGGCTACGTTTCTATCGCTATCTGGGCCTGAAATAACACACACTGCTTTATTAGCTATCAAAGCAGGAATTGTATCTGCTGCTGGAGAGGCATTGCAGAGATTCCCGCCTATGCTTGCCCTTCCCTGAACTTGGGTAGAGCCAATGAGGTAAGCAGCCTCAACAAGCCCAGGGAAGCTCTTTTTAATGTCCTCACGGGCCGTAAGCTCGGCACAACACATTGAGGGCCCTAATTCTAGCCCGTCTTTTGAAAACTTTGCGGCCAACATACCATCTATCTTCTTTACATCGACTATTAAACGGGATTGATCCTCAGAAGAGTTTGTCTGAATAATAAGATCTGTACCTCCGGCTAACACCCACGCAGGTATTTTTGCTTCCTTTAGCAACTTGACCGCTTCGCCAATCGAATTAGGCGCTTCATATACTACTGATACCATTTTCCCTCCTGTTCGCCTTTTCAAGGTCTATCGGCATGCTTTTTGAACTATCAATATCAGACCACTATATATACCACGCAACGGGGTTTCGGCCAAGGAAAGCCTTGGTTCACTAGGTTGGAAGTTGCCTAGAAAAGAGATCTATAGATTTCCGATATAATTACATATTCTCTCGGTCAATTTAGACTGATTTATGTTAGAAAACCCACGAGATATGGACACACCCTCTTGAACAAAGCCAATTATGTTAACAAGCTCATCGAACTTTGCGCGTGACGATAGCAACTCACTTGCGCTTGAGAGTGCTGGACATTTGATTTCCCGAAGACCGACTTTCTGAATAACCATAGCGTCGAAAGCCACTGTGTAAAAAATATTTAGGCTCTCGGATTTGCTCAGCCGATCAATTTCCCCAGCACCAAAAAAAGGGGAAATAGAACCATTAATAATTGAGCAGATAAGGTCTCGTGCTTGTTCGGATACTGGCTCCGAATTCTTTCCAACTAGGCCGCCTTTTTCCGACAAAGATGGGGCGTCAGCTTTAGTTGGAGTACTTGAATACTCGTCCGCGAGCGCTCTTGACTCCGAGCAAATCTCGGTGCTTTCTGTTGGCAATTTAATTGTATATATCTGACAACGACTCCTAACCGTTGATAAAAGAGATAGAGGTCGACTAGACATCAAGCAAAAAAAAGTGCCTGCTGGAGGCTCCTCAAGCACTTTAAGTAAGGCATTTTGAGCCTGGATGTTCAAATCCTCTGCAGCAGAAATTAGGCAGAGTTTTATACCGCCTAAAACCGCGCTCTTTGTCGCCCAATTAATAACATCGCGAACCTTCTCTACCTTTATCTGCTCGTCATCACCTCTTTCGAGAACTTTTAAATCAGGGTGATTACTAGCCAATCTTAACTTACAGTTTTTACAATTTTGGCACGGTTTAGAAGAAGCAGAGCAAAAAAGGAGCCCCGCGACCGCTTTACCAAGCTCCAAGCCTGTATTACTCGAATCTAAACTCAGTATGAACGCATGTGGCAGCTTATTGGTCTCGACAATGTGGTAGAACTTTGTCCAGCTATCGGCCTCATGTGGCAGAATTTTAGAATTCAAAAAAACCTCGTTTTTACAAACAATCTGAGTTCATTTTGAATGGCCTCGATAGGAAAGGATGCATCAACAACTTTATATCTGGAATCCTCTTTAGACAAATTTAAAAAAGCATCTCTAACTGGCTCAAAGAATTTGCTGCCTTCCTTTTCGAAACGGTCGCCCTCTGAATTTTTTGTTGCTCTTCTCAACCCTTCTTTCCATTCCAAGTCAAAAATAACCGTAAGGTCTGGAATGAATCTCTCGAAGACAAGATCCATCAGTTTTTGAACTCGAAAAACGCCAAGCCCCCTCCCAGCACCTTGGTAGGCAATACTTGAATCATTGAACCTGTCGCACAAGACCCATTTTCCGCTTTTCAGAGCCGGTTTGATCTTTTCCTCAATATGCTGAGCCCTCGCAGCTGCCAACACGAGCAGCTCAGCCATCGGGACGATATTTTTTTGTCGATCATCTAATAGAAGATCTCTAAACAACTCCCCTAGCACTGTTCCGCCAGGCTCTCTTGTTACAACCACCCCGTAACCGAGACCCTCTAAATATTGTGCTAAGAGGTCTATCTGAGTTGATTTACCAGCACCCTCTATCCCTTCAAAAGTGAGAAATTTACCTGGGGGCATATCATTGAATCCGACTGCTATCACCAAGTTGATACCGTTTGACCGCGGCTAAATGTTCTTTATAAGTCTTCGAAAAATAACTTCTGCCATTACCCATTGCAACAAAGAAGTAATACGGAGACTTAACCTCAGAAAGTACCACCTTTATGGACTCGCGCCCGGGCGAGGCGATCGGAGTTGGAGGCAAACCAAACCTCGTGTAGGTATTGAAAGGGTTGTCACTCCTCAAATGGTGCCTTTTTAGATCGCCATCAAAAGAATCTCCCAAACCATAAATCACCGTTGGATCACTTTCTAATTTCATTTTGTCTCTGAGCCGATTTAAAAAAACCGAACCGATTTTGGCTCTATCAGGACCGTAACCTGTTTCTTTTTCGACTAACGAAGCAAGAATAATTGCATCATAAGGTGTGTTGAGTATCTTTTTATCACTTCTATTCGACCATTCTAACGCGATGATATCTTTCATTCTCTTGAAGGCATTTTCAAGCAAATCTAGATCACTTGTTTCAAAATTATAATAGTAAGTGTCTGGAAAAAACCAGCCTTCAAGGTCACCCTTAATCCCTATGAGCTCTCCGATCTCGTGATTGCTCATGCCGGCGATATTCTTCTTTAAGTGAGGCAAGCCGATCAATTTCTTACGCCACTGGTTAAAAGTCCAGCCTTCAGGAAAAGTAACCCTATAATCAACAACCCTTCCGGCTCTGAGTAATTTTATAATTTCCCGGACAGTCATGCCCTGGACCAAATCATACTTGCCAGCCTTGATAGGACCTCGATCTTCTGTAAATTTTGAAAAAAGACGCAGGGCGGGTCTGTTGATTTCGATGAAGCCGTCTACCTCGATTTGCTTGAACAACTGCAGTATGGTCGATCCTCTCGGAACGTCTAACAACATCGATCTATTCAAACGAGAGTCTAATTGGGAAAGGAAAAATGCAAAGGCAACTATAATAATTGAGACCAAAAATAATGAGGCACCAAAAAAAAACAACCCCTTCTTCTCGGAAAAGGCTTTAAATTGACTATGCAATTTTCTTTAAAACCAAAGAGCCATTGGTTCCCCCAAATCCAAAGGAATTACTCATTGCAATGTCAATACGCGTTTCTTTTGCTCTTCCGGCTACATAGTCTAAATCACATCCATCACTAGGGTTCTCTAGGTTTATAGTCGGGGGCGCAACTTGATCCTGAATCGCGCAGACAGTCACAATCGCTTCTATTGCGCCGGCAGCGCCTAAGGCATGGCCGTGCATCGACTTGGTAGAACTCACGAGAAGCCTGTTTGCGTGTGAACCGAACGTACTTTTTATTGCAACCGTTTCAGCGAGGTCTCCCAAAGCTGTCGAAGTGCCATGTGCATTTATGTATTGAACCTCATTAGAATTGGTTTTGGCATCAGTCAGTGCATTTTCCATGGCGTCTGCAGCACCAGAGCCGTCATGCGAAGGAGAGGTCATGTGATCAGCATCTGCACTCATCCCGAATCCGATCAGTTCGCAATAAATTTTTGCGCCCCTTCTCTTTGCGTGCTCGTATTCCTCGAGGACCATAGCCCCTGCCCCGTCACTAAGGACAAATCCATCTCTATCTCGGTCCCAAGGCCTGCTTGCTTTACTAGGGTCTTCGTTTCTGACCGAAAGTGCTCTCATTGCTGCAAAGCCCGCCATGGTTGTTGGGCAGGTCGCCTTCTCCGCTCCTCCAGCAACCATAACATCTGCATCTCCGTGAGCAATGAGCCTCGCGGAGAGACCAATATTATGAAGTCCGGTGGTACAAGCTGTCGATGTTGCTAAGTTTGGCCCTTGAAACCCGTATTTTATTGACAGGTGCCCAGAGACCATATTGATGATGCTAGAAGGCACAAAAAAAGGAGAGGCTTTTGTGGGTCCTTTATTTACAACTATGTCGCGACAAGTTTCTATAGTATTTATGCCGCCAATCCCCGACCCAATCGAGACTCCAATTCTCTTAAAATCAGCGGCTGATGAATCAATCTCCGAATCGCCGACCGCTTGAATTCCAGCTACCAAACCGAGCCGAATGAAATCGTCCATTCTTTTCGATTCCTTTGTTGATAAGTAGTTTGATAGGTCGAAGTCCGGGACCTGGCCTCCAATTTTTACACTGTGCTCAGCAACGTCGAAGCTCGTGATTCTGGATATTCCACTTTTCCCTTCTAACATAGCTTGCCAAGATGTTTTCACATCCGCCCCTAGGGGACTCACCATGCCTAAGCCTGTGATTACAATCCTTCTGCTCGACAATGTATTCCCCCAATCAAAAATACTCTAAGGAGATGATTAAAAAGCAAACCAAATGGACCTGAACAGTTTCTCGCTGGGACTCTTTTAAGTATTGGCTTCGATGTAGTCGATCGCTTCTTTAACGGTGGTTATTTTCTCTGCTTCTTCATCGGGTATTTCAGTCTCGAACTCTTCTTCCAGAGCCATGACCAATTCAACTGTATCAAGAGAATCTGCTCCTAGATCCTCAACAAAAGAGGCTTCAGGGGTAACTTCCTCTTCTTTGACCCCGAGTTGCTCACATACTAATTTTGTAACTCGTTCAACGATAGTGCTCATGGCCAGAATTACTCCTTCTGCTGTAAAGAAGCGGTAGTTTAATTAAATGGCCGATACTGATTCAAGCTTTTTGTGCTAGTTTTCTCACAAAGATATGCACTAATCTAACCGCGATACATCCCACCGTTGATATGGATCGTCTCTCCCGTGATATATCCAGCCGCTTCATCGCACAAAAACGAGACTAGAGCAGCTACTTCAGCAGCCTCGCCAAACCTGCCTAGGGGGATCATATCAAGCGTAGCGCGATGATCAGATGCTTCAATTTCTTCGGTCATGTCAGTCTTTATGAAGCCTGGCGCAACAGAATTGACAGTAATCCCGCGGGAACCCAACTCTAAACTAAGCGATCGTGTATAACCTTCCAATCCGGCTTTTGAAGCCGCGTAGTTACTTTGACCAGGGTTTCCCATTGACGCGACCACAGAGGATATATTTACGATCCTTCCCCAACGCGCCTTTATCATGCCTCTAAGGAAAGCTTTTGTTATTCTGAAAAGACCACTCAGATTCGTCTCTATAACATCATACCATTCTTCATTTTTCATTCTTAAGGCAATGTTATCTCGAGTAATTCCAGCGTTGTTGATCAACACCAATGGCGGGTCAAATTTTTTTTTTACTTCATCTACAAACTGTTTCACTGATTCGGCATTCGCGATGTCCAACTGCATGCCCGCCCCGCCCTCTGTAATTTTTTCAGAGAGTCGCTCTGCACCCGCATGAGAAGTCGATGTTCCAACTACAAAAAAACCGGAACTTATTAATTTTTCCGCAATGCTCTGGCCTATCCCACGGCTCGCCCCAGTGACTATAGCTACTTTATTCATTATTTTCCCAAGTTTCCTAACTGGTTCATAGCAATTTCAGAATTGAGAGATCCTAAAACAGCCTTTTTATTTGCCCGCTTTATCAGGCCACTGAGAACTCTTCCTGGCCCACACTCGACATAATTCTCAATTTGGCTATCAACAAGAGTTTTTATTGAATCTGTCCATCGAACGGGACTGTAGATTTGAGCAACTAAATTTCTTCGAATCATATCTGGCTGCATCTCGCATGCTGCGCTCACATTTTGAACAATGGGAATCTTTGGTGCGATTATCTCCGTATCGTTAAGCAGCTTCTCCATTTTTATGGCCGCGGGCTTCATCAAAGAGCAATGAAAAGGAGCGCTAACGTTTAAAACAATGGCTTTTTTTGCACCAATTTCCTTACATTTTTTTATCAAAAGTTTTAGTGTCTCATTATCACCCGCAACGACGACCTGCTCCGGAGCATTAAAATTTGCGGCTTCAACTAATCCGGTTTTCGATTCTGCCGTCACGGAAGCGCATATCTCCAGCACCTCTTCATCAGACAGACCTATTACAGCAGCCATCCCACCCTCGCCGAGAGGAACCGCTCCTTGCATGTACCGACCTCGCTTTCGAACCAATTTAACCGCATCTTCAAATCTAATGGCTCCCGCTGCCACTAACGCCGCGTACTCGCCCAAGCTATGCCCAAGAACAACGTCAGGAAATTCGGCGCCGTTATTCATAGCGTATCTAAATAAAGCGACCGAGACAGTAAGCAATGCAGGTTGGGTATATTCGGTTTGATTTAGCAATTCCTCCGGACCGGAGGAAATCAACTCTTCCATATCAAAACCTAAGGCCTCAGAGGCCTCTTCCAGGGTAGCCAGTGCTTCGGCACTTTTTGCGACCAACATCCCAACGGATTGCGACCCTTGACCCGGAAAAACATAAGCTAGGCTAGTCATGCTCGACAAATTTTTTCAATGCTTTTTTTACTAATTTTCTGATAAGTCATCCAACAACACCTTCTTTCCTCGATAGAAACCATCTTCTGTAATATGGTGCCTTCTATGGGTCTCTCCGGTCGTAGGATCTTCGGCAAGAGTCGGGGATCCTAAGCTATCGTGTGATCGCCTTTTCCCTCTTCTTGCTCGTGTTACCTTGCTTTTTTGAACAGCCATATTAAACCTCCTTCCTGTCTACCCCTTTAAATTTTGACGCCAACTCGCCGAACGGCCGATAAGTTTCATCACGGCCCGCTGCGCTAGAGTCATTTCCTGAATCAATGCAATCAACAGATACCCGATCGTATTGAGAACACCCGTGGGGATGTCTTGGCACCATAGGCAACGCAATCATGAGCTCATCCTCTAAGATATCTTGCAGCGAAACGGTCTTACCAGTCGCAACGATTGCTGCACGGTCTTGCTCCAGATCGAATAGCTCCTCTAATTCATCCAGTATAATCGTATTGATTTCGCATGATACTCCTACCACAAAGTTCTCAAGGCAGGCCTGACACTCAAGGTTAACCTCCGTCGAAGCGTTACCTTTTATAACGGTTCGGCCCTGGTCCTCCTCAGAGAAAGTAAGCGAGAATTTTACCTCCCCTTGCTTTCCGAGAACCATCCTGCAAAATCTGTCGAAGCTAACCAACGATTCTGATCCCTTGAATGTTGCGTTCCTTCTCGCGTGCCTTGCGTAATCTATCTCTTTCAGATTTTCTAAACCGCTTTTTTTGAGGGCATATTAGGCAGTCAAGTAACAACTGTCAAAGAAAGGAAAAATAAAGCGAACATTATTTGACCTAAAACCCCAGTCAAACGTTCAAATAAGTTAAGCGAAAACATCTTTATTTTTTTGAGGAGTCACATTGGATCCGGCGCCTGTCAAGATGCTGATGCTTCCGCCAGAGATCGCAAACCTCAAAAAATTGTTAACTCTTTTTTTTAGTTTTCGTCTGATGGCAAAGTCTACATACTTTTTGGCGTAGCGATAACTCTTACGTAAAATAGGTAACTCACAGAAATAAAGCGCCAAAAAGCCGATTAGGCTTAATAGAAACTAAAACTGCTCGACTTATTATTTTTGAATTTAATGAAACCAATTTGTATTACTCGTTCATCTTACATCCGGACAGGAACCAACGGCTTTCTTCGGCATCCAAATGTCATGATTTTTGTTCTGAAACACTCTCCACCTTATTGTTTTTGCTTCTTTTTATAGTACTACCTATTGTCATGGCAAATTCTGCAGGCAGGGGACATTCAATATCTAATTTCCCAACTTGCGTATTTTCCGGTATTGAGATTTGCGTTGCATGGAGCATCAGGCGCAAATTTAGACCCATGACCACTTCCTTGAATTTATCACCATACCTTACATCTCCGACTATCGGGTGACGAGCCCAGAGCGTGTGGACTCTAATTTGATGGGTTCTTCCAGTTTTTGGAAACGCTTCGATCAAAGAAAAGTCTTCGGTTCCAAACAATTTTCTAAAAGTAGTTTTCGCGTTTTTTCCTGATTCACTCACCTTTGTCCAACGCTCACGTCCCTGATTAGAGAACGTCTTCAGCGGTTGATCAATATCAGTTAACCCGTCTGGCCAGTTTCCATGAACAAGCGCTGTATACCTTTTTTTTATGCTTCCCGGTTTACGGAGCAAATTTTGCAAAAAAACCAGGTGAGAGCGCTTTTTTGATATCATAAGACATCCTGAAGTATCCTTATCAAGCCTATGAATTAGCTCGAGCCTTTCTTTAGACCGCTCATTCTTTCGACTAGCTCTTAAGCTTTCTATCAAACCAAATTTGACTGACGAGCCACCGTGAACAGCCAGACCGGCCGGTTTGTTGACCACCATTAATTCGTCATTTTCAAAAATGATCAGGCGCTCAAGATTTAACGAGGGATCGGCGAACTGCTCTTTCTTTGGATTAAGTGTAATTGGAGGCAATCTCACTTCATCGCCTAGAGAAAGCTTCGTTGAAGCAGTTGCTCGGCTTCTGTTCACTCTTATCTCTTTTTTTCGAATTAGCCTATAAACCCTTGATTTAGGTACTCCTTTAAGGGTTTTGAACAAGAAGTTATCTAGCCTTTGCCCAGCGCTATTTTGGGCTATTTTAATCATGGTCACAGTTTGAAAAGTCTGCATGGGCCGAAAAGAATTTTAGAATTAGGATTTTGTAGAAATCTTGTTATAATTGGTTTCGCGTTGGATATCCAGCGAACAGAAGAACTTTTAAAAAATTAGCTGCGTATAGACGTAATTGTTAAAAATACGATGTTTATGATTGATCCGAAACCAAGTGTCTATTGAGGATTAAACAAGAATTTTAATAGCCTAGCCCTCAGATTCGGCTAGGCAAGCGACTAACCGAGCGGAGTTCGGTCTTGGCGTATTAGGCAAATTAGATAGTTTTGGGTCCTTTTTAGTGAGGATCCGTCTGAGAAAACAACAGTTTCGGCGTTTCGTGATGTAGTCAATGTTACGCCGCATCCTCTGGTTTCCAGTGCAGTGTGCTGGTTCAAACTTCTTTCCTATTATGCCAAACCTACTTCCGCGCCTTGAAAAAAGAGTGTGGGAAAATATGAAAAGGATGCTGATAAACGCAACTCATGAAGAAGAGCTGAGGGTTGCGTTGGTCGACGGCCAAAAACTCTATGATTTGGATATCGAAAAGAGAATTCGGGTTCAAAAAAAGTCAAATATATACAAAGCTAAGGTTACTCGGGTCGAGCCGAGCCTTGAGGCGGCGTTCGTTGATTATGGAGGGAACCGCCATGGATTCCTGCCCCTGAAAGAAATCTCTAGAGAGTACTTTAACGTCCCGCCAGGTAACATTCGAGGAAAGGTTAACATCCAAGACGTGATCAAAGAAAATCAAGAGTTAATTGTTCAGGTCGATAAGGAAGAGAGAGGCTCAAAGGGTGCAGCTCTTACAACTATGCTTTCTCTTGCAGGCCGATATTTAGTTTTGATGCCTAACAACTCCCGCGCTGGAGGTATCTCCAGAAGAATCGAGGGAGAAGAACGTGAGGCATTGAAGGAATCTATGGCACACCTGGATGTTCCAAAAAATATGGGGGTTATAATTCGAACGGCGGGGGGGGATAGAAATGCTGAGGAGCTCCAATGGGATCTTGATTATTTGCTAAACGTCTTCGGCGCCATCACTAAGGCATCAGAAGAAAAAAGGGCGCCTTTTTTAATCTACCAAGAGAGCGACGTAATTACTCGTGCCGTCAGAGACTATCTGAAAGACGATATAGGGGAGATTCAATTAGATACAGCTGAAGCTTTTGACCAAGCCAATCAGTTTATTGAACAAGTGATGCCCCATTTCAAACC
>MDTE01116681.1_pt1 | contig 13261 bp, 10 predicted proteins | sample 811231 | NCBI WGS metagenome assembly MDTE01 (sample SAMN05326651, study PRJNA326480) | marine metagenome | isolation source: seawater | place: Indian Ocean: Red Sea | collected 2010
CTTCGAACACCTTCCTGGACGGCTCCTCGTTTCACATCCCCTTCTTCTTCACCACCTGCTCCCGCTCTTTCGACACGCCCCCCAACCTTCGTTCGACACGCCGGATTTTTTCTCGCCTCTTTACCTGTGCAGTTCTCGACGCTAACGATCTCGTTTTTTTGCGCAAAGGACTCCGGTGGTACAAAAGCAATTAGAACGAGTACGAACGCATGAAATGTAAATAATTTTCTAATGCTAATCATTAGCAACCTCTTTTGTTGGTTGATCTATTTAAATGTGTTTATTTAGTGGTCAAAAACCTCACTAAAACAAATTTAGCTGATAATTCTGCGCCCAAGCCACTAATAAAATTACCAAATAAAACAGTTAACACTCGCCCGGTCAGTAACAATTATTATAAATACTCTTTCCAGTATCGAACATCTAGACCCTAATGTATCTCTGAGCATAATCTGTAACTCAAATTACCAACTTATAATAAAAGATTATAGACACAGAATAGTTTCGATGACTTTTTGATGTTGCCAAGAGCCCGGGCGCAGTGACAGCCGTGTTAGATACTGCGAATATTTTCCTGAGAACCACTAATATGAATACTATTCAATGATCCAAGCAGAGTGAATCGAACATGTTACGGACCTAACTTAGCTAATCCAAAACCCCGGAAATCGTTAAAACATTAGCCAATTAAATTGATCACCTCTGCAGCGTTTCACATTTCGATACCGCAAAGCTTAACGAAATCTGCTTTCTGCTTATCCGTCATGTCAATAAATATAGGCACACGCAAATCGCTGACTGGCAGATTTACATATTCAGGTGAGTCTTTCTGTAAAGTGGCAGCGATATTGTGCAATCCATTACCTTCTTCGCTGCCTTCACCCAAAGCTGCACCGACTTCTGGGGGCCAGGGGCCCACCGGATCCAGCATAAAACTCGGTTTCCCTTCCTTATTTATGTCAAAACCTAATGGATTCTCGCGTCCGACGTACTCTTCAATAGCTGCAAACAGAACCTGTTCTTCAGCCGATCTTTGTTTTTGGCCTTCACCTCCATAAAGTGCGGCGGACTGATTACAAATGGAGGCCCAAGGTAACTTGCCGTGAAAGCCTGGAATAGAGAGCGCTTCATCAACGATGCCATCTCCTCCGGAGACTTTACCCTCCTTAACAATGAGGTAATACCCTGCATGCTCGCGCCCGCCCTCCATGAGTCGCGCTGGCGGGTGGGTATAATCCTCGGAAAACGCCCAATTAATCGAAGAAGGGAGGTTGGCTGCCTCGAGCATTTTAAAAGCACATTCGACACAGGCTTCACCCCAGGCTTTCGAGCCAAATTCGCCGACTGGTTTAAGTGTTGACATATCTATAACAGGCATTGAGTTTTCCTAAAAAAGTAAACTATTCTTGAAGTGGTGAATGAGAGCTTTTCCTAAGCTACATGCTACATGAAAACTAAACTCAAGGTCCGTGTCTTAACATATGACAGCGAATCCCCTCTTGTAGTAAAAATTAGAGCAACTACTGCGGTGACTCTTGGGTAACGTTTGGTCTTGTTTTTTTATTGATAAAATCACTTTAGTTTCACTTATGTAATAAAAGACTATGATTAAATAGTTAGTTATTACTTGCCTACTCCTGTTATAGCTGCTTTCTACACTCGGAAATCTTAAAGATGACTAACGTGGTAAACAGGAACGGCATTTATAATTAATCGCGAGCTATAGAGCTGACGAAGCACACCATCTTTCTTCTTTCAGATTTTATATAAAACATGATGATAAAAAATAATCTCTTTACTTTAATCACAGTAAGAATCTGTATTTCTTGTTTATTACTATATGGTTGTGGTGGTGGTAGTGGTAATTCACGCACATCCCAGGAACCAAGCCCGTCTCAACCTCCAAGGTTTTATTGGGAAATTAGCTCTCCAGCAGAACAAGGGATGGACCCAGATAAAGTCCAAGAAATTGTGGAATATGTATTGGATGATGATTTTAGTACTCAAGGGTTGATTGTAGTGAGAGGCAATAAAATTGTTGTTGAAGAATATAGGGGGATTTCTGAATCTACTCTTTCAGGCCTTCAAGCTGTGTTTAGTAACAATGGCTGGGATTTCGATATTGATGAATGGAGAAATACCTGGGGAACCAGAGACCAATATAGTCTAGCTACAAGCTGGTCTACAGGAAAATCATTCGCCAGTTCTCTTATAGGCATAGCAATTGAGGAGGGGTTTATTGATTCCGTTGATCAGTATGCTTCAACTTATCTGCCGAATTGGACCGGTACCGATAAAGAAAATAGCATCACGATAAAAGATATTCTGGAAATGAGGTCTCGACTTCAGTGTCCACCTGGAGGCAACGGAGGAAGTTCAATTTACTATCAGGAAGATCAGCTAACCCCTTCCATTGAAAGGGAGTTTAACCAGGATCTACCAGATAATAGCTGGGTTTATTGCAACGCTGACACTATGCTTTTAGGCCAGATTTTATTAAACGCAACTGGATTTGATGCAATGGAATTCGGTGAAAGGTATTTATTCTCAAAAATTGGAATGACCGTCGATTGGTGGCGGGATGGGAAAAACAAGTATCTCACTTACTGTTGTCTTGATGCGACCACGAGAGATTTTGCACGGTTTGGATTGCTTTGGCTTAATCAAGGCCTTTGGCAGGGAGAGCAAATCATTTCAACCACCTGGATCGAAGAATCTTTAAAGCCCGCAGCTAAAGTAAATTGGTCTGAGACGATTGAGTATGGATATCAATGGTATATGCATGAGGGGCTTAATGATGGCGAGGATTATTTAAATGTTTTTGCTTTTGGTGCCAAGGGCTATAACACTAATCACATAACAATAGTACCTAGTTATGATCTGGTGATTGTTAGAAACAGTCTCTATTCAAGAAATATAAATGTAGGAACGGAGAGCGTTCGCACTGGTGACCTCGATAATCCTGACAATGCTAATTACCATCTAACTTTATATCCAGGGAATATACTGCTGCGAGGTGGTCAAATTTATTTTCTGGATCCCCCTAACTTCAAGTCGTTTAACTCTGAAGCGATGGTTAAAGGTTTTATAGAGGCAGTCATAGACTGATCAGGCACATAGGGAAGGGGCACGAGGATAATTTGTAGATTGTGGGGAGGTTTGGTGAAGTCTCTCCCCCACACACTTGGGTATCGTCGCACTAAAAAGCCGGTCCTACAGCACCCAGATAATCCCGTTTACCAAGTGGGGGGCCTTTCATACGAAGGATGTTGTTGGCTATAGATGAATGAAAATATACATTGGGCAGGGAAAGGGAGAACACAAAATCTTCCGGGATAAATGGCCACTCGCTCCCGTCGAACTTGAGGATCAGTTGCTTTCAAACCCAGACATTAACGGTTTCCGCTGAAAAGGATTCCACTATGAGTATCACTTGTCCGACCAAACCCAACAGTCCGTTATAGTCCGGTTCACCGCAGTCGTCGTAGGTTAAGGACCTGCGGATAGTTTGTCACGGTGGTGTCATACAATGAATTCATAACACGCTTGCTCACTGATGTTTGAAAACGCAATTATTCGATGCATCACACATGTGCGCTGCAAAAATGTGACTTGATGAATACCTGCTGGATTGAGCGACTTCAAGCAACCTGATCGACAGGACTGACATCTTGTTTCATCCCTAATTCGTGTTCTGCAACCTAATCAATACTGCCGTAACTGTTAAATCGAGATAGGAATTGCCAGATAGTACTCGGCGCATCGAGGTCATGTTTGTCTCCAATGGGCCACTCATGCCCCATACTGTCAAGGAGGTGTAAAGTTACCTCTACTTCATTTTGACAATTTATAAAACTAGTCTTCATACCTCCTGATCCATCTTGATTTAGATCTGGAAGCACCTCCGTATGAGGTATAGCATCGCATCGATTATTCTGGCTCCAATAATCGATCACATCTTCTATTGCTTTCATGCCACTATTACCTGCATACGGAACAACGTCATCTTTTGCCCCGTGAATTTGCATAATTGGTATCGGGTGATCTGGACCACATGCTTCATAAGTTTCTATTGTCATAGATCCAGTTACTGAGGCAATAGCAGCAACTTTAGAACCCAGGTTACAAGCCAGGTGATAACTCATAAATCCTCCGTTAGACATGCCTGTGGAATAAATGCGATCGGTGTCTATGCGAAAGTTTATTGCCATGAATTGAATTATAGTTTTAATAAAGCCCACATCATCTGTGGTGCTACTGGTGGTCCAGCCACCAACGTTCCAATGGGTAGCACCTGTTGACTGCAAGATAGAGCCTTGTGGATAAATAACTATAAAGCCTTCAGTACTAGCGATCTCTCTAAAGCCTGTCGTTCTCATGTGGTATAACGCATTGCTCGTATACCCATGGAGACTAAACAAAAGAGGTTTATTAATTGTTGAATTAGAATAAGTTTCTGGGACGTACACGTAAAATGACCTATCTAGACCATCGTGCTGCATCATGCACCGCTTTATACTCACTTCTACTGCAGTCTGATTATCGGTAACTATAGCTTCAGATTGGTATTCCTCACAAATAGGGTCGGTATCTATTGCGGTATTATCTGGGTCTAGAGTTTCATCCGCTTCTGAAACTGCATTCCCATTTGTCGGAACACTAGGTGACGAATTCCCGCTTGATCCTCCCCCACACGAAGTCATCAAGCTCGTGGTAATCATTAATGTAACTATCTTTTTACGCGATGTTTTTTCTATCAATGTATGGAAATACCACTGCCACAGTAACTTATTAGGAAATAGCCTAATCAGAATAACATGAAACAAGACTAATCTATTTTTCAGGAGAACACCTGCAGATTCTCTTAAAATGTCGTTTGCCGAGTAGGGGAGTACATTAGGTTAGAAAAGATTTAGAGTATCCTTGAATAATCAGTGTTAGTCCTCGGGTTCTATATATTCACTTACACGCTAAACCATCGGGCTTTCTATCAGTTCTACAAGTTCACATTCTTCCATGGAACCTGTATCAATCTCTGCGCATTCAAACTTTAACCCTATTTTTCTTGAAGTATCATTTCTTTAAAAAGCTTTTTCTATCCTCCACAGCAGAAAAATTAAGTCTCTGAATACGATTTTGGAGGTCACAATAAGAGCATTACGCTCCTCAATTATGGCTTGGTGTATACCCGAAAAGGTTTATTGCTATAGAAACAAAGTAAAGCAAGCGAATCTGCGGGTCCTATTGCATTATAGGACTAACTATCTTGCAAACTCTAACATTTGATTACGGCACGGGATTATAGCTGAACCCCTTAATATGACTGGTTTTTACCTAATAATCAGTTAGTGGCAGAAGAAGCTAATGAATAACTTATCTTTAATAGGATTATTATGATGGAATATTGCCAACTTCGAGTAGTTAAATGAGAAAACGGATACTAGGAAAAACTGGATTACAGGTCACCGAACTTGGTTTCGGCGCTTGGACAATTGGTGGTGTAAGTTATGGTGATATAGAAAAAAAGGGCGCTGTCGACACGATCAACAGCTACATCAATGCCGGTGGGAATTTTATCGATACCGCGCGCCGATATGACGCTAGCGAAAGTATTCTAGGAAACTACTTTAAGGAGTATCGGAATCGGAAAGACATCATTCTTTGCTCCAAAACATTTGCAGGCCAAAAGATCGAAACGATCCCAACCATACGCGAGGATGTGGAAGAATCTCTGAAGCTGATGGGAACATCATATATTGACGTTTACTATCTGCACCAACCACCGGAAGATGAGGACGTCATTGAGGCCGCCCTTACCGAATTAGAAAAGGCGAAAGAGGAAGGACTCATCCGACACATCGGTGCTTCTATCAAGGGTCCAAACGTCAACCAAACCACTGTGGACCTTTGCAGAAAATACATCAAACTTGGCAGAGTCGAAGTTTTTCAGGTCGTCTACAGTATCCTGCGTCAAAAGCTTTACGATGTCATCTTGGAAGCCCAGGACGCAGGCATTGGCATCGTCGCCAGAACCGCTCTTGAAAGCGGGTTTCTTTCCGGAAATTATCGCCCAGGGCACGTATTCACGGAGCCTGACCATCGGGCTCGGTGGATTGAAGATAATCTTAAGTTCATCCTGGAAAAAACACGAGAAATTGGTAAGCTCGTGAATCCCCCCTACGAAAACATTCCTCAAATGGCGACAAAATTTACACTTGCGAACCCAGGCGTTTCAACACTAATCTTGGGAGCCAGAAACTCTGACCAGGTTATTCGAAATATGAAAACTGAGATACTGCCGCCACTCCCCGAAGAAACCTTGAATGTGCTTAAACAAACTTACGGAAACATCACCGAGTGCTGCAACACCAAATAGAACACTATCGATTTCGATGAGAATGAGCAAAATGCATACTAAGGAATATACATATGGAGTTTAAAAATCTAGGTTCCACGGGACTAAGGGTAAGCTCAGTAGGTATTGGCTGCAATAATTTTGGCAGACGTTGTGACCTGAAGCTAACGAACGAAGTAGTCAATGCTGCACTAGAATGTGGGATCAATTTTTTTGATACTGCCGACGTTTACGGTCCCAGAGGCCTGTCAGAGGAATACCTTGGCAAATCAATTGCTGGAAAGAGAGACGACCTGGTGATCGCCACGAAGTTCGGTATGGAAATGGACGACAGCGGTTTAAAAAAAGGAGCTTCGCGGCGATACATTATGCAGGCAGTTGAAGATAGCCTGCGCCGTCTTAACACTGACTACATAGACCTTTATCAACAGCATTTTCCTGATCCCCAAACACCGATCGAGGAAACGCTGCGGGCTTTGGACGACCTAATTCACCAGGGAAAGGTGCGCTATCTGGGTTGTTCAAATTTCTCTGGCTGGCAGGTTTCCGACGCCAACTGGACAGCTAGTAATTTAAACCTCAATCGATTCGCTAGCGTACAGAATCTCTACAGTCTGATCGATCGCAGCATCGAAAAAGAGGTCGTTTTAGCATGCAAACAATACGGACTAGGCATATTACCTTACTTCCCTCTAGCGAGCGGACTCCTAACAGGCAAATATACGCGCGGTATAGAACCACCTAAAGGAAGCCGTTTAGCTACCTGGGGAAATCGAGCAAAATCTGCATTATCGGACGACAATTTCGACCTGATCGAGAGGCTTACCGACTTCGCCAACGAGCGTGGCCATAGCATTCTTGATCTGGCGATGAGCTGGCTGGCTTCAATGCCTCATATTACAAGCGTCATAGCTGGTGCGACTTCAAAAGCACAGGTACAACAAAACGCTAAAGCGGCAAGTTGGAACCTGACAACGGAAGAAATGCAGGAAGTAAACAAGATCAGCTCGCGCAGCTAATTAAAGCGGCATCAACCCAGCTTCACATCAAGGCGCACAAGGCTCACGGCAGGCAATTCAGTCATCAGATCCGTTGAATTCAATGATACTTCGCTAAACTGGTCCGTTACCACAATTTCAGGATTCTCAAAGGTGTTCAGCGCTTTCAAATCCTCATGGTGCAAAATTTTCCCAGTCACACTGGTCGCTTCCAAACCATGGAGATTCACGGTCAAGGTCATCTTGTCATGCGGCGAAAGGTTAATCATGAAAAGTGTGAGGCTACCCTGTTCAGTCGAATAAATACAGGAGGCATCCAGACAGGATATCGAGCCGTCACCGGAGTCAAAGGAATCCCCTGACACACCAAGACGCAACGATCGTCCATTTTTACGCTCAGAGAACAGACGAAACGCATGAAAAGTCGTTTGCTTCAATAGATCATCGCCACGCGTTTTTAATGGTGCAATAACATTCACAACCTGCGCAAGATTGGCAACCTTGACGACATCAGCGTGACGGATAAAACTGTTGAGAAACTGACCAACAACCAAAGCGTCCTCAAGGTTGTAGTCTTCTTCAATGAGCGCAGGCGCTACTTTACCAGCACCGTCCATGGTCATGTCCTTATACCAGACATTCCATTCATCAAAACATAGATAGTGCCTACGTTTAGATCGATTGACAGCCTGGACATACCGACAGGTCGAATCAATTGTCTCTATCTGTCGATCAACTTTGGTCCCCGTAGCAAAATACTCAAAAGGATCATCATTTGGATTACCGACATACTTGTGTAGGCTAACGTAAGGTGCAAGCGTACCAATGTATTCCAGCACTTCGCGGTCCCACTCTGGAAAAGTTGCAACCCCCGTTCCGCTGGAACCGCAGGCAACCATCTCAATATTGCGGTCGCAATCCTTCATCATTTTTGCTGCCTGCTGAGCGCGAATTGCGTACTCTTTTGCAGGTACGTGCCCTAGTTGCCAGGGTCCGTCCATTTCGTTACCTAGACACCAGTACTTAACTCCATGGGGCTCTTTTACGCCATTCTTGGCTCTCTTATCGGCATACTTGGTACCGGCCTTGGAATTGCAATACTCCACCCAATTCCTAGCTTCTTCGGGTGAACCAGTGCCCAGATTCACGGCGAGCATCGGTTCCCATCCCATCTTGCCACAAAGCTTAAGAAACTCATCTGTACCGAACGCGTTGGTTTCAATACTCTGCCACGCCAGTTCGCGTACTGTAGGTCTTTGTTCTCGTGGACCAACACCATCCTCCCAATGATAGCCAGAAGCAAAGTTGCCACCGGGATAGCGCATGATGGTCATCTTCAGTTCACCCAGGGCTCGCATCACATCAGTTCGAAAGCCATCTTCATCAGCAACCGACGAGTCTGGATCGTAGACGCCTTCATAGACACAACGACCCAGATGCTCAATAAAACCACCAAAAATTAATGGGCTTACCTCGTCAATAATGTGTGTGGGGTCAACATTAATCGTCGCCTTTTTCACTTGAGACTCCCGTATATCGGTTTATGCTTGGTATAACCCCCATCGGTCGTCAACACTTCTCCAACACTCCAACACTCATTTGACCAGAAATACATTGTGGCAGCTGCAATATGTTTGGGCTCAGTCAGACCACCTGTGGGCATTTCATCCTCAACTGCCTGAAGACGACCCGCACTAACGGGATTCTGCGCTGCCATGGGGCCGCGCAAAGGAGAGGGGGCGAGACCATTAATCACTAGGCCATGCTTTTCAAGAAAATAGCGCGACTGCAATGTCAATAGGTTCATTAAGCCACCCTTAGACTCTTCATAGGCTGCACTAGCCCGGCCTTCTGATCCAACCGTTGCAGATGTAGAAAGTATAATCACACAATGAGTACGAGGAGCAAAAGCACCAGCGTTGATCCCCTGTTTAAGTATATTGTGAGCACCCCAAAGATTGACCTCGCAAGCACCAATAACATCCTCTTTGGTGAGTTCTTCTGGTGGAGTAAGCGGACGTGGTGAAATACCCGCGGTATGCTGTATATACCGGATATTATCGTGGCGCTCGAACAACCCTGCGACCTCTTCTTCACTTGATACGCTCAAAGTCTCTGCGATAACTTCTGTGCTCCCTGCGCTGGAAGCAACTACCCGAGCAAAGTCAACTAACGGCGTCATAGTGCCTGCGACATTAACCTCATCAGCATGGTCGACTAAGATCAGCTTCGATAAGCCAAGCCAACTAGGAGCATTTGCCGCAAGGAACTGGCCCATCAAACCTACTCCGAAAATCATCGCCGTCGCGTCTGTTTCATAGGTTAGTGCAGACATATACTTCCTTATCGCAAAAAAGCGCTAATCCTACCATCATTAAGTTCGTCATCGGAATCACCCAGGATAACCACCGACATTATGAGCATCGGCTCTTTCGCGGTATCCTTGTTGGAACTCATTAATATAGACAATATTTCACTTACGATGTAGTCACTACTAATGCCCACTAAGGCGCTGATGCTAAATGTCGTTGAAGCACAGGAGGAAAGGTGACTGGCCGCCACCCCCGACAGCAATAGCCGCGCCATCCTTCAAAATTCTGTCTTTACCAACACCATAGTCACACGACACCAAGCTCGAACTAAGGCCGGTGAACAGCATGCCCACAACAAAGATACCATTAACACTAAAGTACTAAATCAGGCATAAAAACAGACAATTATCACTAGAATATATAAATTTTCAGGAATAGTGTTTGACTAGGCCAAAATCCGCGACAACAGACAAAACTTAATAATTAAAAGGTAATGTCATCTAGGCGGAAAGTACTTCTATAGCTCTTAAACGTTGGCAGGCGGAAAGATAGTCGTCACCAGCTATCCAATTGCGCGGCTTCTTCTCATCAGAATCAATTTTAACAAGAAAATCCGGATTGAATGGAACTAGCTGCTCAGTACCATACTCGTCCAGTAGCAAATCTGTAACCGGTATAAATACTTTCATGGAAAAAGTTTTTGAACACCTGGATATAGGACGAATAGTAGACCCACAAATGATCAAAGATGCTTTGAAGGATAATGAAAGTTCCCTGAACAAGTGTGGAGAAATAATGAATTCGGCAGAATCCTGAGTAAATACATGATCTATGATGAGATTTTTTAGCCGTCGGCTGTCATAGTATCCGTAATCCACTAGGAAAAATCTCTTCACAGGAGAAAAATGGCTAAGCGAATCGTGATCGTAGAAGACGATCCTGACCAGAGAAATAACTATGTCGATGCGATTACCAAGAAGGGTTACGACGTAACGGCATTCAGCAATCGTGAACAGGCGCTTGATAGTTTTGACAGCGAGCTACCCGATCTCGCCATTCTTGATATAATTCTTGGCGATGAGGTCGACGCCGGATTCGAAATCTGCAGGGACCTATTGTCCAGGTCACCGACATTACCTGTTATATTTTTGACAGAACGTATCACCGAAATTGACAAAATCTCCGGACTCAGGCTTGGCGCTTGGGATTATTTACCGAAACCTATCTCCCTAGACTATCTCGCTGAACGCATCAGCTCACTTCTACGAATAAACGAGGCACGCATACAGTCAGGTAGCGGCTCAGGCACAGCGAAAATGGTAGGGGACCTCTCGGTAGACCAAGAAGCTCTATTGGTTTCATGGAATGGTGAACCAATCAATCTTTCCGGTACAGAATTTCGTATGTTGGCTAAGCTGGTCCGCATTCCGGGTCATGCAGTATCCTATGACACGCTGATGAATGCGACGATGCAGAGTCTCGTCACCAACAACACGATCAATACCCACATGCGCAATATCCGCAAAAAATTTGAGGCTATCGACCCAGAATTCGATTGCATCAAATCTGAATATGGATTCGGTTACCGCTGGTCCGTAAAACAGTGATCCTGAAGTGGCTTCAAACATATCTTCACCAATACTGCGAGGACCAAAGCTAGGAACGAAACTACTGATCCTCATGAGCTTGGCACTGGTTGTCATACCTTGGTTCAGCTACCAATACTTGAGGGAGATGGAAGACTTTCTGGTCGACAGTCAAGCCAATGCCCAGCTACTCACAGCGGAAGGGATCTCAACTATGCTCAACGGTCGTTCAGATCTATTCGATGACCTACCACTATCACCGCAGGGCTATGAACAACTGTTTGCTCATCCTTTAGAAAATCCTATTCGCATCGATGGTCAAGACAACGACTGGGAAAACGTACTGGACTACCAAATCGGATTTGGTGGTTTCGACCCACAAGATGATAGCCCAACTATACCTAACCAGTTTTATCTAGTACTGGGAGAACATAACGATCAAATTTTCACATTGCTCCACGTAAACGACGATCAACTTGTCTTTAGGGATCGAAACATTCTAAGACTAGACCTGTCTGATCATATCCGAATCGAGTTTACTGGACACGACGGCACTACAAAGCGTTATGTCATTACAATGACCGATCCAGGTGTCACTACCGCCTACCCTATGAGTGACTGGCGGTACGCTATCGGCGCCGCCGAAAATCGAATCCAAGGTTTCATGACCCATAATGAAAATGGATACTCCATTGAATTTCGCATGCCGTTAGAAATTATTGGCAGCACCTCGCCCACCTTTGGATTAGTGGTCGTCGATGTCGACGATCAAGACACCCGTGTTGTGGAGTCTCTAACAGCCACCCTACCGTCTGACGGTAGAGAAGCATTTGGTCTAGTTCTTCTGAAATCACCGGAAGTCTTAAGGATCGTCGAAGGATTGGGTTATTCAGGCGCGAATATTCAAGTTATTGACCGCCAAGGTCGAATTCGAGTGGACGAAGGTGGAAGTCAACTTGTGCCGACACCACTTGATGATGGCGCTCATAAAGACTGGTTTTCAGTAATCAATTTCCTTCTTGATTCACTCTACGCATTGACAGAGCCAAACCTTCGGGCGACTACTGAAGAAATAGAAAGTCAGGTCATTAAAGCTGCACTCGCCGGAACGCCCAACTTTCAACGCAAGTTAAGCGAGGAAGAAGGTGAAGTAATTATCGCTGCCCACCCTATCGTTGCTGAAGATGAAATTATCGGTACAGTAGTCCTTAAACAGAATACTGATCGCATTTTGAAATTACGCCGCGACGGATTGACTAAGATCGTGAACTTCTCTGTATTCTCCATTCTCATTTTTGTGGCTCTGATACTTGCATTCTCAGTCCGGCTCGCACGACGAATAAGAAAACTTGGTGGTGAAGCTACGGATGCGATCGACATTTATGGCCGACTACAAACTAACCGCCTTATCGCCGAAACTGAGTCAGGTGACGAAATCGGTGACCTCGCGAGAAGCTTCTCTGGAATGTTAGCGCGGCTTCATCAACATACTCAGTTCCTCGAAAACATGCCTAGGACACTACGCCATGAAATCAACAATCCTCTAAATGCACTAAGCACCTCACTGCAGAACCTCGAAAACGAGCCCACTCCACAAGATCAACAGAGATATTTAAACAGCGCTAAACGCGCCGTCATACGCATAGGAACAATAGTTCAGAATCTTGCCGACGCCGCCAGCCTTGAAGAAGCACTTGAGACAGAAGAATTCGAGGTTATAAATTTGCATGCGCTGGCACAAAGCTATATCGCTAACTGTCGAGTCACCCATCCGAACCGGTCTTTCGAGTATAAGGGCACCAAGAACAATGTTTTAAGCGAGGTCTCAGATTCACGAATTGAACAGGTTCTCGACAAGCTGGTCGACAACGCGGTTGATTTTTCGGACGCGGGATCGACTATCACAATTGGTATAACAACAGATAACAATGAGTTAACTCTGTTTGTTACTAACTACGGGCCAGGAATTCCTACCGATAAATCTGACAATATATTCGACTCCATGGTTTC
>MDTE01002470.1_pt1 | contig 13260 bp, 8 predicted proteins | sample 811231 | NCBI WGS metagenome assembly MDTE01 (sample SAMN05326651, study PRJNA326480) | marine metagenome | isolation source: seawater | place: Indian Ocean: Red Sea | collected 2010
AGAAGATATTTTTTGGATTTCGCCAGGAACTTTCATCCCCCGCCGGCGTCTGTCGTTCCGACGCCCCTCCCGCTCGTGCCTTTCGACCCCCGCCCTCGCTCGTCGGTTCCGACGTCCCTCGAGCTCGTAGCTCGTTCAGATTCCCTGACGCCACCACGTTCCCACGCGCGTGCGTATCCAGGTTTCATCCGAGAGCGGTTTGGACGGCTCGGGCGCGGGGGATCCCTCGTCGCCGCCGCGGGCGTCGGCTCGGGCCTCCGCGGGTGGGGCGGTGACGCCGACGCCCGAGCCCAACTCCGCGGCAAAGCGGCGACGAATATCCGCGGGCGCCACGGGCGGCAGCACGCCGGGTCCCAGCACCGCGGGGCTGGGCACGGCAGAGAAGGAGAAGGGGGGCAAGGGCCTGAGGCACTTCTCCATGAAGGTTTGCGAGAAGGTTGAGAGCAAGGGGACCACCACCTACAACGAAGTCGCCGACGAGCTCGTCGCCGAGTTCTCCAAGCCCGACGATCCGAGGTTCTGCGCGGACCAGGCGTACGATGAGAAGAACATCCGCAGGCGCGTTTACGACGCTCTCAACGTCTTGATGGCAATGGACATAATCTCCAAGGAGAAGAAGGAGATCACGTGGAAGGGTCTGCCGGCGACGGCGAAGCAGGACGACATGGAGGCCTTACGCGCGGAGAAGGCTCGGGCGCAGGCGAGCATCGAGAAGAAGAACGCGTACCTGTTAGAGCTGGTGGAGCAGTACAAGTCGTACCAGGCTCTGCTGCAACGGAACGCGGCGAGGGCCGCCGCAGGCGTGGTGCCGAGCGGGATCCAGCTGCCGTTCATCCTGGTGCAGACGAAACCCAACGCGACGGTGGAGGTGGAGATTTCCGAGGACCAGCAGATTGTTCACTTCGACTTCAACTCGACGCCGTTCCAGATACACGACGGGAACTTTGTGCTGGCGCAGATGAACCTCACGGAGAACTCGATGGCGAACCTGAACCTGAATACGGAGGTCAAGGCCGAGCCGATTAACGGCCACGGGCTGAACGGCGGGGACGACGCGCTGGTGGGCGAGTTGGTGGGCGGACCGAGCGCGCACGGGTCCCCCAAAGGGAAGGTCAAGGGGAAAGCTAAGGGGGAGGCGACGGAGCCTGAGGTGAAGATCGAGGGCGGCCGCCGGGGGAAGAAAAAATAGCTTTGCCCAATCCGAGTTGGCACGTGTTGCCAGGTATCGACCGAGGAGGTCGACGCCCCTGTAGTTTCTTAGCGCGGTGTTGGGGCACCCGTCACGGTTGACATGTCGGCGATGGCCCCAAGCTAGTATCAAAAGTTGTATCACAAGATGGGATCGAGATTTAAAAAGGACTCCGCCTCTACCGCTTACGACAATCAGAACACTCACAGTCTCTCGATGATCTCCTTGATGCGGTCCTTGGAGTAGATCTCGTACTTTGGCGCGACGGACGCCATGTCCACGTTGGCAGTGCTCACCTTCTCCTCCATGACAGCCTTCAGCGTGGAAAGCGCCAGGTTCTCAGCCTCCTTCAGGGTCATGTCGTCCTTGTACTCCTCCTGCAGCGTGGTTTGCGCTCCCTCGCTGCCGCTGCCAATCGCCTTCGCCTTGTATGCGGTCCAGGTACCGGATGGGTCGGTGTGGTACAGCTGGTAGCCGTTGTCGACGTCGTGGCCTGCGACGAGGAGCGCGACGCCGAAGGGTCGGGACATGCTGTCCTCGTCGTCCGTCCCGAAGTTGGCGCTGAGAGCGCAGAGCGACTGCGTCAGCGACCGGACAGGCATCGATTCGTTGTAGGTGAAGTAGTGGTTCTGCGCCTGCACCCGTCCGTGCTCGACCATGCTCTGCGCGTCGGCGGTCAGACCGCTCACCGCACACGCCACGTGAGAGTCGATCTCCATGATCTTGTCCAAGCTCGACGGCACCATGAGCGGAGACTGCGTGCGCCTCTCCACCGCCAGCACGATGCCCTCCTTCGTCAGGATCGCGATCGCGGTGCTGCCCAGCTTGATCGCCTCGATGGCGTACTCCACCTGAAACAGGCGACCCTCGGGGGAGAACGTGGTCACCCCGCGGTCATACTCGCTGCGTGTCATGAACATGGTGCCTGCCTGTGTTCACCCGACCCGACAGAGGTTGCCTCCCAACACACTCGAAAACTTCTCTCTAAACCTAGGGAGATCTGACGAGCCGATCTGACCCGTCCGCTCTGCTTCTGTCCCGACCTGGAGGCGTGAACCGCTTCTCCGGACTCTCTCGCACTACGCGTCGATGCGCGCTCGAACCGAAACGGTCGATCGTGAACTGCGAGTTGTGCTCGACGGGCGACTCGCACCGGGTGTCACACGGATGGGTCTTTTCGAAGTAAAAGTTAGTCATTTTCGAAATGCCCTGATTTTTGGCGCCGTGCTGCCATGACCTTCACGGGTCTATTTGGCATTGATGAGGTATGTTTTTGTATGAGTGTCTGGTCACACGATTACGTGCAATTATCGCGCGCGTCCAAATCCGGCATCCAAAAGGCGTGCCAACGTGTCCAAAAGTGACCGCAAATTTTGGGGGCGCGGCTCTGCGGAGAGGGGAGGTGGACACGCGACGTTCGAGCTCGGGTCCCGGTCCTGAACCGAATCAACGACCTCACGAGACGCCATCGGCGGAGCTCTCCGTCCCGTCCCGTGTGTGTCAGACCGGCTCGAAGGTGCTCGACGGGAGGTGACCGCTTCAGGATAGGTTTCAAAGGGATAGCTAGTAGCTTGTGCGCAAGATGGTGAAGTATGAGATACTCACGCATCTGCCGTGCACGGCTCAGGAGTACATAGCGCTCAAGGACTCGCCGGATTACAAGGACTTCCAGCTCGAGATCGTCGGCGCGAGGGAGCACTCCAACACGCGAACGGTAGAGGGCGGGTGGGTGACGCAGGTCATCATAAACAAGCCTCAAATAAAGTTTCCCGCCATCCTGAAGCCGCTGCTAAGGGGTAAGGAGATCGTGTTCACGGACCAGCGACGGTACCGCGAGCGTCAGGACACGCTCCCGTACGTCCAGACTCTCTCGACGAGCAACAACATCACCGACAGGGTCTCCAACGTGGCCACGATATCCATCGATAACGTCACGTTGAACGACGCGGGCGAGGTTTGCTCGCGTGGCGCGCCGGGCGACGAGACCTGCGAGGTGCGCTTCGAGGGCGAGGTCACCGTCCGGCTCGGCTGGCTCAGCAGGAAGTGCGAGGAGGCCATCGTGCAGAACATGCGAAACGCGTACGGGCGGTTCCCGGACGTCATGCGCAGGTGGAAGGACCTTCAGGCGCTCAACGCGGAGGAGGAGCGGCTTTCGACCATCGACTCACTGGCGACGACGCCCAGGGCGGGGAGCACCATCAGCGGCTTCCCGTCGTCCACGAACGTGTCTCAGTGCGATGGTTCGAGCGCGAGGGTGAGCGACAACGACTCGAGGAGCCCGATGAGACACAGGAGGCGCGAAGCGGCGCTGGACGACTCGATCGAGCTGGGACCGGACCTGGAGGTGAAGTCGTGGTGGGACGCGCTCTCCCACAGGTTGCGAAGGAGGGCCGGGGCCATATCGAACGTGGTCGGGTCCATCCAGCTCATGTCGTCGTGCGCGAACGCGGCGGTGGAGTTCACGTCCTCGGTCGGGTTCAGGCTCCAGGCGCTGACGGAGCACTACTCGGAGTACGAGCCGGACGGCGGGTTGGATCTCGGCGGAGAGTCCGACGGCGAGGTGTTCCTGGGCCTGGGCAGCGGCACGGAGGTATCGACGTCTACGGAGGCGTCGGATAGCCCGCACAGCGTACTGGAGGTGTCAGAGGGATCGACACGGGCGAAATCGCCGGGTCCCATCGCGGAGCCCTTCGTTTTCAGGAGCGTGTACGACGACTGATTCGAGTTGGACGTCTCGCTATTTATCAATCGTGTTAGATACAACGCTACGTGCTACTACACATCGTCGCCTCACTTGTTGGCCTGCGCGTTGGACAGCATGGTGTAGAGCAGAGGGAGCTTCCTGGAGTTATCGTTCTCGCGCACCCGCAGCTCCCTGGCGAGAAAGTCCCGGTCAAACGGCGGCGTGTCCGGCTGGCCGCTCTCGGGCAGCATCACCGAGAGCGTGCTCCTGTACCTGTTGAAGACGAGGTACTCGCGGATGAGCTCGTTGATGATGAGGTTCTCGTTGGATATGTCCGGTCGCTTGAGCCCCGTGCGGTCCTCGAGCGCGTTGGACACCTCCGCGCGGAGGTGCGCACGCACGTTGCCGAGCGCCCCGCGGTTCTCAAGCGTCTCCCGCAGCACATCCTTGAGCTCCTCCACCGTGGCTCCTCCTCCGGCCATTATCTCCCACGCCCTCGCTTCTTCACTTAAAGTCGCGCCGACTCGGTCCAGATGCCGAGAAACCCGGTCACCACTCGTTCCGGTCCTCGCCGGTTGTGCGCGACGCCCGTGAAGCCGGGCGCAACTCTGCCATTTCAAAAATATCCGACCGCGCGGTCGGTTGCAATTTTCCGCTGTGAAAATTCGCCAAACTGTACTGTTGGGGGGACGAGTGCGCCACAGGCCCACACCTGGCCGACAGTGCGCTGCGTCTGGGCTGGGACCTTCAACTGGAGATACCCCAGACTCGATCCGCGTGGGCGATATCGAGTTCATCGCCGTAAACCTCCCGAACCCGGCGGGAAGGGTGACGGAGAGGGCGTGAGGGATCTCGGCGTTGTTGAAGGGACATTTCGCGACACGACACAAAGCGCCCGGTGTTAGGTCGTCGCCATGGTAAAGTTCGAGGTGACCGTGCACCTGTGCTGCGAACCGGCGGTGTACATCCACGACAAAGACCATCCATCGTATAAGCGGTTCCACGTGCGTGCCCCGGCCCGATCTGATACCCCGAACCGCCACCTCGGCGTCGTCGCCCCCTCGATAACGCAGGTTCCGAGAAATCCAATTTGTTAACCAAAGCTGACCCGAGATCCGCCCGCCACGTCCCCACAGAAAGAGAAGCTCGGCACGAAGGAGATGGAGGTTTTATCCAACGAGCTCCTCCCCGATGGCAGGGTCAAGGTGGTGACGCGCCAGGTGCCCGGCATCAAGCTCCCGCGCGTGGTGCGACCGGTGCTTCGGGGAAAGGAGGTTGAGTTCAGGGACACCCGCACCTACGTCGAGGCTGAGAAGGGTAAATTTCCGTTCACGCAGACGTTCCACACGGTGAACAACATCACCGACCGGGCAGTCGTGGAAGGGACGATCACCGTGAGCCAGGACACGGACGCGCGGACGAAGCTGCACGTCGAGGGCGAGTGCGTCGTGAAGATAACTGGCTTGGGCGGAAAGATTGAGTCCATCATCGTCGAGAACCTCATGCGGTCGTACCGGCGATTGCCGGACATCGTCGCCGAGTGGATGATCATGCGGGAGGCGATGCTCGCGAACCCGCAGCCGAGGGCGCCGCCCGCGGTGCGCGCTCCAACCGCCGCCGGCGACGACGGCGACGACGAGTCCTTCTCCCCCACCGAGTCCGACGCCGGGTCCACGTCCTCGTTCTTATCCGCCGAATCGGATCTGGGCTCCGCCTCGGGCGCGTCGGCGGCGTCGTTGTCGGAGAGAGGGATCAGCGGGCGGGGAAGGGGGGACGCGAAGAGACTGCCGAGCCTGGACGATGCGAGGTCGCCGCAGCCGTTTCCCATCGCGCCGGACACGCCGCCGCTGGACAAGTACCTCGACAGGTTCAGAACCGCGGCGGCGGCGGGGTTCGAGAGCCTGAGCGGCGGAAGCGGCGGAGGAAGGAGCGACATAGACAGCGCGGACGAGAGCGGGGGACGGCGGGGCGATCGCGGCGGCGGGGGGCGGGGAAGGTACTCGGACGGAACGTCGCGCGCGCGGGTCGGCGTGTTCGCCTCCTTGCTCCGCGCGTGTTGCTGCTACAGGGGCGAGGCGCTCCTGTCGGATGCCGACTCGGACTCGGAGCGCGGCGGGGGCTCGCCCGACCAGAGCGGCTCGGACGGGTACGTCTCGGGGCGCGACGGGGAGTTCGAGGGAGCGCCGGACTCCATCCTCACCCCGCTCACGCCCGGGGCGAGGAACAAGAGGCGGACGCGGCCGAGGGTCGGCCGGTGATAGATTCCGGGACGGCGGTGCTGCGATTACGATTGGATTTTGTTTACGAGCGAGTTGGATCGAACGAGAGAACCGTCCGTCCGTTCAGCGGCTGCGTCGGGCGCGCGTTCCCCGGGTACCCGCCGACGTGTTCCCTGAACGCCTCGCACTGCGCCGCGCTCACCCCGGACGTCCCTTTCTGCAGCAGCCACCGCACGTTCCCCGAGCACGGCGGCGTGGTCAGCGACCCGGTCCACTCCCAGAACCCGGCGCTCGAGTCGTATAAAGAGCCGAGGTTCACCCGCACCTTCTCCCGTCCGCCTTCCGCCGCGATCTTGGCGAGCAGCTTGGTAACCTCCGCGTTCGCGGGCGAGTCGGCGTCGGCGTGCCTGAAGAGCACGCCGAGGACGGCGACGTCCCCGGCGGGGGATACGTGGACCATGTGCATCTCCATCGCGTTGGCGACGCCGTCCACGGTGTTCTCCGCGGGGGTGTGAAAGTGCAGAGAGTCGAAGTCGTACCGCGCGCCGTCGGGGGCGACGACCGCAGCGCCGTTGGCGCGGTCGGTCGCCACGTAGTTGGGCGTGCCGTGCTTCTGGGACACCGCGAGCGTGACGGGCTTGTCCGGCGCGACGAGGCGTTCGGCGAGCGATCCGACTCGGACGTTGCCCCTCGCCGCGGTTCGGACCAGGTCGATGGGACTCTGCTGGCACGCCGCGCATCCGCAGGCGGGATACGACGCCTTCCCATCGGCGTCGAGGATATCGCCCCATCGCAGGGGACCGTTCGAGGAGTCCGCGTAGCCCCACTCGCCGGGCGCGGAGGCGTCCGCGGAGTCGGGTGCGCGAGTCGCGATGACGATGGAGACGGGCGCGGCGAGCATCGCGCGACGAGATGAACGCGGGATGCGAACCAGAGCGGGCTTCGGGTCGTTAGACGACGAAGACACCGAGCTCGCCCTGACCGCGACGGGTCCGCCGAAGGAGGCGACAACGGAGGCCATCGCGCTTCGTGAGAGTGAGTTCGGATGAGATAAAGTTTTGGATATCTCTTCTCACGCGTCGCACAGTTGTACCTTGGAAGGTACGTGATCTTTTAAGTGTTAATAGTAATACGGTGGGGCACGAACTCCCCTCAACCCCGCTTCGTCATCGGAACAGCGCCCTCTTGATATCGTCGTACACCGTCAGCTGAATCACCACGATGAGTGCCGTGTGCGCGAGCCGCTCCTTCCACCCGAGCATCAACCCGCCCGGCCCCAAACCCATCGCCGTCTCCAGTAGCCCCCGCCGCTTCGGCTTCATCATCCCGTCCTCGTCAAGCTCCTCATCCTCCACAAAGTCGAACCCCGGGCACTCCTCCGCACCGTCGGGACACTCCCCGTTGAACGTGCTCATCAGAGTGTCCCCGGGCTGGCTCGCCAGCGACGCGATGACCGCCGCTAGCAGCGCAGCCGGCAACTGAAGCGCGATGGACGGCGGCTCAAACGGCAAGCCGTTGGCCCAGCTCCTCAGCGCGGAGCTCGTCACGTCATATGTGGCCAGCTGGAACATGGTGTACGGGATCGTCTTGGTCCATATCACCGGCAGAGTGGACACGATGCCCTCCACGCCCTCCTCCTGTATCAGCCGCTTGACCCCGCTCACCCAGCCATCCGCGTAGTTCGGGTCGGATATCATCTTGATCTTGGTCTGCTCGAGCGGGCACAGGATCAGCGTGGCGAATAGCTCGGCCATCGCGCCGGCGAAGAGCAGGGTCTGGATCCTGTGGTCCTGCGAGAACACCGCGATGGCGTCGCCCGCTTTGTAGCCGGCGCCGTGCTTGAACGTCATGAACTTGAGAGCCTCAAAGCCGCTGTACTTGAACACCCCGTGCAACGTGAACCCCACCGCCGTGGTGCCCGCGCCCGTGAATATGCTACCGATTCCCTCCGTCCGCGCGATTTCGGTGCCGATCTGCCACATGTCCATCCCCTTGTACTTCTCCGGCTGCGTCTGCAGCTTTGTCTTGATTACGTCCAGGGGCACCGAAGGGGTGTGCGACACGAGGCCGCCGAGTCCGCCCGCGGCGCTGTACTTGACCAGGGACGCGAGCGTGAGCGCGGCGGGAATCGTCGCGCCCACCTGGGTCAACGCGACGACGTGAAGGCCCGATCGAGATCCGGGGCGGCGCGCGCGCCCGCTCCCGGCTCCGCGCGCAGTAACATCGCCCGTTTCAGAGTAAGCAGCCTTTGCGGACCATCGCGCGTGGGCAACGCGCGACGCGGCGGGTTTCGCCGCCGATGCCCCAGCTCTGCGATGAGAGTGGCCAACGGACCCCACCGTTACCGATGCGAACGCGCGTGTCGACGCCATGAGTCCTCCCATGGGCGCCCTGTACAGTGACGTAAGATAAGATATTCTCATCTCGCGTGACTCATCACACCACTTCTGGACGCGCGTGACACACTGGCAAATATTTTCACCTTCGCCCGCCATTACTCTCGACATGTCGTCACTACTGCGAGTGCACGATGGATATCATCTCATCCTCCACCCGATCGCACGCACCTCGCCAGCACCTCGCCAGCGCCAGCGAACGCTCCCCGCCCCCCGTCAGCGCGTGCACCCAACTCGGGACGCACTCCTGCGACGTAGCCAGACGCCTCGCCAGCGCCAGAGTCGCCGCCGCGGAACTCTCGCCGCCCAATCGTAACCGCGCCCCGGCGAGCTCGAGCAGGAAGGACTCCGCGCCTCGAAGCAGCGACGCGGCCCTAGCATCTCTGGCATCGTCGCTCTCCTCCTCCTCCTCCTTCGTCTCCGCGTTCCCGTCCACGCCAGCTGTGTCGTCGGTCGTCCTCCTCCGTTTAATTCGCTCCCACGCAAACGTCCGAGCCGCGCTCTCGTACGCCGCGGCCAAGGATTCATCCCCCCGCTCCATCACCGCCGCGTCCTCGCCCGCACCGTCTCCCTCCTCCTCCTCCTCCTCCTCCTCCTCCTCCAAGGTCCCGCCGCTTCCTCCGCGTTCGCGCACCTCCGACCCGCCGGTCTCCTCGCAAACGGCGGCGACCCGAGACAGAGCCCGCTCCAGCGACCCGCCCCGCGCGCCGAGCGCCGACGCGTACGCGTTCATCGCGCCGGGTTCCTTACCGCCCGGGGAGTCCTTACCGCCCGGGGAGTCGACCTTTCCCGAACCGTCGTCGTCGTCGCCGCCTGTCGGTTTATTCGGTTTTGGTTTATTCGGCTCCTCGACGTCGTACCATCCCGCGTACCTGGACGCTCGGTCGGTCCAATCGGATCGGCGTCCGGCGGGTGCGGATTTGAACGACCTGAACGCCCCGCCGGCGCCTCCGCCGCCGTGCGACGCCGGGTCGGAGTCAAGCCTCGTGACCTGAACCCCCGCGCCCCGGATCTGATCCGCGGGGACGTTGAGGTCGGCGAGCAGGCGCACCGCCTCCCGCGAGAGCGACGGGGCGTCGTCGACGCTCAAAGACACGGTGCTCGATCGGGTGAGATGGTCGCACACGCCGTGGCCGATGGACCCTTTCATGTGTGTCGCCGGCGCGTTGGCCACCGCGCGAAGGATCTTGAGCGTCAGCGTGCGTCCCTTGACCTTCAGCCGTCGCATGCGCTCGCTCACCTCTGCGCACAGCTTCTCCACGAACGCGACAGCCTCCGACGCCTCCGCGAAACGAACCCCCCACGTCACCTGCGCCCCCACCGACTTGCGCGGGGGTCTCGCCTCCCACGCGCGAGCGTCGATACCCCGTGACGCGTCCCTGAGCTGCACCCCCGCCTTGGGCCCCAGAGCGCGCCGCAGAACCGAGAGCGGCGCGGCGGCGACGTCTGCGCACGTCGGGTCCGCCGTATTCGGTCCGACGCCGCCAACTGCAGAACAGATCCCTTCCCTTCGAAGCTTCTCGAGCGTACCCCGCCCAACCCCGGGGAGCTCCGCGACGGGCATCGACGCGAGGAACGAGGACGCGTTGGACGCCGGGACGTGATGCGAACCGTCGGGCTTGGCTCGTTTGGTGGCGAGCCTCGCGATGAGCCGATTGGGTCCCGACCCCACGCTCGCGACGCATCCTGTCTTGGCGAAGATCTTCGCTCGAACATCCTCGGCGATTTCCCTCGGCGTTTTCCGACCACACGCCGCCAGCCCGGTGACGTCGACGTACGCCTCGTCCACGGATACCCCCATGACGTGCGGGCTGAGCTCGTGCAGGGTCCGATACACGTCGATGGCCACCGTCGAGTACCTCTCGAACTCGTACGGCATTACGATGAGATTCGGGCACAGTTCCTTGGCGCGAGCGATGCGCATGCCCGCTCTGCACCCGGCGTTCCGCGCGAGGTAGTTGCAGCTGGAGAGCTCACCGCCCCCCACGGACGACCAGGACACCGCGACGGGTAAACCCGCGAGCTCCGGCCTACCGAGCGCCGCCACCGACGCGAAGAAGCAGTCCATGTCGACGTGCAAGATGACTCGCTCCCCACCGGGTCCACCCTCCGGAGCCGGGAGCTTGGGCGCGGGGGGTAGATCCTCGAGGAAGGCCTCGTACCTGTGCTTCCACGTGCCGATGTAGTGCAGCCGCGACGCCTTGAAGAACGTCTCCATGAAGTTCGGGTCCTCGTGGGTGGTCCTCTGCTTCATGTCGAGAAGGGGTTCGTTCCTCCTCGCCATCTGGGCGACGTCTTCCGCGGCGGACGGGTTCCCCGGGCCTCGCCGTTCCCCGGACCGCACCGCCCTGTGCGCAGCCTCCGCCGCGGCACGCGCCGCGGGAACGTCCCTCGGATCCCCACCCATGGCGAGCGCCCCCCGCACTGACGCTTTCGGTCGAAGTCGGCGCGTCACGTCTCGTCACTCGCGTTCACGCATTTCATTTCACGAAGGCACGGCTAACATCACTTGCAACTCACTCACAGCTAACAGTCGTCGTCGCCCCCGGCAAACTCCTGCTTGGTCGCCTGCGCGTTGTAGAAGTCCGCCACCTGCTCCGAGTTGGTCGCCTGCTCCACGTTCTTATCGTCCCTCTTGCGGAGGAAACGCGGGAACCTGAGCGCGATGCCCTTGACCGGGTCCACCAACCCGTGTCCCGCCTGGTGCACGGGCGAGATGCTCAGGTCCGCCGCCTTCACCTCCCAAACCTGGCTCGGGTCGAACCACACGTCGCACTTCATGGCGTTGGCGTCGTACTTGAAGTAGCTCCTCGGCGCCTCGATCACCGTCGGTCGCAACCCTTCCGTCAGCTCCACCAGCTGCTCGTCCGAGAACCCGGTGCCGATCTTGCAGATGGACTGCAACTCTTCGGATTCCTCGTCGTAACACGCGAGCAGGTACGCGCCGTACACGCCCGTGCGCTTGCCTCGGCCGTGAAACGCGCCGATGGGGACGAGGTCGAGGGAGTCGCCGCATCCCTCGAGGTAATCCTTCTTGAGCTTCAGCCAGTTGAGCGATCGCTTGGAGGGCTCGTACGTGGCGTCCATCGTCTTGACGATGAGGCCCTCGGTGTTGTCGGTGATGGAATCCTCGAGGAAGACCTGGAGCTCCTCGACGTCGCGCGAGATCTTCGCCGTGCAAAAGTAAAACTCGTCGGGAACCTCCTTGAACGCCGAGTACATCGCCTCCCTTCTCTCCGTCAGCGACTTCTGCAGCAAGGTCTCGCCGTTGAGATAGAGGCAGTCGAACGCGTATATGCACACGTTGACTTTGATGTCCGCCTCGTCGATGTTCTTGCGCCCGCGCGTGGACAAAATCTGAAACGGAAGAATCTTGTGGTGTTCCCTGTCGTACGCCACCGCCTCTCCATCGATCACGACGCTCTTCACGCCCTCCTTCAGGTACGAGGGCAGCGCGCGGATGACGTCCGGGAACTTTGGGGTGTTGTCCTCCTGGTTCCTGGAGAAGATCTTGACGGTGCCGTCCTCCAACAGGTGGATCTGCGCGCGTTCCCCGTCGTACTTGTACTCGCACGTAAACTCGACGTCGGAGAACCGCTGGAGCACCTCGCTCACGCCACACGTGGGCTTGGCGAGCATGGGCTTCACGGGCACGCCCGGCCTGAAGTGGCACCGCGAGTGGAGCTTGTCCACGCCGCCCTCCATGAGCAGTGCGGGGACGATCTCGTCGTAGGAGGGGCACTCGGAGAAGACCTGCTTGAGGACGTCGGCGCCCCGCCCGAGAAGGTCAGCCACCGCGCCGTTGCCGCCCTCCTTCGCAGCCTTCGCCGCCGCGTCGGACTGGAGCACCACAGCGTGGATCAAAGCCTGGTTGACGGTCTGCTGCGCGAGGCCGATGCGGAGCTTGCCCTGCAGCGAGCGGACGATGTAACCAGCCTCGCACTCCCGCGCGGCGACGAGGAGTTTTTTAATCTTGGCCTTTTTCGCATCCACCGACTTGGTGCCTTCCGTGGTGGCGATGGCGCGGAACTCCTTGAGCACGCCCGACATGGCGAGCTTCGGTGGTGCGAACATGGTCTTCTGCGTGCTCCTGCTCATGCTCGCCACGATCCCTAGGTCCCCTTGTTCCTTGTAATCGGCTCTGATGGCGCTCTCCTTGCGGCCGGTCGCCTCGGCGAGGATCTTCACGAGCGTCGCGTCGCCGATGCCGAGATCGATACCCTCGTGCTGCGGCGCGATGGTGTTGCTCGCGAGGTACACGGCGGCGAGTAGGTCATCGGGATTGGACACGATGACCGTGCGGAACGCGTTCGTGAGCATCTCGGCAATCTCCAGGCGCTTGGTCGTCTCCGAGATGTTCTCGAAAACGTTTGCGAGGAAGAGATACGGCACGGGTTCGCCCTTCTTCCACCCGTCCACGCCGGATTCCGGGTCGTGCTTGAGGAGCCTGCCCGCCGCCTCGACGGCCTTGTCCCCGATGCCCTCCTTTCCGGCCGTTTCCTTGGCCTTGCCCTTCTTCTTCTTGGCGCCGGCGGTTTTCTTGGTCGCCGCAGCCATCACCTTCGCGACGCCGTCGACCCGATCCTCCTCCACCCCTTCCTCGTCGTCGTCGTCATCGTCTTCCTCATCGGATTCGACCTCGTCCTCCTCCTCGTCGTCCTCCTCTTCTTCCTCCTCCGCCACGTAGTCGCCGTCCTTCTGATCCGCGACGGGCTCGGGCTTAGGCACGGGCTCGGGCTCGGGGGCGGGGGCCTCCTTGACGGGCTCGGCCTC
>MDTE01092748.1_pt1 | contig 13258 bp, 12 predicted proteins | sample 811231 | NCBI WGS metagenome assembly MDTE01 (sample SAMN05326651, study PRJNA326480) | marine metagenome | isolation source: seawater | place: Indian Ocean: Red Sea | collected 2010
CAATTTTTAGGTATGCTAGGTATGCATGGAACATATGAAGCTAATAATGCGATGCATGATTGTGACTTAATGATAAATATTGGAGCAAGATTTGATGATCGTATCACAGGAAAAATTGATGAATTTTCCCCAAAATCAAAAAAAGTTCACATTGATATTGATCCTTCATCTATAAATAAAAATGTAAAAGTTGATCTAGCAATAGTAGGAGATGTAAAAAATGTAATTTCATCTACACTAAAAGCTTTAAAAAAATCAAATCCAAACTTCATTAAGTCAAATAAGCAAAAGACATCTAAGTGGTGGGAAAAAATTCAAAAATGGAGATCAATAAGATCTTTAGATTATATTGGTAGTGAAGAATCAATAAAGCCACAATATGCTATCGAGAGACTTTATGAATTAACAAAAAACAAAGATACTTATATCACTACCGAAGTTGGTCAGCATCAAATGTGGGCAGCTCAACATTATAAATTCAATAAGCCTAATCGGTGGATGACCTCGGGAGGTTTAGGAACAATGGGATATGGATTGCCTGCTGCAGTTGGGGTTCAAGTAGCGCACCCAAAAAAACTTGTTATAGATATTGCTGGAGAAGCATCAGTATTAATGACTATGCAAGAAATGTCTACAGCAGTTCAATACAGTTTGCCAATAAAGATATTTATTTTAAATAATGAATACATGGGAATGGTTAGACAATGGCAAGAATTACTTCACGATAAAAATTATTCTGAAAGTTACACAGCTGCCCTGCCAGATTTTGTAAAATTAGCAGAAGCTTATGGATGTGTTGGAATAAGAGCTAAAAACCCAGAGGAATTAGATGACAAAATTATAGAAATGCTAAATACTGATAGACCAGTTATATTTGACTGTTTGGTAGACAAACAAGAGAATTGTTTTCCAATGATACCTTCAGGAAAACCACATAATCAAATGATTTTAGGACCTAAAGACCAAGGGGAAAATAAGATTACTGGCAAGGGAAAGGCTTTGGTGTAATGGTAAAATCAAAGTCAGCCTATAGTATTTCGATTATAAAAGAAAAATTAGATACTCATATAATTGTCGTTTGGGTTGATAATGAAGCAGGTGTTTTAGCTAGAGTTGTGGGATTATTTTCTGGTAGAGGTTATAATATAGAGTCCCTTGCTGTTGCAGAGGTAGACCAAAAGTTAAATATTTCTAGAATTACTATAGTTACTACTGGAACCCCACAAGTCATTGATCAAATTAAGCTTCAACTTAAGAAACTTGTTCCAGTTCATAAAGTAGCTGACTTTAAAAGAGAGAATAAAAAAGTTATATTTAAAGAAATGGCGCTTTTAAAGTTTGTGGGCAATACATTAAAGTTAAAAAAAGCTTTTAATGCTTGTAAAAAACATAACCCTGTAATATTGGATAAAACAAAAAAATCTAATGTTATTCAAATTACAGCTCTTAGAAGAGAAATTGATGTTATCACAAAGAATTTTAAAAAATTTGGATTGGTCAGTGTTTCAAGAACAGGAGCAGTGGCGATGACAAGAGGATCAGAAGTATTTAAATAATTTAAAAGGAGAAACTTATGAAAATGTTTTATGAAAAAGACACTGATGTAAATTTGATCAAAGATAAAAAAATAGCAATATTCGGATACGGAAGCCAGGGACATGCACATGCTTTAAATTTAAGAGATAGTGGTGTGAAAGAGGTAGTAGTTGCTTTACGTGAAGGATCATCAAGTATTGCTAAGGCAGAATCAAAAGGTCTTAAGGTCATGAATCTTTCTGATGCAGCGGAATGGGCAGATGTTGTTATGATTTTAACACCTGATGAATTACAAGCATCAATTTATAAAAATCATATTGAACAAAGAGTAAGAGAAGGAACATCCGTTGCTTTTGCACATGGTTTAAATATTCATTATGACTTAATTAAAGCAAGAAAAGATCTAGATGTATTCATGGTTGCCCCAAAAGGACCTGGCCATTTAGTAAGAAGTGAATATGAAAAAGGTGGAGGGGTACCTTGTTTATTTGCGGTTCACCAAGATGGTTCAGGTAAAGCTCGAGATCTTGCTATGTCTTATGCTTCTGCAGTTGGTGGAGGAAGATCAGGTATAATTGAGACAACTTTTAAAGACGAAGTCGAAACAGATTTATTTGGTGAACAAACTGTTCTTTGTGGAGGACTAGTTGAATTAATTAAAAATGGATATGAAACTTTAGTCGAGGCAGGTTACGAACCAGAAATGGCTTACTTTGAAACTGTTCACGAAGTTAAATTGATTGTTGATTTGATTTATGAGGGTGGAATTGCAAATATGAATTATTCAATTTCTAATACTGCAGAATATGGAGAGTACCAATTGGGACCAAGGATTATAAAAAAGGAAGAGACAAAAAAAAGAATGAAGGAAGCTCTAGCTGAAATTCAATCGGGAAAATTTACAAAAGAATGGATGGATGAGTGTAAAAATGGACAGAAAAACTTCCTTGCAACACGAGCTAAGCTTGCGGAACATCCTGTTGAAAAAGTTGGAGCAAGTTTAAGAGCAATGATGCCATGGATTTCCAAGAAGAAATTGGTAGATAGCGATAAGAAGTAAACTTAAATAGTTAATTTTGGGTCAAAAAGCTTAATTTATTTTGCAATCTGAGCGGGAGCATGTATGATGCTCAAGCTTTTAATTTTTTAATTTTATGTCTGATAAAGATAGAGTTTTTATATTTGATACTACTATGCGTGATGGAGAACAATCACCAGGTGCATCAATGAGTTTGGAAGAAAAAATTCAAATAGCGAGAGTTTTTGATGATCTCGGAATTGATATAATAGAAGCAGGATTTCCTATTGCTTCCCCGGGAGATTTTGAAGCAGTTACAGAAGTAAGTAAAATTTTAAAAAATTCTATTCCAGCAGGGCTTTCGAGACATTCAAAAAAAGATATTGATAGATGTTATGAAGCATTGAAACATGCTCCAAGATTTAGAATTCACACTTTTATCTCAACAAGTCCACTTCATATGAAACACAAGCTAAATAAATCACCTGAAGAAGTTTATGAGTCGATTAAAGAACATGTTACTTATGCAAGAAATTATACAGATGATGTTGAATGGTCGTGTGAAGATGGAACTAGAACAGATATGGATTATATGTGTAAGACAGTAGAGCTGGCAATAAAATGTGGAGCTAAGACGATAAATATTCCAGATACTGTTGGATACACAATACCTTCAGAATTTACAAAAATAATTCAAACATTATTAAATAAAGTGCCAAATATTGATAAAGCAATTCTTTCAACTCATTGTCATAACGATCTAGGTTTAGCTGTTGCAAATTCTTTAGCGGGAGTCCAGGCAGGCGCAAGACAAATTGAGTGTACAATAAATGGATTAGGTGAACGAGCAGGTAACGCTGCACTTGAAGAAGTTGTAATGGCAATTAAAACAAGACCTGACTTAATGCCTTATGAAACAGGAATTAATACAACTCTTTTAAGCAAAGCATCAAAAATTGTTTCTAATGCAACAGGATTTCCAGTTCAATACAACAAAGCAATTGTAGGAAAAAATGCTTTTGCTCATGAAGCAGGAATTCATCAAGATGGTATGCTTAAAAATAGACAAACTTATGAAATTATGACACCAGAAAGTGTTGGAGTTAAACAAACCTCTCTAGTAATGGGTAAACACTCTGGAAGGCATGCATTTAAAGATAAGTTAAATAGTTTGGGCTATCCAAATTTGACTGATGACGTGGTTAGTAATGCATTTGCAAAATTTAAAGTATTGGCTGACAAAAAAAAACATGTTTATGATGAGGATTTAATTGCTCTTATTGATGAAAGTTTAATTATTGATAATAAAGTAAATGCTATAAATTTGAAATCATTAAAAGTTTTTGCTGGAACAGGCGAACCTCAAAGAGCAGAAATGACATTAGATGTTTTTGGAAAAGTAAAACAAGCCTCAGAAACAGGCGATGGACCAGTTGATGCAATATTTAAATGCATTAAAGTTCTTTATCCTCATGATGTAAATCTTCAACTTTACCAAGTCCATGCCGTAACCGAAGGTACTGACGCTCAAGCAACTGTAAGTGTTAAAATTGAGGAAAATGGCAAAACAACAGTAGGCCAAGCTGCAGATACTGATACCTTGGTAGCTTCAGCGAATGCTTACATTAATGCTCTAAATAAAATGATTATTAAAAGGGATAAAACAGCGCCCGAACAAGATTATGAAACACAGAAAATGAAAGGAATATAAGGAATGTTTGAGAATTTAAAAAAATTTTGGAGCCAAGATATGGCAATCGATCTTGGTACAGCCAACACATTAGTAGTACTTAAAGGAAAAGGTGTAGTACTTAATGAACCATCTGTAGTTGCGGTTGTAGATAATAAAGGAAAAAAATCTGTCCTTGCTGTTGGCGATGAAGCTAAAACTATGTTGGGCAGAACGCCAGGGAACATTCAGGCAATAAGACCCTTAAGAGATGGAGTAATTGCAGATTTTATAGTCACAGAAGAAATGATAAAACATTTCATTAAAAAAGTTCATAAAAAAACAATTGCTAATCCAAGAATTTTAATATGTGTCCCTACGGGCTCAACTCCAGTAGAGAGAAAAGCAATTCAAGATAGTGCGCTTGCAGCAGGTGCCAGAAAAGTTCAGCTGATTGAGGAGCCAATTGCAGCAGCAATTGGTGCCGGCTTACCTATACAAGAGGCCACAGGATCAATGGTAGTTGACATTGGAGGTGGTACAACAGAAATAGCAGTTATGTCTTTAGGAGGAGTAGTTTATTCAGAATCTTTAAGGGTTGCAGGAGATGCGATGGATAATTCACTTAAAGAATATATGAGAGAAGAATACAACCTTATGATAGGAGATAGTACTGCAGAAAAAATAAAAAAAGACATTGGAACTGCAATACCAACCAATAATAATACCTATGCTGTCAAAGGTAGAGACATAAGATCTGGAACACCTAAAGAAGTAAATATATCTGAAGAAGATACTTCTGAAGCTCTTAATCCAATTTTAAAAGATATTGTATCAGGTATTAAAAAAGCTCTTGAAAATACTCCTCCAGAGTTATCAGCTGATTTAGTTGATATGGGATTAACAATGACAGGTGGAGGGTCTTTATTAAAAAATATTGATAAAAGATTCTCAAAAGAAACAGGATTACCAGTTAATATTGCAGAAGATCCATTATCGTGCGTTGCAATTGGAACAGGAAAAGCATTAGACGAACAAGAAATATTTTCTACTGTATTATCTGAGTATTAAAGTACTATGGCAACAGAAACGGGTAGAGATGATTTTATAATATCTATTCGTTCAGCTTTTTTAAAAAAAGGGACAAGGCAAAAATTTTCACTATTTACACTCTTATTAATATCAATATTTGTTCTCTCACTTGAATATTTTAAATCTGGACCTGTAGATAATTTTAGATCTTTAGCAAAAGACGTAATTTATAAAGGGTCTTATTATATATCAGTACCTTTTAATTTTGTGGAGGAAAAGTATAAACTTCTTCAACAACACATCGAGTTTTTTGAAAAAAATGTCAATTTTGAAAAAAACGAAAGAGATATTGAAAGCCTTGCTAATGAAATTAATTTTTATAAATCTGAAAATCAAAGATTAAAAGAAATAATAGAAGATAGAAATTTAACATCTAAAAATTATCTTTTATCAAGAGTTATATTAGATAAGGAGAGTCCATATCTAAAATCTTTGATTACTAATAAAGGTTTTAACCATGGTATAAAAGTAGGTGTTTCAGTAAAAGAAAACTACTATTTTGTAGGAAAAATAATTGAAGTAAATTACCTTTCATCAAGAATTTTATTGGCAAGTGATCTTAATAGTAAAATTCCAGTTATTGTCCAGCCTGGAAGGATAAATGCAATACTTTCTGGAAAAGGAAATAATAATTACGCTGAGCTTGAATATCTTCCAAAAAATGATCAATTAAAACCTGATGATATTGTTTATACATCAGGGTCAGATGGAATGATCGCCGAAGGAATTCCAGTTGGTAAAGTATTTATTTCAGATAATAAAAAATTTGTTAAATTTTTTGTTGATTTTGATCAACTAAAATATGTAAAGGTAAATTACTAATGACAGTATTGAAAAGTTCATTTAATTTCTTTATTCATTCATTCCCGGTAATATTATTATTTTTTTTAGCATTTACAGGTTTTGATTTATCATTTTTTATTTTTGATAAAAGATATTCTTTTAATTTTATTTTTTTAGTTATTTTCTATTGGGCTTTAAAAAAACCAGAAGCAATGGGTTTTGGATTAATTTTTGTTGCCGGAATCATTAACGATGTTGTACATAATTTTCCAATAGGTATTTCGTCAATAAATTTTCTTTTATTATGTGTTATTGCTTCTTTTATTAGAACCAGAACTTTAGTACCAAATCTTTTTTATGATTGGGCATTTTTCTTAATAGGCATTCTTATTGTAAGCTCTATTAATTATTCCATTTTGACATTAATTTTCAACATTAAATTAGAGTATGGAACTCTAATGAAAACATCTTTTATTACCTTTTTAATTTATCCATTGATTGCAAAAATATTTAATGGAATATATTTTTTAGACATGAGGCAAGAAAATGTTGAATAGAGGAAGCAATATTGAAAAAGGAAGAAGAATTTCAAGAAGAGTATTTATTTTGGCATTTGCAAAAATTACTGTTTTTTTTGGAATAAGTAGTCGTTTATATGATCTTCAAATATCTGATAAAGAAAAATATGAAATACTTTCAGATAAAAATAGAATAAGGGAATGGAAAACGCCTCCTCAAAGAGGAGTAATTATTGATTATTTTAATTCGGTATTGGCAGAAAATGATAGGGTGTTTCAACTTCATTTAGCTTTAGATGAAGTTCAAAATTTTGATACTACGTTATTTAGAATTAAAAATATAATTGAACTTACTGATAATGAAGTAAGAAAAATTTATAAAAAAAAAGAAAATTTAAAGGCTTGGGATACTTTAGTTATATCAGAAAATCTTTCATGGGATAAATTTTCGAAATTAAATTTATATTTACACGAAATTGAAGGTGCCAAACCTGTTTTATCGACTTCAAGATACTATCCATATGCTAACGACTTAGTTCATGTTGTAGGTTATGTTGGAGACGCAAGCCCAAAGGATTTAGAAAGAAATGAAATAAAAGAAAATTTTGTACCAGGGCTAAAAGTTGGCAAAAGAGGGATTGAGAATTCTCAAGAAAGATTATTAATTGGAAAATATGGTATTAAAAGATACGAGGTAAACTCATCGGGAAAAAGAATTAGTCAAATAAACTATCTAAAAGAGACTCAAGGTAAAGAAATCAAGCTAACAATAGATAGTGAAATACAAAAATATACACAGAAATTGATGAAAGGTTCAGCTGGCTCAGTTTGTGTGATGGACATTTACACTGGTGAGATAATAACTTTGGCATCTTCCCCAACATATGATCCAAATAAGTTTACACATGGAATTAATCAAAAGGATTGGGATGAAATAAGAAAAAATCCGTTTAAACCATTAATAAACAAATCTTTAGCAGGCTTATATTCTCCTGGATCAACATTTAAACCTTTAGTTGCTTTAGCAGCTTTAGAATTTGGAATTATAAATCCTGAAAAGCCAATTTTATGTAAAGGTCATAAACACCCCTACGAACTTTATGGAGTCAAATACCATTGTTGGAAAAAACATGGTCATGGATATATGCGTTTAAGAAATGCTATAAAACAATCTTGTGACATATATTTTTATGAAACTGCAAGAATTTTAGGCGTAGATAGGCTATCAATAATTGCAAAAAGATATGGTTTAGGATCGAATGTTTTAAATAATGTTTATTTTGACGAGAAATCTGGATTAGTTCCTAATACCAAATGGAAGAAAACTGCTTTAGAACAAAGTTGGTATTTGGGTGAGACAGTGATAAATGGAATTGGCCAAGGGTATATTCAAACAACACCATTGCAATTATGTTTAATGACAGCACAGATAGCTAACGGCGGTTATAAAATTAAACCTCATATTATTTTTGATGAAAACATTAACTTTGAAGAAATCATAGATAAAATAAATAATGATTTGATGAGAAAAAACTATTATCCAAATCATTTTTTACAAGATATAGAAATTGAACCATTTACAAGACTTTATAAAGATCAATCAAATATAAATTTTGTAAAGGATGCAATGTATGGATCTACTAATGAAAAATATGGTACATCTTTTAATTCAAGATATGATGATCCCAAGTATCAATTTGCTGGAAAAACTGGCACTTCTCAAGTAAGAAAGATTACAGAACTAGATAGAGAACTTGATTTAGATACTTCAGAAATTGAATATAAAAATAGAGATCATGCACTTTATGTTGCTTTTGCTCCTTACAAAGCTCCACGATATTCAATAAGCGTTTTAATTGAACATGGTGGCTCCGGAAGTAAGGCAGCGGCTCCTATAGCAAGTAAGCTAATTAAAATGATAATTGATCGTCATAAATTAAGAGAACAAATAAAAAATGGGAGCACTAATTTAGCATAATGTTAAGGGAGAGACTTCAAAATTCAGGCTATAGTTTTTTCGATAAATTAAAATCAATCGACTATTTATTAATTATTCTTGTTATATTGATAGGATGCATTAGCGTATTTGCAATAAATTCTACAGAGAGTGGAGAATTTTCATATTACACAAAAAATCATCTTTTAAGACTATCTTTGTTTTTTTCTTTATTTACAGTCCTATCCTTCGTAAGAGTTTCCACTTGGTACCAAAATGCATACTTATTTTATCTGTTGAGCTTAATTTTATTAATTTTAGTTCTATTTTTTGGAATTACATCATCTGGATCAAAAAGATGGATAAATTTATATTTTTTAAATTTGCAACCATCGGAGTTAATGAAAATTGCAATCATAGTGTCTTTCTCTAGATATTATCACAGAGTTCAAGGAACTGATATTCAAAGCTATAAATATCTTTTGCAACCAATAATATTATTAATTATTCCTTGTTATCTTGTTATTAAACAACCCGATCTTGGAACATCAATTTTGATAGCTGGAAGCGGAATTGCAGTAATATGGTTGGCTGGTTTAAATATAAAATATTTTGTTTATTCAGGCTTAACTCTTTTAGTTTCATTACCATTTGTAATTTCAATTTTAAAACCTTACCAAAAGTCTAGAATATTAACTTTTTTTAATCCTGATCGCGATCCTTTAGGAGCGGGCTATCAAATAATACAGTCAAAAATCGCAATAGGCTCAGGAGGATTTTTAGGTAAAGGATTTTTAAAAGGTACTCAAAGTTATTTAGAGTTTTTACCAGAAAAGCATACAGATTTTATTTTTACACTTTTTTCTGAAGAGTTTGGGTTTTTAGGATCAATAATTTTATTAATTTTATATATGTTGTTGGTTTATAGAATTATAAGAATAGGTTTCCTCAGTAGAAGTTTCTTTTCAAGACTTTATTGTTTTGGTTTTGCTACTGCTTTGTTTATATATATTTTTGTAAATGTTTCTATGGTATTAGGTTTATTGCCAATCGTAGGTGCGCCTTTACCAATTATGTCATATGGAGGTTCTTCGATGCTTTCAATTATGCTTGGGTTAAGTATAGTTATGAGTTGTAAAATATATAGTCAAGAACAAATATCATAAACAACTTAGGATTTAATACCCGCGGTCAAATAACATATATTATAATTTATATGTAAATCTATATTCTTGACGTGTCTGAAAAAAATTTAAAAATTGGAATCATAGGGGCAGGAATACAAGGTGTTTGTAACGCTCTGTTTTTGCAAAAAAAAGGTTTTCATATAACCCTATTTGATAAAGAAGAACCTGGAAGTGCAGCATCTTATGGAAACGCAGGACATTTTTCACCTTATGCCTCAGTTCCTCTAAATAGACCAGATGTTATATCAGATGTACCCGCGATGTTGATTAGTTCAAGAGGACCTTTGGCACTTAAATGGAATTATGTACCAAAAATGATTCCATGGTTTTTAAAATTTCTAACAAATTGCAGAAAAGAAAAAATGATGCATACAGCTAAGAATATGCATCAAATACTTGATCAATCCCTACCAGCTTTTGACGAGCTTTTTGATGAAATAAATTTAGAAGGTTTGGTGGAGAGCAAAGGAATTTTATATATTTGGACTAATAAGAACTTAAAAAGTAGAGAATTAGAAATTAAAATTAGAGACCAACTTGGAGTTAAACAAAAATTAGTAAATCCAAAAGAAATACACGATCTTGAGCCAAATATTAAACCTTTCTACGATGGTGGAGTATTTTATGATTATGCTAGACATGCAAGAAATCCAAAAAAAATATTAATAAAATTATTTGAAAATTTTGTACAAAAGGGAGGTAAATTTCTAAAACTCAATATTCAAAACATTGATTTTGATGAAGAGAAACCTGTTTTAAGATCTGAAACCCAGAGATTTATTTTTGATAAATTGGTAATTGCATGTGGAGCTTTTTCGAAAAAGTTGACTGATAAACTGCATGAAAATATTCCTTTAGATACCGAAAGAGGATACCATATTCACTTTAAAGAACATGATCATTTAATTTCAAGGCCAGTAGTTTATGCAAATAGAGGCTTTGGAATGACACCAATGGAACAAGGACTAAGAGTTGTAGGCACTGTAGAATTTGGAGGATTAACAAATCCTTTATCAAAATCTAGAATTAAAAATTTAATTTTAAACGCAAATGATATGCTTGAAGGATTGCCAGAGCATAAAGATGAATGGCTAGGTTTTAGACCTTCTCTACCAGATTTTTTACCAGTATTAGGACCATCAAAAAACTATCAAAATGTTTATTATTCTTTTGGCCACCACCATTTAGGATGGACATTGGGAGCCATATCAGGCAAGATCATTTCTAATATGATTGCTAATGAAAATACTAATATGGATTTACAACCGTATAGTTCACTGAGGTTTGCTTAATTTGTGCAAAATAATTACAAACTTGCATATTTATTATTAATACTTACCACATTGTTTTGGTCAGGAAACTTTATTGTTGGAAAAGCCGCTAGCCTATATCAGATACCTCCATTCTCTCTAAATTTTTATAGATGGTTATTTGCGTTTTTAATTTTACTTCCTTTTACATTCAAAGAGATTGTTAACAACAAAAAGTATATTTTAAACAATATCGGTTTTTTTATTATTTTAGGTATTACAAGTATTACTATTTTTAATTCTATTGTTTATTACTCATTATATTACACGCAAGTTATTAGCGGCGTTTTAATGATTTCAACAATTCCGGTTTGGATAATGTTTATTGCTTTTATCCTAAGAATTGAACAAACAAATATTTTTCAGATTATTGGTGTTTTGTTATCTTTAACAGGAGTTATCTTTATAATTACAAAACTAGATTTAAATATAATTAAAAATTTAGCATTTAATAAAGGTGATTTATCTATGGTTGTTGCTATGTTTGCTTGGGCAACATATTCCGCATTGCTTAAAAAAAAAACTTATCAAATTTCTCAACCTGCAATTCTTGAAGTTGTAATAATTTGTGGTTTAGTTTTTCTGATTCCTATTTATTTTGTTGAGATGAGCTTAGGACATAAAATTATTATTTCTACACCATTTATATTGACCTTAACTTATGTTGTTATATTTCCAGGTCTTCTGTCTTTTCTATTTTGGATTAAAGGTATTGCAATTATAGGAGCAAATAGAGCTGGAGTTTTTTTACATTTAATGCCTATTTTTGGAGCGCTAATGGCGATGATTATATTTAAAGAAAAGTTTATGTTTTATCATGTTCTAGGGGCAATATTTATAATTGCTGGTATAACGCTTTCAAATAAAAATAAAAAAAATGCTTAAGGTTGCAATATTAGATGATTATCAAAATGTAGCTCAAGAGTTTGTTGATTTAAACAAGCTATCAGGAAAATATGAAATAAAGATTTTTAACGAACCTTTTGAAAACGATAAGGATGCAGCCGAGCAACTAAAAGATTTCGATGCAATTTTAATAATGAGGGAAAGAACACCTATTACTTCAAGTTTGATTAATAGTATGAAAAAATTAAAATATATAATCACAAGTGGTATGAGAAATAAATCAATTGATTTAAATACAGCAAAGCAAAGAAAAATAATAGTTTCTGGAACAGATATAAATGTGCATCCTACGCCAGAACTTACTTGGGCTTTAATTTTAGGTCTGGCGAGAAATATAAAAACTGAAATTGACAATATGTTTCAAGGGTATTGGCAAACTACGATAGGCGTTGAATTAAAAGGAAAAATTCTGGGATTAATTGGACTTGGAAGAGTTGGTTCTCAGGTTGCTAAAATTGGAAAAGCTTTTGGAATGCAGGTTATGGCTTGGAGTGAAAATCTAAGTTTAGATAAGTGTAAAGAGCTAGATATTCTTCCATGCAGCAAAGATGATATAATTACAAATTCTGATTTTTTGTCCATTCATGTTCAAGGAGGCGAAAGGTACAAAGATTGTATAACTTTAAAAGAATTAGATAAAATGAAAAAAACAGCGTTCTTAATAAACACATCTAGAGGCCCGATAGTAAATGAAGAGGATCTGATAATTGCACTTTCAACCAATGAAATTGCAGGTGCGGGAATTGATGTTTATGAAAAAGAACCATTGCCAGCAAGTCACAAACTTAGGTTTTTACCCAATGCTCTAATCCTGCCACATATCGGCTATGTTACGGCAGAAAATTATCAAATTTTTTATACTCAGATGATAGAAAATTTAGAGGCATGTGTTTCTGGAAAACCTATTCGTTTAATTGAATAATGGAACTAGCTGTAGTAAATCATTCAGATTATGATGCTCATATTGGAGACAATAATAAATTTCCAATTAAAAAATTTGAGTATTTAGCAAAATATTTAAAACAAAATAAAATAGTTTCTAAATTTCATATACCAAAAAAGTGTTCTTTTAAAACTTTAAAGGAAGCACATTCCGAAAATTATATTAAACACATAATAAATTCACACACGGAGAAAATATGAGTAATCCTTATGCATTACGCCAAACACTATTAGACCAAGCTCAAAAAATTTTAGAAAATAAATATCACTGTGAAGTACAAAGGTGCAGAGACAGAGGAATTGCATGTTCAGAAGAACCACCTACCACAGAAGATATTATTGCAGAAGCTGAAAAGCTTTA
>MDTE01113181.1_pt1 | contig 13258 bp, 11 predicted proteins | sample 811231 | NCBI WGS metagenome assembly MDTE01 (sample SAMN05326651, study PRJNA326480) | marine metagenome | isolation source: seawater | place: Indian Ocean: Red Sea | collected 2010
TAATACTTTGCCAACTTGCCAAGGTAATATTTAAAAATAATATAAATTGAATAAAAATTTTCATAATGAATCTCATTTAATTAACGGTTATTTTGAGTTAGAAATTACAAGCAAGACAGAATCATCTAATATTAAATTTACATTTTGTTACAAGAACAATGCTTATGCTAATAATCAACGATATCATCACTATCTAAATTATAGTTCGTTAGATCTTTAATTGCCTTCAAGACATCTCTTCTACTAATCTGCCCAACTAATTTATTTTTTTTTAATACAGGTATCCTTCTAAAATTATTTTGCAGGAATGTTTCTGCTACTTTAAATAAATTTGTATTTGATTCAACCGTAGAAACTGATATAGTCATAAATTGCTCTACAGTTCCTCTTCCAAGCATTATTGTTTTAGAAACAGGCATGTTTTGATACGATATGTCAGCAAAAATCCTAAGGCAATCTTTTTCAGATAGTATGCCTATTAAATTATTATCCTCATCTACTACAGGAGCGCCTGAAATATTATTTTTTAATAGTAACCCTATAGCAAAATATACATTCATATTTTCTCTTAAAGTTATTAAGTTAGTAACCATATAATCAGCAGCAGTGAATTGTGCCATGTTTACACTCCAATATTTAATAAATTATAATTTAAAACAAACATAATAATTTAAAAATATTTAAATAATATTCAAATTTTTTGATCTACTTTATATACTTGGACTGGTTTTTCAAATCCTTTGAGATTCTGCAGCCCAAGATCTTCAAAATGATAATCATCCTTAACAAAGAAATAAGTATCCTCATCAATTACTGTATCCCCTGGATCACCTATTCCATCTAATCTAGCCCCTCTGTTTACAACTGAACCAATAATAGTGTAATCTATTTTTTCCTTAGGTCCGATATTGCCAACTTTTGCATAACCAGTAGATACTGCAACCCTAATAGAAAAAGGAAAACGATTTTCATCCATATATTTTTTGTTAAGATCAATAGCTTGAGTCTGCATATCCATAGCTGTTTTCAAAGCAGCTTGAGCACTTGTAACTCCATCTTTAGGATTTTCAAAGAAAGCTAGAATTCCGTCACCCATGTATTTATCTATAATCCCTCCATTAGAGAAAACTACTGTTGCCATTTTAGAAAAATATTCTTCAAGTACATTTTGTACTTCAGCTGGATCTGCCTCATCTGTAAATTTAGTAAACTGAACAATATCTGAAAACAATACAGAAATTCGTTTTCTTTCACCACCCAACTTTAGCATATCTGGATCGTTCTTAATTTTATCCATAAGGTGTGGAGATAGATAACTCTGCAAACTACCTTCTAGAATTCCTACGCTAACTTGAGTTTCGTAAATTAAGTATATTAAAGAAAAAACTCCTACGGAAGAAACTATAATCAAAATATTAATTAATGCAATATCAATACCAAAATAAATAAACAAATAAAAGTTTATAATAATAAAAAGTAATAAAACACCTAATAAGCTAATACTATACCATAAAATATTAGTAAACCTTCCAAATAATAATAAGACCGTTAACATTAATACAACAATTAGGAGATTTGTTTTGAGGTTAGTAGGATAAATAAAAGATTGATCTAGTATATTACTCATTGCCATAACAAATACCAATGGGTTAGGTATAAATCCATCAATAGGAGTTGGGTTAAAATCTTTGCCCGCTGCAGAATGATCTCCAAATAGTACTGTTCTACCGTTTAAATTAGGTGACATCTTACTTTTATATATTTTCCATGCAGATAACACATTAAATAGACCTGCTTGAATTTGCTTTTCGACTTTATCGAGGCTAAGGTAGTTGATGATCATATTCCCATTACCATCTAATGGAATCTTTAAGTCTACAGGCGCTCCCTTTATTGGGAAATCATGCAAAATTAATAATCTTTTACTAACCAACTCCATATTCTTTAATTCATAACTCAAATGATTTGCTAACAAACTAAGAAATAAATGTGGTGCTAACATTCCATTGACCTCTGATACAATTGGAATCCTTCTTAACATACCATCAATATCGGGCTGCAAATTAACAATACCCATAGATAATGATGCATCAACAAAATCAGTTTTTACACCACCTGTCTTATATGGAATATCAATAACATGTTGAGCAATCCCTGGTGATATTTCAGGTAATTCTTCAAATTCTAAAGCTTCAATGATTGTATGATGCTTATATATGTTTAATATATCGTTATTGTCCCCATATTCTACTAAATATGGATTAACCGTAATACCAGAATCAAACATTACATTTACAAGATCTTCCCAACCAAGTGTATCAATACTAACTGTAAACATAAAATCCATACCAACACTTGTAGGATTTCCATTTACAATTTTTTTTAAAACTTTCGTATAATGACTATAAGGCCATAATCCAAGTTTCGATTCTTTTTTTGATTCATCATCTAATTTAACTAAGACAATAGATGAATTAATTGATGGCTCCTGATTAAATACTTTACGTAAATTAAATTTTAAATCATTAATTTTTAATTCGAAATGGCTTGTCAAGAATGGAAATAAAAACAATATAAGGGAAGTGGATATTAATGTAATTAAGGAACCCATAATTATGGGCTTAGCTATAGATTTAGATTTTCCAGACATCTACTAGAGCTTATTTTAAGTGGTCTAAAATAACTCTTTTAATTGCAAAACCATCATTGCCTTTGCAACTATGTGTAACACTCATATCTGAAATTTTATTCTCATCTTCCCCTCTAAATGTTACACCTCCAACTAAAGGGTCTTCTAAACGACTAGCAAAATGCGACATGCTTTGATGTGTTGGATTTAAATTATCTATATTACTTTGAATCCTTTTTGATAATTTAAGTTTCATTTTTCCTGATGCTTTAGCATATTGGGAAAAACTTAATTCTAAATCCTCAAGTTTATTTCGACTATTTATTAAATAAAACGTTTCAAATCCAGGAGGATCTACAAATTTTGTCCATGGCAGAACTGTATCAAAATACAACGAATTTGCTATTTTAGTCAATTCACTTTTCTTTGAATATATAATTGAATAATTCGATTCAGTATCAACATAAATAACATAAAAGTATGTTTCTGGAAGATAACCTATATTAATTCTAATTTGATCACCACTATAAATAATTGATGAATCATCAACCGCTACTAAATCATCTAAGTTTTGTGCACTTTTAGTTAAAATACTGTATTTAAATTCAAAGTTACTATCTGATTGACAATAAAAAATACCAATGAAAAAAAATGAGATTAAAATAGTTTTTAATATATACATATTTATTGTTTTCTTCCTTTTATATTTCTATGACAATTATTACATGACTGTAATTTATAGTTATAACTAGTTATTAGGTTATTAAAAAAAACTAAGTCATTATTATTTACTAAAAACTGAAGTATTGAATCGTGTTTTTTTGAATATGCTGATATTGGGTTACCATTAGTATTAATAGTGTGCAATAAAATATTGTAATTTTCTCCTTGATATAAAAAATTAACATACTCAGAATAAATAGGATTATTATTTTTATAAATCAATTTTTCTGACATAAATATAGTAAACAAAATTAAAATCATGAAACTAAACATAGATAAGAACATAATCTTATTTAATGACTTTTGTAGAGACATTATGATTCAATATTAACACTAATTAATAACCAATTGGCTTTGTAGATGCATATTCCCTAGCCAATTCTTCGATTTTTTCTCTATCAATTTTTTTTATATTTTCTACTAATATATCTTCATCTATATGTTCAATTACATCATAGTGTTTTGCAATTAAATCATAAAATGCTAATAGAGCATCTCCTAAAACTCTAATTCTTTCTTCTTCAATAATTTTTCTACGTTTAGCTCGTAATTCTTCATTACTATCTGATTTTGTATGACCGCTTGTTCTTATAATTGCCATTTTAATGCCTCAAATATCCTTCTAGAAGTTAGTTATAATTACAACTAATAATCTACATTGAATTTAATCATATAAAACATAAGGTTGTTTACTTATAATAAATTTGTTTTCTGCTATTGTCCAATCTTTGATTAGCTTTTCTAGATTATTAATATCATTACTATACTCTCTTAATTTAGAGCTTCCATATAATTTGTCAATAAAATTATTATCAAAATAATAAAATTCGTTAGGATGATTATTTTTAATTATATGAATTACTTTCACTATCCATGATAAGGGATCTTCTATATCAATAATTTCTATACCATTACACTTTATATCTTTATATTTTGGATTAACTGCTTTATTAGGTACTGATTTAGGAATAAATGTCTTCATATTAAAACGATCATTAGCTGAACTAATTTTTTTTATTTCTTTAAACAGTTTTTGATGATTAAGCCACGGTGCTCCAAAATATTTAAAAGGTTTATCTGTTCCCCTACCTTCAGATAAATTTGTACCCTCTAGCAAACATATTCCCTGATATAGCCAAGCAGTCTTAATATCTGGCATATTGGGTGATGGTGGAGGATTAAATAAAGTTTTTTTATTATTTTTATTAATTTTTCCCTTATACTTTATAATCTTTAGTTTTACTTTATTTCCATTATCTAACCATCCCTCACCATTTATCATCATAGCTAGTTCACCGATAGTCATTCCATGCAAAATTGGTATAGGGTGCATACCAACAAAAGATTTTAATTGATTAATTGGTCCTCTAACTTGATTTCCAAAAGGATTTACTCTATCTAAAATCCATACTTCTATATTATGCTTAGCTGCAGCATTCATAACATTTGTTAAGGTACTTATATATGTATAGTATCTTACTCCTATATCTTGAATATCAAATAATATAACATCAATGCCTTCAAGCATAATTGAAGTAGGTTCTTTGTTTTTCCCATATAGACTATAAATGTATGCTCCTGTTAGTGAATCCCTACTATTACCAAAATATTCACCCGCTTCCTTTGTCCCTTTAAATCCATGCTCTGGAGAAAAAATAGCATTAATATGGAGCCCTGCATTATATGCTAATTCTATTAAATGTTGATCATTATTATTTAGAGATGTATGATTAACAACCATGCCAATTTGCTTGTTTGATAATTCATTAAAATTACTTTTAGATATTTGATCCAATCCACTGCTATATGTTTGTTCATTATTAAAAATTATAACTACGATTGGTATAATTATTGTTAATAATCCCTTTTTAAAACCCAAATAATGTAGAAGATGTACAATGAAAATATTAAAAATTAAAGAAGATAGTATAAACCAAGTCCAAGCTATACCTAATGATTCAAGGAATAAGACTGTAATAATACTACCCATGAATCCAACGATCATATTGAGGTTAGAAAATTTATGTTTTGAAAATGATAAAACAAATAGACTAAGTAATCCTCCATAGGTAAATGAAGCAATTTTTAAACCTAGAACAACTATCGCGCTATTACCTTCATCAAAGACTAGAGCAATAAATATTAGAACTATTGACCAAAACAAACTAATCAATCTAGATTGCTTCATTCCTTTGTTAGGTTTCATCCAGTCATAAATTGTAGAAGATGCTAATGAATTTATTGATGAGCTAAGAGTTGACATCGCTGCAGACAGAACGCTTGCTAATAAAACACCTTTAATAATTGATGGTAGATAATTATCAACAATAAATGTTGTCAATTCACGATCTTTCTGAATTTCAATTCCACCATATACTAACCATATTAGAGAGCCTGCAAAAAGGAAAACAGAAAATTGCAATAAAACAAAAAAACCACTTCCTATCATTGCTTTTCTTGCATCATGCAGACTATTACATGTAAGCACTCTCTGAACCATCATGTAATCTGCACCATGTGAAGCAAATGATAAGAAAACACCTCCAATAATTGCATTTAGAAAATACCATGGATCTGTTAGTATACTTTGAGTACTTAATCTAAAAATCTGAAATTTGTTTAATTCAAATAATGGTTCAAAACTTTTTGGACTATCTAAATTTAATATCCCAAAGATTATGTAACTGATAACTGTTAAGCCACCTATTAAATATAAAATAAACTGAAAACTATCAAACCATATTATTGTACGAATCCCTCCACCGATAGTATATAGCATTGTCATTATACCAATGATTAGAACAGCAACCCATATGGGCCAACCTGTAATAACTTGTACTATGACTGCTGTAGCTAAAAAACGTATTCCATCTGCTAAAATCCTTGTAATCAAAAATGTTGCAGATGCTATTTTCTGCAATCTTACACCAAAACGTTTCCCTATGATTTGATAGATTGATGCAATGTTACCTTTGAAGTAGAGGGGAAGCAATATATAACTAACCAAAATTCTACCTATAATATATCCTAAAGCTAATTGTATAAAAAACCAATCGCCCCTATAGGCTAAACCAGGTATTGAAATAAAAGTTAATACAGATGTTTCAGTAGCAACTATAGAGAACATAGCTAACCACCATGGAGTATTTTTACCTGCAAAAAAATAATCTTTATTACTCTTATTATTTCTTGAATTTAGAAATCCAAAGGAAGAGATCACAAATAAAAATAATACTACAATGATTAATTCAATTTTATGAATTATGACTCCTAGAATTCATTGTATCTCTATTAGAGAATTCCTTCATGATTTCATTATAGAATTCTCTTCTAATACCATACATTTTTTTTATACCATCCTTACCATTCCTATTAGGAAATGTTCTATTAGTCAATAATATTATTATTACATTTTTATTAGGGTCAAGCCAAATTGATGTTCCAGTAAAACCTAAATGACCAAAAGATCCAATAGAATAATAATCCCCTGCACTACTTTTACCATTATTGCTAGGAGTATCCCATCCGATAGCATAATCAGATTCTTGTGGAATATTCTGGACTGTTGTAAAATAGTTAATTTGTTCATTATTAAAAAATCTATATCCTTTCCACAATCCCCCATTTAAGATCATTTGAGCATAATTACCAATATCACTGGCTGTTGAAAATAAACCAGCGTGACCTGAAACACCTCCCATAAGATAAGTATTTTCATCATTTACCTCGCCTTGAATCAACCTCTTTCTATAAATCGTATCAACCTCTGTAGGTGGTATTCTTGAAAAGTATTGTTGTTTAGGATTATAAAATGTGTTCTTCATTTGTAAAGGTCTGAATAACCATGACTTTGATAATTCATCTAATCTTTTCTTAGAAACATTTTCAATAATTTCTGTTAAAAGAATAAAACCCAAATCACTATATTCATATTTAGATCCTGGATATGATACTAAATCAATATTTAATATATAATCAATCATATCTTTTTTGCCATTTATTCTATCATCTAAATAAAATTTATAATAACTTGGCAATCCTGATGAATGTGTCAATAAATGTCGTATTGTTACTTTATCTTTCCAATCACCTGAAAATTCAGGAAAATATTGATGTATAGAATGATCAAGAGATAGTTTCTTTTGATTTATCAATTTCATTATGATAGGAACGGTAACTATAACTTTTGTTAATGAGGCAATATCATAAATTGTTTCATTATTAACTTTCGATGAATTTTCTTTATAATCATGAGACCCAAAACTCTTCTTAGAAACAATATTATTATCTTTAATAATCAATGTTTGTGCCCCAGGAAAAATATAAGAATTGATTGCACTATCCAATATTGCCCATCCTTTAGAAAAATCATAATCATCTAATGTCCCCATTTGATTTTTTCGTTTTTCAACTCTTATTCCATGACCAATTTGAAATTTTGAATTTAATGTTACAGGCAATTTTCCATCAATTTCTATTTTACCCCAAATTGCTCTAGCTGCTGCTTTTACAGTTACCCCTCCATAACCATATGTGCATACATAAGTATCTACTACATCATATTCTGGAATATAAGGACTCCCAAAACTAATAAATATCATAGGAATTTTCTTTTTTGATATTGCTTTAATGAGATTTAAATGTGTAGAATCTATAGTAGAAATTCCTTTGTCCATTCGAATCCGAACAACTGATGATACAATTATTTGATCAGAATTATTTATTTTATTTAGCACATCATTTATTCCAAGATCAGTTAAAGGTGCATTTATATAAATTTCTTGTACATTGTTTAGAGTGTAATTAATACTATTTGAAATAGGTTTCATTAAGTTCCTTGAATTATCATCAATAGATAAAATAATATGAGTTAAAAAATCTATATTTTCAGGAATTAATGGTAGCTGTCTATCAATATCTTTAACGACAGTAATTGATTTTTCAGCAATTTCGTTTGCAATTTTAACATTCTTTGATATCCCAATATTATTTTCAATATCTTTTAAGGATCTTTCCGAATTAGAAAACAATCCTAATTCATTTTTTAAATCCCAAATTCGAGCAACTGATTGATTTATTCTTTCAATTGATAGTCGTCCTTTATTTACTGCATCTACAATTGAATTGATTGTCTGCTCAACATCCATTGGTAATAATAAAATATCTGCACCTGCTTCTACAGCTCTAATTGCAGATTCCCCTGCCCATGCAGTTTGTGTTAAAGCCCCCATTTCCATTCCATCTGTTATTATAAGGCCTCCAAAATTCCATTTATTCCTTAGTATATCGTTTGTAATAATTGAAGAATGTGATGCAGGTTTCCCTGATGGGTCGATCTTAGGCAATGCAATATGTCCCGTCATTATTAAATCTACTCCTGCTTGTACTGATTGGTAAAATGGATATAATTCAGTTTTTTCTAATTCATTTAAATCCGATTCAATGATCGGTAATTGTGTATGACTATCTGTAGAAGTATTTCCATGCCCAGGGAAATGTTTAGCGCATGTTTTTAATCCATTCTCCTTACATCCTCTAATAAAAGCAGTACCAAAGTTAGATACTATTTCTGGCGAGTCAGAATACGATCTAAAATTTATTATTGGATTATTTAAATTATTATTAACATCCATTACTGGAGCAAAAGTTATATGTACACCAATAGACCTAGCTTCTTTAGCTGTAATCAAGCCTTGTTGATAAGCTAAATTTGTATCTTGCGTAGCACTAACCGCCATATTTGATGGGAATAATGTAGATCCAGACATCCACTGTCCCAAACCCCGTTCATAATCAGCAGCAACTAATAATGGATATTTTGATTTAGATTGGAATTGTTTTATGTTCTGATATGTACCATGTATACTGCCTCCAAATGTAATAACTCCACCTATGCCATATTCTGATAACCACTTTTCTAATAAAATACGATAGCTACTTTCTGAATTATAAAAATCCCCCCTAATTCTAACCATTATCATTTGAGCTACTTTTTCACGGAGACTAAACTTTTTCCATTCAATATTTTTTTTATCATTAAACAGGTCAACCTTGATATCAATTTGATAAGTGCATGAATAAAAAATAAAAAATAAAAATAAAATATTAAGCTTTTTTGTAAACACGTGCAACCCTTTTAGATATGTTTGTTAATATTTCATATGGATTTTTTTTATTATTTTTAGCGATATCTTCTAACCTATAATCACTACTCCAAAATGTTACTTTATTTCCAGTCTTTAACTTCTTGTTATGATTTAATACACATGTTAAATCCATTGAAATTTTTCCAATAATCGGATACTTATTCCCTCTATATAATACTGAACCATTATTTGCAAAACTGGTTGGAATTCCATCTGCATATCCAGCTTGAATTAAGGCTACACTACTCTCTTTTTCCAATTGATATGTTCTATGATAACCTATATGGTGCCCCTTTTTCATATTTTTTATTAATACTACTGGTGCTTTTAATTCCATTATTGGAATTATCTTTGGATTAGATTCATATATTGGTGAAATGCCGTATAAAGATAAACCAGGACGCACCATATTAAAAGTTGCCTTATTATCATTGATAATTGCAGATGAATTTGAAATGTGAAAATATTTTATTTTAGGCAATCTCTTCTCAGCTATTTTCTTTATTTTTATGAATCGTTTCAACTGTATATCGGTGTATTCATTGTCTGTATCTGCTGATGAAAAATGTGAATATAAACCTTCAATATTTATTTCATTGTGATCAGATAAATAATATATTAATTTTTCTGCATACTCATATGGCAACCCCATCCTTCCCATACCTGTATCAATCTTTAAATGAGCATTAATTTCAGAACTTGATTCTTTTGAAAATTCTATTAGACGTTTAGCATCATCTATAGAATTAATAGTACATCTAATTTGACCTGTTTGATAGGCATCTATTTCTGAAACATCAAATTGTCCTAAGTGTAAAATAGGATTTGATATACCATGAGCAATTAATTCTTTTGCTTCTGAAATTAATGCAACAGAAAATCCATAAACACCTTCATTACATAAAGTTTTAGCAATAGATATTAGACCATGCCCATAAGCATCTGCCTTCACTACAGCCATTATCTTAGACTTATAAATAGTATTTTTAATAAATCTATAATTTTTACATAAATTTCTAAGATTGATTATTGCTTCAGCTTGAAACAATGGGTGAACCTTTTAGAATATCTGAAATTTTTACATTTATATTTTTCATTTTTGCCGATAATATTCCAGCACCATAAGCTGGTGAAATTGATAAAAATGTCCATTTTACATTTTTAAAATTAAATTTTAATTCATCATTTATCATTTTTCTAAAAAAACTATTTTTAATTACGCTGCCATTTCCAGCTAAAACTATATTGCTATCTTTGTACTCGATTAAGTCAGCTAATGATACTATATATTCTGCTACATGGTGTGTTGCTTTCTGAACTATTTCTAACGCAATTTCATTATTTTGTTCAGCATAATAAATAACACCTTTTGCAAGAGAAGCAATTTTAGCAATTCTATTATTTGATTCATTTAAATACTCTAAGGCATATTGGAAATTTTCTGATTTGAAATGCTTTAATATATAACTCATTAATTCTTCTAATTGCACATCACCAAATACAGAAGTTTCATTTAAAGCCAACTGTAGTAATAGTTCTTTGCCTAGCCAATATCCACTTCCCATATCCCCTTCATCATGTCCGAGCCCACCGACCCTAACAAATTTTCCATCATCATCTTTTGAAATACATATTACCCCTGTTCCTACAGTAACTAAAAAACCATACTCTCCAGGACAATTAATCTCAAATACTGCTTCAGCATCATTAACAATTATGGCTTTTTTAGACAATTTAAATTTATCAATCTCTTTAAAAACTAGTTCTCTTCCTAAATCGTTTGATGAACCAGCTAGCCCTAATCCTATAGAATCGATATCATCTATCTCTATATTTGCCATTCTAGTTAAATCTATAATTAATTTGCCTATTCTTTCTGCAGATTTTTCACCGTAAATCGCTACATTAGTACCTTTGACTACTTTTGAAGAAACTGTTATTCCATCATTGGTAAAAATTATACCTTTAGTATTAGAAGCTCCACCATCAACACCTAGTATATATTTTTTATTTTTTTGTATCATTTTTTAAAATATTTATAGCTATAAACTAGGTTAAATAGATACAGGGCTACCGAAACAAATAATGTTAAAAATATATTTAATATACTGATAGCATCATTATGTATAATTTTTTGAATATTTTGTAAGATACCTGTTAATGGAATAATTGAAATAATCTCAATATACATAGCTGGGAAATGAGAGAGAGGTATAAATCCTCCTACACCAAAAGTCATAAATAAAAAAATTAAAATATTTATTAATATGCTTGTAGCATTTTTTTGCACAATCGAACCCATCATAGTACCTAAAGTAGACATTAAAATTATTACCGGTAAAACTTGGGAAATTAAAAGGATAATAGTGAAAATATTGAAAATGATATTATTTAACCATATTAAGAATAGTATTCCTATAAGCAATTGGCTAGTCCCTAGGATTATACCCGTTAATATATTAAATAATAATATATGCATGTTTGAGATAGGGCTCCTCATATAGACATCTAATTGTTTTGTTTCAAAACGTATTTTTTGGAATCTATGCATTGACTCATAAAAAGACAAATATCCTGAGCATACAAAAAGCAAACCCGATGAAGACCATATGAAAAATTTTATATCTAAAATAATTATTTTTGATAAAGGTATTAAAATAAACATATGAATCATTAAAGGAAATAGTATATATAGCAACACATTACTGAACATATCTCTTCTAATGGAAAAAAAATTACGTTTTAATAGCACTAATGTCGGATTCATTCTAATCCACCGTCTATTAAACCGATAAATAAATCGTTTAGTCTACAAAGACTTGTATCTAAATCTGCTAAGTCATGTTCTAAAGCTATCTTAAGCAAATTAAAGAATTGTTTTCTTTCTCTTGAATAAAATTCTAGTTCTAATCCAGATAATTTTGCCTTCACAATTCGTGGAAATTTAGAAATATCTGATAAAAATTTTTCGGATGGCTGCTTTGAAAATATTAATTTATATCTTGTTAAGCCATGAGTAGTTTCGATTAATCTTTCTAGTGTTCCATCCATTTTAATATTTCCATCATTTAAAATTGCAATTCTATCAGCATATCTCTCAGCTTCCCTAAAATTTTGTGTCGCAAAGATTATTGTATGATTTTCATGTAATTTATCTAAAACATTCCAAATAGATTTTCTACTATGAGGATCTAATGCAGTTGTTGGCTCATCTAATATAATTATTGATGGGTTATGTAATATTGTTCGAACAAATTGAATTCTTCGCTGAATTCCATAAGGCAAAAAATCTATTCTATGATTTAATAAATTCGAAAACTCCATTAATTCTGACCAATATAGAATTTCTTTCCTTGCTTCTTTAGATGTTAAACCATGTAGCTGACCATGTATAACTAAATTTTCATAAACTGAAATTTCATCATCCAAATCGATATATTGAGGCATATAACCAGTTAAACTTCTAGTTTCAAGACTTCTTGTTTCTACATCTTTTCCATCTAAATAAATTGAACCAGTATCTTTACTTATTAAGCCGACGAGCATTTTTAAGATTATAGATTTTCCAGAACCATTTTTACCAATTAGAACAAATGTAGAACCTTTCTCTACTCCAAATGATAGATCTGCAAGTAAATTATTATTTAAAAATGCTTTGCCAACTGATTTAAAAGTTATTGATGCTTCCATTCTATAAAATATATTGTTTAGTTTTTAAATTAATGAGCTTCAAGCCAATTACTTCCATAATTCCAATCTA
>MDTE01025803.1_pt1 | contig 13257 bp, 8 predicted proteins | sample 811231 | NCBI WGS metagenome assembly MDTE01 (sample SAMN05326651, study PRJNA326480) | marine metagenome | isolation source: seawater | place: Indian Ocean: Red Sea | collected 2010
AGAGGAAGCACGGGCTAAGTTCGTGCCAGCAGCCGCGGTAACACGAACCGTGCGAACGTTATTCGGAATCACTGGGCTTAAAGGGTGCGTAGGCGGCTTAGTAAGTGGGGTGTGAAATCCCTCGGCTCAACCGAGGAACTGCGCTCCAAACTACTAAACTTGAGGGAGATAGAGGTGAGCGGAACTGATGGTGGAGCGGTGAAATGCGTTGATATCATCAGGAACACCAGAGGCGAAGGCGGCTCACTGGATCTCTTCTGACGCTGAGGCACGAAAGCTGGGGGAGCGAACGGGATTAGATACCCCGGTAGTCCCAGCTGTAAACGTTGAGCACTTGATCGAGGGACCTTCCACAGTTTCTCGGTCGTAGCGAAAGTGTTAAGTGCTCCGCCTGGGGAGTATGGTCGCAAGGCTGAAACTCAAAGGAATTGACGGGGGCTCACACAAGCGGTGGAGCATGTGGCTTAATTCGAGGCAACGCGTAGAACCTTATCCTGGGTTTGACATGTATGGATGGCTCGCCTGAAAGGGATGAGTCTGCCTTCGGGTGAAACATACACAGGTGCTGCATGGCTGTCGTCAGCTCGTGTCGTGAGATGTTGGGTTAAGTCCTTAAACGAGCGAAACCCTTGTCCTTAGTTGCCAGCGGGTCATGCCGGGGACTCTAGGGAGACTGCCGGTGTCAAACCGGAGGAAGGTGGGGACGACGTCAAGTCATCATGGCCTTTATGCCCAGGGCTGCACACGTGCTACAATGGGACGTACAAAGGGAAGCGAACTCGCGAGAGCAAGCAAATCTCAAAAAGCGTCCCTCAGTTCGGATTGCAGGCTGCAACTCGCCTGCATGAAGTCGGAATCGCTAGTAATCGCAGGTCAGCTATACTGCGGTGAATATGTTCCTGAGCCTTGTACACACCGCCCGTCAAGCCACGAAAGCGGGGAGCGCCTAAAGTCGTTTTCTAATACTTCGGTTAGGGAAGCGCCTAGGGTGAGTTCCGTGATTGGGACTAAGTCGTAACAAGGTAGCCGTAGGGGAACCTGCGGCTGGATCACCTCCTTTCTAAGGATAAATTGCTTCTCGATGTGAAAGCATACGAGAAGAAAACGATCCGATGGATGCTTCGGTATCCATCACACTGATGACGTGTCCCGGAGTTCCGGTCACCAACCAAAACTGTAGCCCCGGCTCATCTTCGGATGAGCCGGGGTTTTTTTGCGCGCAGACAAGCCCCGCTCTCAACGTCGGGGAAAACAGCCCAGCCGGCACGGCCCGGCTCACTCCACCGTCACGCTCTTGGCCAGGTTCCGCGGACGGTCCACGTTGCAGCCACGCAACAACGCGATCTCGTAGGCCAGCAACTGCAACGGAATGCTCGTCACCAGCGGCTGAAGGAACTCGGGAACATCGGGGACCGAAATCACTTCATCGGCCAGTTGACCGATTCGGTCATCATCTCGCCCCGCAATCGCTATCACCGGTCCACCCCGGGCCTTGATCTCCTCCAGGTTGCTGATCACCTTCTCATACACACCGCCTCGCGGCGTGACGAACACGCTGGGAGTCTGGCGATCGACCAGCGCAATCGGACCGTGTTTCATCTCGGCTGCCGGGTAGCCCTCGGCGTGGATATAGCTGATCTCCTTCAGCTTCAATGCCCCTTCCAATGCCACCGGGAAATTGTATTGTCGCCCGAGGTAGAGAAAGTTCTCGCAGTCGGCGTAGCGCATCGCCACCCGACGCACCCGGTCATGACACTCCAGTGTCTCGGAAATCAGCTCCGGCATCCCTTGCAATGCCTCGACAAATGATTGCCCGGCCCGAAATGACATGTGTCTCATTCGTCCCAGGTACAACGCCAACAACGCCAGCACAGTGACCTGCGACGTGAATGCCTTGGTCGAGGCCACACCAATCTCGGGCCCCGCGTGCAGGTAGATGCCTCCATCGGCCTCACGGGCAATCGTCGAGCCAACGGTGTTGCAGATGGCGAGAGTCTTGTGGCCCTTCCGCCGGCACTCTCGCAGGGCCGCCAGGGTGTCGGCCGTTTCGCCACTCTGGGTGATTGCAAACACCATCGTGTTGTCTGTCAGTGGTGCGTTGCGGTACCGCAATTCGCTGGCGTATTCGACCTCGGTCGGAATCCTGGCGAATTCCTCGAGCAGGTATTCCCCCACCAGTCCCGCATGCCAACTCGTACCACAGGCCGTCAACACGATGCGATCAATTCGCCGGACTTCGGCGAGATCCGCGTTCAATCCACCAAACACCGCCGTCGCGTCATCGAGATTCAAACGACCTCTCAGAGCGCTGCGAACACTCTCAGGCTGTTCATAGATCTCCTTGAGCATGTAATGAGGACAATCGCCCAGTTCGATATCAACCGCCTCATCCTGGATCGTCTGCACCGGGATGTCCCGGATTCCCGCATCACGATGCCGCACCTCGATTCCGTCACTCCCCAGTCTCGCTGTGTCGTGGTCATCCAGGTAGACAACATCACGCGTGTAGCCAATCAACGGACTGGTGTCACTGGCCAGGAAAAACTCCTGGTCGCCCACCCCGACAACCAGTGGGCTACCACAACGGGTTGTCCACAGGTGACCTGGACAATCCCGAAAGAGCACTCCCAGTCCATAGGTCCCCTTGAGTTCTCCCAGGGCAGCCTGCAGAGCATCCCAACAGGTTTCGGGGTCGTCAGCGGCCCGCCCCGATTCAATCAACTGATCCAGTTTCCAACCGATCAACTGGGCAACCACCTCGGTGTCGGTGGTCGACCGGAACCCACGACCGCTCCTGGCCAGTTCCGATTTCAAGCGGTCGTAGTTCTCGATCACGCCGTTGTGAACAATCACAACACGACCGGTTTCATCCCGGTGCGGGTGAGAATTGATGTCCGAGGCTTCCCCATGAGTTGCCCAGCGGGTGTGGCCGATACCGATCGAACCGGCCACTGGCTGCAATTCCAGCATCTCGATCAGGCCGGCCACGCGTCCCAGGCGTTTCCTGACCTCGATCTCGCTGTCATCAACCACCGCGATTCCAGCACTGTCATACCCACGGTATTCCAACCGCGAAAGACCTTCCAACAGAAGATCCGAGGCGGGACGGTGCCCGACGTAACCAACAATCCCACACATGAATTCAACGCCCGGAACGAGTCCTTGGAGGATCGCCTCACCCGGAATCCCGGGGAGCGACCGGACGATAATTCAACGCCGGTCCAAGCGTCAAGAACGACTGGGCCGCGCCGCCGTCCCGGTTGTCGCCTTGGACTTGGTGCCCTTGTTCGACTTGGGGGACGGGGTGGACGTTGGCGAGGTGGTCGCGGAAGGTTGCGACGGCTTGTAGTTGGCGGGACGTTTCTCGGTCAACCAATCGGTGACCGGCTTGAGCGTTTCACTGGAAATCGCCTGGTAGTACTGCTTCCCATCGGCGGCCACCGTCGGCTGCACAATCACATGGGCAACCAATGGGACAACCTGCCGATAGGCATCCTGGACGCTCGCCGTGGAAACCTGTCCGAGAAGACCCGCGGGTTTGCCGGCCACCGTCAACTCGTCCTTGTTCACCGCCTTGAAAGCAAAATACAGTTGCTGGAAACACCGTGGCCAGAACCCCGAGGTGGGAGCCTTGTTGTAGGCTGCTGACATCTGGCCAGCCAATTCCACCAGCTGATAACTCCGCAACCCATCGTCAAACGCAGCCAGCGGAGCCCGGCCGATCGCCTTGGCCGCTGCCGTACGGGCCAGGAAATGACGATTCGGATCAGCCATCACACCCGCCAATTCGATTTCCACGAACGGCTGGGCCTGCTTGTTGACCATGATGCCGACTCCAGCCAGCCCCTCAACCAGGACTTCCTGGTACCAGATGTGCTGGAGATGGTGATCGACCCGCTGCCTGACCGGATCCCGCTGAAACGGACGCTTCAACTGGTTGACAAAGCACTCGGCCACCCGCAGTCGCAGGTCATACGGGGCATCCGGCTGACCGGTCTGCATCAGGCGAACCAGCCCACGAACCGCCACAACCTTGATCGCGTCCAACTGCCGGGGTTCGTTGATCACGTCACACAACGGGTAGGCCGCATCGGTGTAACGGGCAGCTGGAATTCCCTTGGCCGGGTCACCTTTTCGAACAACCAGCTCACCCAACAGGTAAGCGACGTTCAACCGGACATGGAAGTTCTGCAGTCCACCCTGGCCACCAAAAATTGAGCGTGTCGAATACCGTTCGAAGAACCGCACCGCCTCGCCAGCCCCCTTGACGTCTCGCAACCCCTCAAGAGTGTCAGCTTTGAAGCTCTGCGACACCCTCTTGCCGGTCTTCGGATCAGGCCGAGTGATCACGACAACGATCTGTCGACCATTGTTGTGGGTGATTTTGAAGTGTGCGGTTTCAAGCAATTCCGAGAGTGCCTGCTTCAATTCCAACAAGACGAAACTGCGGACCTGCGGAGACTTGGCCTGCAACTGAACCATCTGCCGAATCTCGCGACGACGGACGGGCAGGGATTCGCGGTTCTTGGGCATTGTCATGCGTGCCACCACCCAGCGAATCCCGGCCTGGATATCTTTTTGAGCTTTGGACCCGAGCCCGGGAGCACGAACGGCCTTCATGAAGGCCGAGTATCCCGAGCGGCGAAAAGCCAGTTCGTCTTTTGCGGTCAACAGGGAATTGTTGAGTCCCATGACCTGTGGCAACGGCGGGGGAGGCACAAATCCCACCGGCAAAGGCGGTCCGGAAGGACGAACCGCCTTCTTGGCTTTTGGGGCTGCCGCCTTCTTGGCTTTTGGGGCTGCCGCCTTCTTGGCTTTTGGGGCTGCCGCCTTCTTGGCTGCTTTTTTATCGGTACCCTGGGCGTAGACCGACATGCCGGTCAGCACCAGGCCGACACAAGCAGTGGCACAAGCAATCAATCCACCGAGACGGACCGATTCGCAGTTCGCACCCGAATGTCTCAAAACCAATTGTCCCTTCCATCACACGACAAGAACCGACGAACGGGGGAGGTCAAACCGACGACCACCGGACAACGGATCCGCTGACTCTCAAATTAGCGTCAACAATGGGGATTTACCACCGGCCCCAACTCGACCTCATGACTCAGTTGTTGTACCTCGCACCCATCCCAAACTCCCCATTCGGCCATTCCGCCATCTGGGTCGAGTGAATCGGGACTACGTCGCTGTGAGATGTGGAGTTTCGGGAACCGAAAAGATGTGATGCCACTGGAAAACGGTGAGAAGGGATGAGTCGGAAAAGGACCGTTCCCAGTGATCTACACTTGGTTATCACCCCGAAATTCACGGGTGTCAAGCCGATTCGTCCCACACGGACACTCGTTTCGTGTCATGGGTCCCGTTAGAGCCTAACAGGATGCCATGACCGGTCGTGTCCGCTCCGGGTCGAAGGATTGTGACGATTGTGCGGCGATGACCTCGTGACATGGCCGATTGGCTCAGTCACCACGCGCGAACTCAAAAACCCGGGTCGGCCGGGCCAGCCGGAAGTAATCAGGAACCGGCAGAATGATCGAATCGGTCAGTGAGCCAGCGTTAAACGCGATCCGTTCGTTCTCTTCCACCGCCGAATCCACGTAAAGCGGAAACGCCAGGATCGGCTCGCCAAACGGCGGCACGCTGCCGGGAACAAGCCCCGGTCGCCCGTCCGCGGCGGTCAATTCGCTCAATTCCTCGGCGGTCGCAAACCTCAGCTTCCGGACCCCCAGATTTTTTCGGATGGTTCCCGAATGAGCACGACGGTCGGCCGGCAACACGAACACGGCAAAGTCGTCATCCAGTTTCATAACCAGAGCCTTGCCGCCGTTCTTCAGTTCCTCACCGCGGACCCGGGCCGAATCCTCGGATGTCCGAGTCGGCTCGTGATGCACCTCACGAAACGACACGCCGTCCTCGGTCAGCCACCGACGAATGGACTCCAATACTGTGGTCATGGTTGAGGAGCATATCGAAACTGTTCGGGTTTGACAGCCCACGGGGTTTCTTCGACGATGCCCCCCGTCCACCGTCCAACCAGGAATCGCCACTCATGTCATTTCCAGATTCTCGGCAAGCCACCTCGGTCACGACTCCATCGCACCAGACGAATCGACAGGTTGGACCATCACCGACATCCGATGAATCCGCGTGTGTCACCCCGGCCTGCCCGGTGTGTGGTGGTCAGTTGATTGAAATCCGTCACAAGCTGACCTGCAGCCGTTGCCACGCGATCTGCGAAACCTGCTGCGAAGGTGGCCGGGGCTAGCCGTCGTGGTCACCGAAAGGACCAGCGGATGAGCATTCGCGAATTCGCCGAGCGGGTGCTGTTGAGCCAGTCACTGGACGAGAAGTTGTCTCCTCCTCCCGAGGAACTCGACGACACCGCCCCCGGCCTGGCGGTCTTTCCACCTCGGCCGGGACGTCCGGCGGAACTGGTCATCGCTCCCCGACGATCGACTCCACAGATGCCAGCCCCGGGCGCAATGGAGCGGATCGAATCGCGAGCCATCGCCCACCACATCATGGCCAATCACGAATTGCAGGCGCTGGAGGTGATGGGACTGGTGCTGTGCGGTTTCCCCGAGGCACCGGCGGAATTCCGGACAGGCCTGGTCGAGATCATGGCCGACGAGCAGCGACACACCCGCATGCACATCGAACGCGCTGCAGCCTGCGGGCTGACTTTCGGTGACCTCCCGGTGAATGGCTACATCTGGAAGAAGTCCCAGGACTTCACCTGTCCCCTGGACTACCTGGCCGGTTTGCCGTTGGTCTTCGAGGGGGCCAACCTGGATCACACACTGGCCTTCGCAGCGATATTCGACCGGGCAGGCGACACGCGAGGAGCGGCTGTTCTCAGGACGATTCACAGGGACGAAATCCGACACGTGCGGTTCGGCATCGAGTGGCTCAGGCGAATGAAGCCACCGGGAGACAGTGACTGGGACACGTTCGCACGTCACCTGCACTGGCCACTGCGACCATCCAAGGCCCGCGGCGAGTCATTCCAGCGAGACGCTCGGCTGGAGGCCGGGCTCGAAGCCGACTTTGTTGACCGACTGGAAGCACTCGAAATGGGTGAGTGAACCGGCTGGTTCAACTGGCCGAGACCGACTGGCTCAGTTCATCCTCCAGGTAGCTCATGCGGTCCTCGACCACCGCGTGATTGCGGTTCCACGGTTGAGGAAACAGGATCGCCCGTCCACCGCGTTCCCGAAACCGATCGACGTTGGTGTCGTTGTCGTCGATCAGCAACTGATCGGGCCGGGCGCAAACCCACTTGGGAGGGCCAATCAGGAACCTGCGAAAACCGCGGCCGAAACGTCTCTGCAACCAGGTGATCTTGCCCGCGGCACAGAACGGGTCACCGCTGGGACTGGTCAGGATACACCACGGACCGGTCGACTCGACCAGTTCGAACAGGTCATCGCACCATGGGTAAGGCTCAAGCGTCGCCCAGAAATCCGCTCCGGCCTCGGCAATCGGCCCCCAGAACTCCGGGCCGCTGATCCCCATCACCTCCGACATGTCCCATTCGCCAGCTGGCCAGTCCTGGAGGACCTCGAGCCGATCGTGCAGGCGAAGGGCTGCGGTGACAAAGTCAACCAGCACGCCGTCCATGTCGACCAACAAACCCAGTGCATTTGAATCCCCAGAATTTGTCACGGCGTCGCAAACCTCGTACAAGCGGCTAAACTGGTCAGTGGGCCGGTCGAGAATACCGGTCGGGATTCAAAAGGAAAACCAATGATTCGCTCACACCGCCTGATACTGCTCACGCTCGGACTCCTGGCCACGCTGACCGCCCGGTCCGAGGCACACTTTCTGTTCATCCGAATCGGAGGGCAAGCCGAGGCCGGACGCCAGGTCGACGTGTTCTTCAGCGAGATCGCCCGGGCCGGCGACCCGCTGTTCGTCCCCCGGGTCGCCCACACGAAGCTCTGGATGCAGACCACCCCCGGCAAGTTCCAGCCACTGGTGGTTCGCCCGTTGCCCGACCGCCTGCGGTCCCGGCTGCCGGCCCGCGGCGCGGTGTTTGTCAGCGGCGAATGCACCTGGGGCGTGCTGACCCGGGACGTGCCGTTCCTGTTGAGATATTTCCCCGGTGCCATTCATGGAGACGCCAAGACACTCAACTCGCTCAAGCCCCGGCCCAAGGTTCCACTGCAGATCATCCCCACGGTCCACAAGGACCGGATCGAAATGGTCGTGCTCGCCGACGGCAAACCACTCCCCGGTGCCCAGTTCACCACCGTCGACGACGACCTGGTCAACGAGGAACTGAAAGCCGACAAGAACGGTCGCGTGGTCTTCCGGCCGGACACCGAGGGACATTTTTGTGTCTACACCAAGCGGGTGACCCCCGGCGAGGGAACTCACGACGGCAAGAAGTACACCGAGACGCGGGACTTCGCGACGCTGGCTTTCCAGTGGCCGTTGATCTCCAGCGGTGGTGACGAGGACGCGATCACCCTGTTCGAGAACGCACTGGCCAAGCGGGCCAACTGGGCCGGTTTCCCCGGCTTCACGGCCGCCGTCGGTGGCCATGTCGACGGACGGGCATTCGGTGGAACTGCCAGGGTGTCGGCCGACGGCACCGTGGCACTGGACATCGACGAGAAGCACGCCGTCGAGTGGGTCGAGGACCAACTGGGATCCATGGTGCTTCATCGTCGTGCCCCGACAAAAAAACGAGCCCGTCCGGTGCTGCGATTCGCCGACCAGGACGAGGAACACCCCCTCGGTCGATTGTTGACGTTCGTCGGTGGTGCGATGGCCTCCAGTTACCGCGTCCGGGACGGCGAAATCACCGTGGTCAATCGCGCGATCGGTCCCCAGCACATGACCATCACCGTGTTGGGCAACCGGCCGAACGCCGAGGGCAAGTCGCTGCCGCGGTCCTACTCGGTGCAGTACTGGGACGGGAAGACCGGCAAGTTGCTCAGAACCCAGAGCATCCAGAACCGCTGGACCCGAGTCGGGCGCTTCGACCTGCCCACCCGGTTGACCGTCACCACGGCGTCACAAACCGGACTGAACGTCCGCAGCCTGAAACTGGCCAAGCACAAGTTGCTGGTGAAGGCCGCACCGTAACGGGTTCCGCGTCAGCCGTTGGCCAACGGTCGGAGGACGATCCTCACCGGCCGTATCATCCATCCTCGAACGTATCGTCGACGATCGCCGCCCCCACCGCATCACCGAAGGTGTTGGTCGCCGTGCGGAAACGGTCCAGCAACCAGTCGACCGAGAGGATCAGCGACACGTATTCCAGTGGCAGACCGACGGCGTTGAGCACGATCATCATCGTCACCAGTCCGGCCTCGGGAATCCCCGCCGCGCCGATCGCTGCAAGTGTCGCGGTGACGGCGATGATCACCTGGGTGGAAAATTCCAGCTGGAATCCCGCCTCGATCCCTTCGGGACTCAACATGTACACCTGGGCAATGAAAATCGCCGCGGCCGCTTCATAGAGTGCCGTTCCATCCATGTTGATCGTGGCACCCAACGGCAGCACGAAATCCACCGATCGCTTCGACACCCCGGCCTGCTGGGTGGCACATTCCATGGTCACCGGCAAAGTGGCCGACGAACTGGCTGTGGAAAATGCCGTCAGCAACGCACGCGACATGTTCCTCATGAAGTGGTAGGGGTTCTTTCGCTTGAAGATCCAGTACAGCAATGGAAGCGTGCCAAAGAGATGAGCACCCAGCCCCAGCAGGACCGTCAACACGAACGAGCCGGTCTGGGACAACGTCTCGATGAACTCGCCCTTGGCCTGGGCCTCGCCGAATCGCGAAGCCACCAGGCAGAAAATGCCGACCGGAGCCAGGTTCATCAGCAACATGACGAATGACATCAACGCCGTGTTTGCTTCAGAGATCAGCTCGGTCATGTCGTCCACCTTGGTCCCCAGGGTGGTCAACATGCCGGCGAAGATGATCGAGAAGACGATCAGTGGCAGCAACTGCGTTTCGGCTGCCGCGGCGAAGAGATTGTCGGTGAAGAGCATCAACAGCAGGTTGGAGAAGATCGTGCCCATCGATGGCCCTTCCTCACCCTCCTCCTCTTTCTCCTTGGCAAGCTGAGGAAAGATCTGCTCGATCTTGCTCTTGTCGAGTCCCGACTCTCGCGACATCGCACCGACGACCTTCTTCCGGTCGACCTCCTCGACGCTGACGTTGTTGCCCTTGAATTCGTCGAGCGACAGTTCACCGTCCTCGTCGGAATCGCGAAGGAAGAACGCGCGCTTGCTCTTGGTCTTCTCGAACTCGTCCACCTTCGCCTGAAACTCCGCCAGGTCGAGTTCTTCGTCTTTATTCGTGTCGAGTTGACGGAATTTCTCCTGGTCACTCTCGAAACCCGATCCCGGATTAACAATGTTCACTACCAGCAGTCCAACAACGACTGCCAGGATCGTGGTGGAGAAGTAGTAGAGAATGGCAACCAGCCCAGGGCGTCCCAGTTTTCGCACATCGCCCATTCCCAGGATGCCACTCATCACGCTGGCCATGACCAACGGCACGACCATCATCGTCAGCGCCCGCAGGAAGACCTCGCCACCGATCCCGAGTGCCTCGAACAGTGCCACGGTGGATTCTTCAGAGGGCTGCTCGTCACGGAGCTTCTTGATCTGCTTCCGATATTCGACGACTTCATCGCTGTGTTTCTTGATCTCCGCCTGCACCTCTTCAGCAGCGTCCTCGGATAGCTTTTGCTCTTTCTTCAGTGAGTCTTTCAGGACGGCGATCTTTGCCTCGACGTCCGCCATCTTCTGCTCAATTTCCCAGATCTCGCTCTCGATCTTTTCGGCCGCTGCGCGATCCGCATCGGTGAACATCATGGGAGGAATGATGAGCGAAGAGGCAATCGCCAGGATGATCGAGGCGACGATCATGATCGTCAGCCGGCGGCCATGTGCCGAACCTCCACTCGAGGCAGGAACTTGATCACCGGTCATGCCAGCTACGGCACCGGCGAATGGTGGATGGCTTTCCGCCTCGATCTCCGGCGGCTGTTCGGGCTGACTCTCCGGCTTGTTGCCGCTCAGATCATCGCTCATCGCACGTGTCCCCATCCAATTGCAACGTTTTCACCATACGATCCGAGTAATCATCCTACCCATTTCAACCGATGCATGTCGCGACACCGCTCAGCCAAACCAGGGGGCAAAACGTCTCAAAAGTTGTTTGCGACGGCGAATCACACGGCCAATTCAGCAGCAACACCGCCAGATCTGGCCGAATTCATCAATGCCCGTTGATCTGAGTGTCCGAAAAAACAACAATAGGAATACAGGCAAAACACTCCGGGTCGAGATCGTATCGACTCTGAAAACTCCATGACGGAGACAACGACATGCTGACGATCCAGGGCAGGAAGCAACGGTTTTGTGATGGCATGACGCGGCGCGACGCGTTGCACATTGGTGCAGTGGCCATGGGAAGCCTGGGGTTTGGGCTTCCGGACCTGTTGCGGGCCGAGGGCGAATCGGCCGCGCGGGCCAGCGGGAAGAACCTGATCAACATCTTCCTGCACGGCGGTCCCACTCACATGGATACCTTCGACCTCAAGCCCGAGGCTCCCAAGGAATACCGTGGCGAGTTCCGTCCGATCGCAACCAACGTGCCGGGCGTGGAAATCTGCGAGTTGATGCCCGAGTTGGCCGGGGTGGCCGACAACTACTCGATCATCCGCTCGACCCGCGGCATGAACAACGAGCACACGACCAACCAGGGCGACTCGGGCTGGAGTGTCAACGCGATGCGTTCGATGGGCGGACGTCCCGGCGTGGGCGCGGTGATGGCCAAACTGTGGGGTCCCGCCCAGCAGACCTCGCGGGGAATGGCCCCCACGGCGGTCGACTTCGGCGGATCACGACCGGGATTTCTCGGTCAGTCCTACGCCCCCTACCGACCCGACAACACGGGTCGCCAGAACCTGGTGCTCAAGAACGTGACCCTCGATCGCCTCGACAACCGTCGTGGGTTGCTGACCGGGTTGGACCGTCTGCAAAAGGGCATCGACCGTCGCGGCATGTTCGACGCCGTCGACAGTTACACCGGTCGTGCACTCGACCTGGTCGTTTCCGGTCGCATCGCCAAGGCACTGGACACCAATCTCGAGGATCCACGGACCCGCGAACGTTACGGTGACAACAACCTGCTGGCCGCTCGTCGATTGATCGAAGAGGGTGTCCGCTGTGTCTCGATGACCTGGGGTGGTTGGGACACCCATGGCAACAACTTCAACGCGATGCGAGGCAAGCTGCCTCCGATCTCGCGCAAGTTGACCGCCCTGATCGACGACCTGGACACCCGTGGCCTGCTCGATGACACGATCATCATGATGTCGGGCGAATTCGGCCGGACTCCCAGAATCAACGGCAACAAGGGCCGCGACCACTGGCCCGCCGCCGCGTCGTTCTTCATCGCCGGTGGTGGCTTCAAGCACGGCCAGGTGATCGGGTCCACGACCGCCAAGGGCGAACGGCCCAAGGACAACCCGGTCACGCTGCAATCGATCTTCCACACGCTGTATCACCAGTTGGGAATCGACTGCAACACGATGACTCTGATGGACCCCAACGGGCGTCCCCAGTACCTGGTCGACGACCGCAAGCTGATCAGCGAACTGGTCTAGAACCCGTTCCAGGTCACGACAACACAAGGGCCGGGTTCCCATGGGAATCCGGCCCTTTTTTTCATGCCGGGTCGATCGACGGCCGCGCCGAGACCCCGTAACCGCGTTCGATCACCTCGTTGGTCGCACGTCCTTCCGGGCCATCGACCCGGGGAGCACGTCCCTCGGCAATCGCCGCAACAAAATCCGTAATCAACGGCAGGTTGAAGTTCTCCGACGGTGGATGCGACTCGGTCTCGATCCCCGAGGCCGTCTCGATCACCAGGTCACCGCCATTGAGCGGTGTGGCAACCAGCCGGCCACCGGACCCGACCACGACGAACTCGTCGGGATCAACCGGGACACCAAAATAACACTGCAGGCTTCCCAACGCCCCACTGGCGAACCGTACGGTCAACACCGCCGCGTCGTCGGCCGAAAAATCACCGGCCACCGTTTCACAGAACCCGGACACGTCACTGATCGGCCCCAGCAGGTCCAGGAACAGGTTCAAGCGGTGGCTGCCCACGTCCATCAGGGCCCCACCCCCGCCCTCCTCGAGCACCCCCCGCCAGTAACCGTCCTCCCCGGGAGCAAACGAAAACGGGGTCGCCGTAACGGCGGTGATCGAAAACA
>MDTE01035106.1_pt1 | contig 13256 bp, 10 predicted proteins | sample 811231 | NCBI WGS metagenome assembly MDTE01 (sample SAMN05326651, study PRJNA326480) | marine metagenome | isolation source: seawater | place: Indian Ocean: Red Sea | collected 2010
GAAACAGTGGAAGCGATCTCGTTGTGGTAGCAACCTGACCATCTGAACAATAATGATTACAGGCAATATGATTTATTTTGCCTACGGGTCAAATATGTGCCCGAAACAAATGTCAAAAAGATGCCCCGGAGGAGAAGCGCTTGGCACAGCCGAACTGCATGGCTGGCAGTTCTTAATTAACTCTCGCTCTTATGCAACAATTGAAGCCAAAGTTAACTCTATAACCCACGGAGTACTCTGGTCGCTCACAACGGATCATATAACTATATTAGACGAATATGAAGCAGTCGCAGAAGGAATGTACTACAAAAAGGAAATGAAAGTCTTAAGGGAAGGCAAATCAATCGAAGCATTGGTATATGTCGATCCTGTTTGTGAAAAAGGCCTACCAAAAACAAAATACATAAGAAGCATATTAGATGGAGCAAAATATTTTAATTTACCTACAGGCTATATCGTTCAATTGGAAAAGGAATGGGGCAAGCTGCCAGATTAAGACAAGAGAACTTAGCTAAATCATAAATTAGATTATAATTTCGAAAATATTGGCAATAAGTAATGCGCCTATCGAGTACCTGGAGTAATCTTGAGCTTAATACGCTTTCCTTTTCGTAACACTTCCATAGTTACTGGCTTTCCGACCTTCACAGCGTCAAGAGCATAGGTGTAATCGTATATATTGGTAATTTCTTTTCCTGCAAAAAATACAATTATGTCTCCAGCCTTGACCCCAGCTTTATCAGCAGGAGCCCCTCCACGAACACCAGACAACAAGACACCCTTAACGTCTTCTGAAGCATAGTCTGGGATTGTTCCCAAATATACCCTGATCGCATCACGACTACCTCCTTGAGAGGTCTTCTCAACCTTAATATAATCCGGCCTTTCACTTTCTACGACAAGATCTTGAACCATATTACTTGCAAATTGGGTAATCCTCTCAATCCCTTCATAGTTTAATGTATCAGGATCATCTGCAGGACGATGATACTCCTTATGGCTACCAGTAAACCAGGCGAGCACAGGAATACCTTTAGGATAAAAAGAAGTCGTATCAGTCGGTAAATAAGGATCCTGCTGAATGGTAAGATCAAACCCTGCCAATACATTACGCCGTTCAATCAATTTTTTCCATCTTGTTGACGATCCTACTCCTTGCAAAGTTAACTTGTTATTTCTTAACCTGCCAACCATATCGAAGTTCAGGTAAGCAATAACTTGATTGAGATCTACAGTAGGATTGGCAGCATACCGAGCTGACCCGATTAAGCCTAGCTCCTCTCCAGACCAAAAACTAAAAATAATACCTCGTTTAAATTCCTCTGGATGTATCTTTCGGCGACTTGCTAAGTAGTTAGCCATTTCAAGTAAAGCTGCAACTCCAGAAGCATTATCATCAGCGCCGTTATGCACTAAACCTTCCTCACCTTTGATACCAAAACCTCCCGTCTCTCCGAGGCCAAGATGATCATAATGCGCTCCAAGCATAACATACTCAGAACTATCCCCCAGTTGAGTTTTCTCATTCGGAGGCAACATAGCTATAATGTTACTATCTTTCTTACGAATTCTCTTAATATTAGTCTTTATACTTAGAACTATTCCCGGCAAGGACAATCCATGTACTGCATGCGGATTCTCCTTATCTAGTGATGTTTGTAATTCCTTAAGAGACTTTCCATAAAACTGAACTAGTGAGTTACCCATTTCGCCACTGATCGAAACAACTGGAATTCCTGCTCCTGCCATACTTGTATCAAAATTAAGTTTAGCCAACTCTCCGGCATTAGGTGAATTCGGACCTGTCACAATAAGTAAGGCCTTTGCTCCATTGTTCCTCGCTATGAGCGCCTTGTATCTAAGTCCAGCGTATCGATTCAGTTCCTGACGACGATCTACCGAAATTTCTTCTGGGACATATCGAAGCACCATCACAATTTTATCCTTCACCTTTAAGTCTCCATAGGAATTATATCCAACACCTAGCTTTCCGGGCTTTGTCAAACCGTAACCAGCAAAAACTACCTCTCCCTCAATTTGACCATTAGCCGAAAACGCAAGTGGCCGAAAATCCTTGTCTAAATCGAAAGAATGATCTTCCCCGGTATGACCTCGAAGTATCATTTTATTGTCAGGCTTAACCAGTTCCACTCCACCAGTAAATTCAAAGGTATGATCATAACTGTCATCATCCGATCCAAGAGGCTCAAGGCCAGATGCAACTAGCTGTTCACGAATATATTTCGCTGCCATACGAATGCCTTTGCTGCCAGTTCGACGGCCTTCCAGTTCATCAGAAGCCAAAAATGCAACATGCCTTTTAATATCATCCTCTGACACACTAGAAGAACTTTGAACATATTCTGTTTTCCGTTTAGGAGCTCGGCCTAGCGCCTCCAACGCGGCCTCGTGATTCCATTTAGCTAAAAACAATTGCGACTGCTTTTCCGGTGTAGCATTAGATGTCCAACAAAGCTGCAAACCGTTGGGTGAAAATACTGGTAAACCATCGAAACCAACTCGTTCAGTAACACGAATTGGCTCGTTTAGACCTAATGCATCTACTAAGTATAACTCAAAGTTTGAAAATCCAAGTTTGTTACTAGCAAAAATGATGTATTCGCCAGAGGGATGAAAATAGGGAGCCCATGACATTGATTTGAAACTGGTTATTTTTCTTAAATCAGATCCATCCAATTTCATCGTATGAATCTCGGCCACCGAACCTGCCTTGTTAAAGCGGCGCCAGACAATGCGCTGTCCATCAGGTGAAAAAAATGGGCCTCCATCATAACCGGGAGACCTAGTTAGTCGCGTCTGCCCCGAGCCATCAGCATTCATAATATAAATTTCCCCAAAATAAGACAGGTCTACATCTCGTAGTTTTTTCTCTTCCTCTGTAAGGTCATTGCCATAAGCACTACGAGTGGAACTAAAAACAATTTTCCCCCCATCTGGCGAAAATCCAGCTTCAGCATCATAACCTTTAGCTGTAGTTAACCGCCGGAGATTACTCCCATCAGGATTAGCAGTGAATATATCCATCATCTCATCATAGTCCCAAGAGTATCGGCGTTGTTTCCCGGACGCACGAAAATCGAGTTCAGCCTTCTGCTTGGTCTTAGCATTCAGATCGTGATGAGTTGAGGCAAATAATACAGTTTGATTGTTTGGATGAAAAAAAGCGCACGTAGTCTTACCGTATCCGGGAGAAACACGAACTGTACGACCTGTCTTAAAATCGATCGTGTAGATTTGATAGAATGGATTGCCTAACTCGCGTTCACTTTGAAAAATCAACTTTGAACCATCAGTACTATAGTACCCTTCTCCACTGCGGCGACCTTCAAATGTTAACTGTCTAACACGAGATAGAAATGTCTCCTGATTATTCGCAGTGACCTCATCTTTGAAGCCAGCAAACAACATTACAGCCACAAAAGCCCTAAAGCTAATAGAGAATAGCCCTAACATATCGAGACCCTTGTAAAATTAAACTCGAGTTTTTTCAATTCAGTGTTTTTTTATGATTAGATTGTTTTTAAGTTACAAAATGGCATCATCTTGCCCCCGAAGTATATATGATACGTATTGAAACAGTCGATTCACATCAACAACTTCGCGAGTTCGTTCGTTTTCCTTTGCGTATTTATTCGAATGATTCCCCTTGGGTTCCTCCTATATGGAATGACGAAATAAAGCGACTAGACCATAATCAGGGGCCATTCTTTGAACACTCAACTGCGCAACTTTTCATCGCTCGCGACAATGCTGGCACCCCGCTGGGACGTATTGCAGCTATAAGATTCAATGGGCATCTAGAAGTTTACAATGACGATGTAGGCTTCTTTGGTTTTTTCGAGTGTATCAATGAGCAGACTGTAGCGGATCAATTAATCAATACGGCAAAAAATTGGCTCTTAGAGCAAGGATTAAGAAAAATGAGAGGACCAACAAGCTTCACTATTAATGAGCTGATCGGCCTATTGATCGAAAACTTTGATGCCCCTCCAACTCTACTAACAACATGGAACCCTCCATACTATCAAAAGCTTTTGGAGAATGTGGGCTTAGTCAAATCTGAAGATCTACTTGCACGTGAGGTGATACTTTCCGAAGTTGATCCTGAATACCTTAATCGGTTAACTAAAGTTGGCTCCCGTAACGATAAAATTTCCATCAGACAAGCAAACCTAACTAAATTAGAAGATGAAATTGATATTCTTGTCAAAGTTTACGGAGAAGCATGGAATGAAAACTGGGGAGCGGTTCCAATAAGTCGTAGTGAATTCATAAAGCTAGTACTTGAACTTAAACCATTCCTCCTTCCTGAGTGCACTTTAATTGCTGAATTCGATGGCATACCCGTCGGTGTATGCGTTGCAATTCCAGATATCAATTCAGCCATCAAAGCTTGTGGCGGAAAATTAGGCCCACTTGGCTTAATCCGATTCATGCTGGCAAGACGCAGAACAAATCTCATACGCGGTGTCGTCGGCGGCGTACTGAAGCCCTATCGAAAGAAGGGGATCGAGTCTGCTTTTGGAGCAAGGGTCCTGAACACACTAAAAGGAAGCCGATATAAACGTATTGAGTTCTCTTGGATGCTGGAATCAAACTTCCGAGTACACCGTGTGCTCGATAGTATCGGCGCACGAACTACTAAACGTTGGCGAGTTTACGAAATGGAACTGTAAATATCTATCGCTTTTCCCTAATACTAAATAACTGATCCTGATTGCGAAGGATCAAACGTTCTCCAGCAAGAGCAGGATTAGCCATGCTCATCCCACCTGTATAATTAACACGAACAAGCTTATATTCCTTACCTGCCAAAAATACATATGTTTCCCCTGCCTCACTCAAAGCAAACACATGACCTCGGTATGCCCAAGGAGATGCTGTAAATCCGGTTGGCTTGTCTGGATTAATTCGTTCCTTATCAAAATGCACACTCCCAGTGCGAGCATCGCGACAAGCCAAAAAACCGAAGTCAAACAGTGTATAAAATTCATCACCATACACCAGAGGTGATGGATTGTAGGGTGCGGCTCTTTTGTCATACCATGCAATAAATTTGTTTTTTGTTTCACCAGACTCAAGGGATATATCATTCTTTGCACCAGGCTTTATAGCATAGACATGTTTTTCCCGGTCACCCACATATCCAGAGGCAATGTATAGCAATCCATGAGCCTCAAACGGAGTAGGAATTACAATCGAAGTACGAGTTTTCCATTTCAAATTCCAACGTTCATTCCCTAGCAGATCATATGATCGCGTTTGGTTATGGCCTGTTAAAATTAATTCCTTAATCCCATCATGCTTCCATACGAACTGTGTCGACCAATTACTTGGCTCATCACGTTTTGTCTTCCATAATTGCTTACCTGTAATCTTATCAAAAGCCGCAAGCCAACTATCCTCCATGTTATCATTAACAATTATAATCTGATCCCCCTCAAGTATCGGAGAAGCACCAGTACCCCAACCATTTCGCATTTTATAAGGCTTAAACATTTTTTTCCATAAATGCTTACCAGTCTTATCTAAACAGTAAAGACCGTGACTTCCAAAGTAAGCATATACCCTTTCTCCATCAGTAACTGGCGTCTCCGCTGCATAACTATTCTTAATATGAATTGGCGTAACTGGACGAGTCGCCAGCACCTCTCTTTGCCAAAGATAATTTCCTGTTTTGACATCAAGACATAGTACAAGAAAGTGATGCATGTGTTTAATTGGCTCCTTTCTATCTCCACCAAAATACAAACCGGGTTTTCGAGGTTCTATCTCTCCGTCGCTCACAGCCGAGGTCAAATAAATGCGCCCACTATGGACTACTGGATTTGACCACCCAAGCCCCGGAACAACAACTTTCCACTCAATGTTCTTATTCTTTCTCGTATCCCACTCAAGCGGCAAATGAGGATTATCAGATATGCCTCGCGCAAGACTACCTCGAAACATAGGCCAATTATCTGATGCTTCTGCTTGACTAGATATTAAGACTAAAATCTTAAGTAGTACTGCATAAAACCTATTATATTTAAAATCGAACATACTACCGCTAGAGTTTTATCATGCACAATATCGGTCAAGAAAATTGACGATAAGAGCGAAGCCGGTTTAGCTGTGTGCCCATACAAATAACCATGAGTAGATTTGTGCTAATAATGGTAACTGTTCCAGATATTGATTTGGCCAGAAGTTTGGTTAAGGCTGCCCTTGAACCCAAACTGGCCGCCTGTGCCAATATCATTCCAGCAGTAGAATCTCACTATTGGTGGGAAGGGAAAATCGAGAATGGTAGTGAATTACTTATACTTTTTAAGACTATTGAAGAAAAAATCCCAGAACTGGAAAAAACCATTCAAAGTATTCACTCATATGACACTCCGGAGTTCATAACAGTCCCAATTGCTTCTGGAAGCCGCAAATATCTTGATTGGCTGTCAGAAAACATAATTTAACTTTATCGTTAATCTTCTCTGATTTGACCCTCAAATGCACTATTTTGAGTTAAATCTCCGATTTTTTGGTCATTTTCTACATTAGTTTCCTGTGCAAGGATAAACGCCTTTACATCACCTTCCGTAACAAAATACTTCTTTCCAATTTTCCGTGCTCTAATTTTTCCCGCTTGAATATAGCGTGTTACCGTTCGGTACTTCATATCCAACATTTTGGCCACTTCATTAGCATCAAATGCCTTAAAATCATCCACTTCAATCATCTTAAATCACAAAATAAAGAGCATATAACGCATATATAAGTCAATATAATACATTATAATACATATTAATTCTTTTAAATTATTACACTCCTATACGCGGTTATTTCAACTGTAGAGTATTGTTTCTTGAGGCTTTTTCCCCTTTTGATACAGTCCGCCACCTTTTTTAGTTCAGCCATGGAGAAAGAGATCAACCGACGACGTACATTTGCGATTATTTCGCATCCTGACGCTGGTAAAACTACATTAACTGAAAAAATGCTTATGTACGGAGGCGCAATTCAGTTGGCTGGATCTGTCCGATCACGCAAAACTCAGCGTGCTACTACATCAGACTGGATGGAACTGGAACGAAAACGAGGAATCTCGGTTAGTTCTACTGTTCTACAATTCGATTATCAAGGCTATCAGATCAACCTGCTTGACACGCCGGGTCATAAGGACTTCTCAGAAGACACTTATCGTGTACTTACTGCAGTGGACGCTGTCGTTATGGTTCTTGATGCGGCAAAGGGAATTGAAACACAGACAAAAAAGCTGTTTGAAGTATGCCGCCAACGAGGAGTCCCAATCTTTACTTTTATCAACAAATGCGATCGGCCTAGTAAAGGAGCAATAGAGTTACTGGACGAAGTAGAAAGAGTTCTTAACCTAAATCCATTTCCGGTGAACTGGCCTATCGGCGATGGTCAAGATTTCAAGGGTGTCTATGATCGACTAACTAAAAAAGTACATCTTTTTGAAAGAACCACAGGTGGAGCTTACATGGCCCCAGTGGAAGTTGGTAATATTTCAGATGACTTTGTAAAAGAACGAGTACCAGATACCATCCTGTCAAAAGTAATTGAAGAACTAGAGATGCTAGAAATGGCTGGTGCGGAGTTTGATAACAATGAAATTTTGGCCGGCCGAACAACTCCAGTATTCTTTGGAAGTGCAATGAACAATTTTGGAGTCGAGTTGATATTGCAAGGATTTCTTGAACACGCCCCACCGCCATCAGGACGAGAGTCCAAAGGCAATTTGATTGCCCCTGACAGCGAGGATTTTTCCGGATTTATTTTCAAGATTCAGGCAAATATGGATCCAAAACATAGAGACCGGATAGCATATATTCGAATTTGCTCAGGAAAATTCGAACGTGACATGACAGTGTTCCATTCTCGAACGAAAAAGAAAGTACGTTTGGCGAGCTCACACAGACTATTTGGCAAAGAAAGAGAAACAGTAAATGAAGCTTATGCCGGTGATATTATTGGGCTAGTTGGCCACTCTGATTTTGGGATCGGGGATACACTAACATCTCGAAAGGACTTGGAATTTCATGAGATTCCAAGATTTACACCAGAAAGCTTCTCTTATTTACACAATACCGATACCGGCAAATTTAAACAATTTCGCCAAGGACTAGATCAATTACTACAGGAAGGAGCTATTCAATGCTTAAGCTTGAAGGGAAGCGCTGTAGCCGTTCCTGTACTTGCTGCGGTTGGACCTTTGCAATTTGACGTCGTGCAGTTCCGTCTTGAAAGCGAATACAATGCGTCAACTAGATTAGAACCTGCCCCCTGGCAAGTTGTACGCTGGCTGCCAGAATCATTCACCGAAGAGGAAATGGATAAGCTTTCACCACCAACAGGCTCACGATTCGGTTGGGACTCAGATAAAAATCCAGTACTACTTTTTCAAAGTGATTGGGCGGCAAATTACTTTGAGCAAAACAGCTCAGGCTTAACCTTGTCAATGGTACCACCAAACGAAAAAGAGCTCTGAGAGATCGATTGATTAAGAAAGTCGGTTTCACTCATGACACAAAATTCTAATATCACCCTTCTTGATGCCGACGATATCAAGATTCAATTTAACGACAACGAAGTCTTAAAGGGTGCTTCATTGACAGTTCGAGAGGGAGACCATCTAGGAATGGTAGGCCGCAATGGCTCCGGCAAATCAACTTTCTTGAAAATTCTCGCTGATGTTATTCAACCGGATACAGGTAAAGTGTCACGACGCAATAACTTGGTAATTGGATATTTGTCTCAAGATCTTGTAATGAAACAAGAATCTACTGTCGAAGAAACAATTCGAGAGGGAGCAAAAAATACAATCAATTTACTCAAGAAATATGAAACCTTACCTCCAGATTCAAATATACAATCTGAATTAGAACAACAGATAACAGCTATTGATGCTTGGAATATTAATACAAGAATCAAGACAGCAATGACTCATCTCAATGCACCAGATTCAAATCGTTTGATTGGTTCACTTTCTGGAGGAGAAAAACGACGTGTTGCCCTATGCCGTTCCATTATTTCAAATCCTGATTTACTGATTCTAGATGAACCTACAAATCATCTTGATACTGAGTCAATTGAATGGATGTCTGAATATTTAAAAAAATTTAGGGGTGCGTTTTTAGTATCAACTCACGATCGTTATTTTCTGGACGAAATTTGCAATCATATCGTTGAGTTGCAAAGTGGCCGTTTCTATCTACACAAAGGCAACTATTCGAATTACCTCGAATCTAACCTTGCTAGAATGGATAGTGAACAAGCCCAAGAATTAAAAAGAAAACGATTCTTACGAAGAGAACTTGACTGGATTCGTCGAGGCCCTAAAGCACGTACTACAAAAGCCAAATTTCGTGTAGATAAGTTTCACAGTACAAAAAACACAAAAGGACCAGACTCAGAACTATCAATGGAATTAATTATTCCGCCTCCGGGTCAGTTAGCCAATAGAATTGTGGATTTGATCAATATTGATTTGCAATTAGGGGGGCGGTCTCTGATAGAAAATTTTTATTTTAAATTTGAAGCCGGCATGCGAATCGGAATTTGCGGGAGAAACGGACTAGGAAAAACAAGCCTACTAAAAATAGTACTAGGGCATCTACAAACGACCGGAGGCAATCGAAAAACAGGAGTGCTAACAAAATTCAATTATGTAGATCAAGAACGCGTACAATTGAATCCAGAAAAAACACTGTTGGAAGAAGTGGCAGAAGGTTCTAGCACAATCAAATTCGGAAATGGTCAACTCGCGATCAGGGCATATCTACAACGATTCGGATTCAACCCTAAACGAATCAACATGAAGGTTAAAAGTCTTTCCGGCGGTGAGAAAAGCCGATTACTACTAGCCCGAATCTTAAAAAACGGTGGTAATTTTTTAATCTTAGACGAACCAACTAACGATCTTGATTTGCCTACTCTGAGACTACTTGAAGAAGCTCTCTTGGCTTTCTCTGGATGTGTTCTCGTTGTAAGTCATGACCGTTATTTTCTTAACAGAATTTGCACTGGTATCATTGCTTTTGAAGGAAATGGGCAAGTAGTCTACAACGAAGGGGACTACGAATATTACAGGGAAAAACTAAATGAACGTAAGAACCGATCATTAGGTCTACAATCAACTACAAGACAAAAGATCCAACAAAGCAAGACTGCCATATCTAAACCACGTAAACTAACATGGAAGGAAAGAAAAGAGCTTGAAGAGATAGAGAAGGCAATTCTCGAAGCAGAAAAGGAAACAATGGAAGTAGAGGCAATATTCGCTGATCCTGAATTCCACTCAAAACATGGAAGTAAAACAAATGAGTTAACTAATAAGCTAAAAAAATCTAAAAAAAATACGCTTGAGCTCTACAGCAGATGGGAAGAGTTAGAACTAATAAAACAAGCTTCCGAATCCAAATAAATACTTCAGCTTAAACGAACGGATCACTTGAAGCATCTGGGTTAGATGCCGAGTTTTTTGAAAGTAATTCTTTCATTTCCTTGCCGGCACGAAACTTGACCACCGATCTTTCAGGTATCTGTATATCAACTTCAGGATTTTTTGGATTCCGCCCAACCCTCTGTTTTCGGGTTTCTATTTTGAACACACCAAAGTTTCTGAGCTCTACGGTTTGCCCCTTGGATAATGAGTCTCGAATGGCATCTAGTGTATGAGTGATTAATTCCGTAACTTCAGCTTGATGTAATTTTATTTTGGGCTTAATCGCCAAGCGTACTCTTGTGGCCAAATCGCGTTTAGTCACAGTACTCTTGTCACTTGTTGGTAAACTCATAAGCCGGGTAAATCGTCTTAACAGCAGACCGTTACGCCCAATTTACTGGTCAGTCAACTCAGTTTTGCACTTTGATGAACCCGTTAAATATGTAAGAAGAAGAAAAAAACGTATTTTGGCCTAAATAACTAGTACTAGGCGAGAATTGGCTTAATTACATGTGCCTCCCCTTCAACCCCAGTTAGTCGGGCGTCAAGTCCTTGAAATTGATGTGTAAACGATTGAGAATCAATGCCAAGTAAATACAGCATGGTAGCATGCAAATCACGGATGTGAGTACGATTAACAGCCGCATGATAACCCAATTCATCAGTTTCTCCGTAAGTCACTCCACCTCTAACTCCACCACCTGCAAGCCAAATTGAAAATGCTCTCATATGATGATCGCGTCCTGCAGTAGCACCCTTACCTTGAAACATGGGGGTACGCCCGAACTCTCCACCCCAAACAACCAACGTGTCATCAAGTAAGCCGCGTTCCTTAAGGTCTTTAACCAAGGTCGCACTAGGATGATCACACAAACCACAACAAATTTTCATGTAACGATCTAAATCCCCGTGATGATCCCATCCACGATGGTAAAGATGAATAAAACGCGTACCACGCTCGGCAAGACGACGAGCCAGTAAACAATTCGAAGCAAATGAACCGTCCATTTCTTTAACCCCATATCGGTCGAGAATATATTGCGGTTCATCTTTAAAATTCATTAACTCAGGCACACTAGTCTGCATACGAAATGCCAATTCGTACTGGGAAATACGGGACTCAATTTCAGGATTATTGACTTTATTATTTCGAAGACGGTTCAGTTTTCCAACCGTGTCGACAAAATTACGTTGCTGTTCCCTGTTAATTCCTGGCGAAGAGCGAACATAATGCACGGGATCACCTTGCGAGTAGAACTGTACTCCTTGAAATTTACTCGGCAAAAAACCAGATCCCCATTGCCTAGATGAAATAGGCTGTGGATTACGTCCCCCTTGACTCGTTAATACGACAAAACCAGGCAAATCATCGTTCATAGAACCAAGCCCATATGTCACCCAAGCCCCCATGCTTGGACGGCCAGAAATTGATGTGCCAGTATTCATAACCGTATGAGCCGGATCATGGTTAATTTGATCGGTATGCATCGATCGGACTATAGCAATATCATCAGCAATATCTGCAATCCCAGGTAAAATATCAGATATTTCCTGCCCAGATTGACCATGACGCCTGAACTTGAAAATAGGCCCCAGACACTTGAGCTGTTGATTTTGCAACTGAGCTATCGGCTGCCCTTTAGTAAAAGAATCAGGCATTGGCTGACCATCGAGTTTTTCCAAGCCTGGCTTATAATCAAAAGTTTCTAAATGGGAAGGCCCTCCCGCCATACATAAAAAAATCACACGTTTTGCCTTGGGCAAAAAATTGGGAAACCCATTCAATCCTCCTGAAGTTGTGGCTGAATGTAGCTGAGCAGGCTTGGTCAAACTCGCAAACGCTGCAGCTCCCAAACCGAATGCAGAGGAACTAAGAAAAGTACGCCGGTTAATAAGTGTTTGAATCGATTGAGATAAAATTGACATATTAGTTACGGGTAATCACTTCACTAAGATTAAGAATTGCAAGGGCTACATTTGTCCAACCAGCAGCCTCATATTCTAATATATTTTCTGGCAATTTTGAAATTCCAACATTTAGTAATTCGCCTGCAGCCTTAGTATCATTCTTATAGCGATTGAGGACATCTTCAGCAAACTCCGACATGACAGCCAACTCTTCAGTTGCCGGATCCCTACATAGGGCAGTTTGCCAAGCCCAAATCAGACGATCTCGTTGTGTAGCTCCGCCCTCGGATAGAATCCGCACAGCAAACCCTCTGGCAGCCTCAACATATGAAGGATCATTCATCAATGTCAAAGCAGCAATTGGAGTATTACTTACCGTTCTCATTGCTGTACACTCTTCTCGTGTTGGTGCATCAAAAGCACGAAACATCGGGTGCAAAAACTGCCTCTGCCAGTGGATATAAACACCTCGTCGATATTGATCTTGATTCTTATCGGACACATAAGTGCGCTTTGGAAAATTAAGTGGTGAATAGTAACCTGATGGCTGATATGGGCGCGATACAGCTCCTCCCATTTTGCTATTAATTAACCCTCCAATCGCAAGAGCATTATCGCGAATAGTCTCCGCAGGAAAACGAAATCGACCTTGCCTCGAAACTAGGCGATTAACTGGATCTCTCTCTAGTAAAGATGGATTTACAATGGAAGATTGACGGTAAACACGAGACATCACAATTTGGCGCACAATGTTTTTAATGTCCCACCCATTTTCAATAAATTCAACCGCTAGCCAATCAAGAAGCTCGGGATGATCCGGCCACTCACCCTGAGAACCGTTGTCATCTAGGGATCGATAGATTCCGTTACCAAAAAAAAGATA
>MDTE01140524.1_pt1 | contig 13256 bp, 8 predicted proteins | sample 811231 | NCBI WGS metagenome assembly MDTE01 (sample SAMN05326651, study PRJNA326480) | marine metagenome | isolation source: seawater | place: Indian Ocean: Red Sea | collected 2010
GGGCTAATACGACATCTACAATTAATTTTACTTCTAAGTGGAGAGTATCATATCGTGCTAGATTTGACCTTATGGAAAAAAGTTTAGTAAGTCATTCCATATCATTATATAGAGATTTACATTGTTGGGAACTTTCCTTGAACTGGACTCCTAATGGACTAGGGCAAGGAATCAATTTTAGATTAAATGTTAAATCTAATGTTCTACAGGATCTTAAGATTGAAAAGAAAGGGGGTATATATTCTGGAGCAGGATTATAATTCTTTGTTTGTACTAGTCACTGTTATGAGAGAAATTCCACAAACGTAAATGACTTTTTTATGATCTGTCCCAAATGCTATGCTGAATATCTCAACAATATTGAAACTTGTGGAGATTGTATAATACCATTAGTAAATGCATCTATAATTGATTTACCTATACCTGATATGATATGGTCTTCCATCCCTCCTTTTCAGGGGAAAATATATGCAGACATGGCAGCAGAGATGCTAGATAAAAATTCTATTCCTTACTACTTAAAAATGGATTGGATGTCCTCAGCTTTGAGTATTGAGGCTGCTAACCTACCAAATCAAATAGTACGAATTTTTGTTCCTCATGAACACCAAGAAAAAGCAACTGAGCTAACATCCATTATATCTGATAATAAAAATGAACCAAATTCGTAATATTAAAGGAACCCATGATATCCTGCCAAAGGATGGCATTAAATGGAAAAAACTAGAATCAATAGTTAATAAAGTTTGCAGTCTTTATGGATACCGAGAAATACGTACTCCTATATTTGAAGAAACAAATCTTTTTTTAAGAAGTGTTGGTGAAGACTCAGACATTGTCACAAAAGAAATGTACACTTGGGATGACCTAGATGGTAAATCCCTCACTCTAAGGCCTGAGCTAACAGCCTCAATCGCAAGATCATATATTCAACACAACCTGGGTAATGACTCTCCAATACAAAGGCTCTTTTATATTGGACCTGTATTTAGAAGAGAGCGACCTCAAAAAGGCCGCCAGCGTCAATTTCATACATTTGGAATTGAAGCATTTGGCTCAAGTAATCCCGAGCAAGATGCTGAGATTATTTCTGTTGCGTGGAACATTATAATTGAATGTGGACTATCCAAGGATACCTTCTTGAATCTAAATAGCATAGGCTCAAAAGAATGTAGACTAGCCTATAGAGAGGCGTTAAAAGACTTTATTTATCCAAACCTTAATAGTTTTTCTGAAATAAGTAAAAAAAGATTTATAACTAATCCACTTAGGATACTAGATACAAAATCAGAAAAAGAACAAAAAATTCTTGAAAACGCACCAAATATTTCAAATTTTTATACTGAGGATGATAAGATACACTTCCAAACCCTTCAAGAAAATTTAATAGCGATGGAGATTCCTTTTACAATTAACGAAAAACTAGTAAGAGGTTTAGATTACTATAGCAAGACTGTGTTTGAATTCAAATCTATAAAACTTGGCTCTCAAGATGCGCTTTTAGGCGGTGGACGCTATGATGGATTAGTAGAAACACTCGGTGGAAAACCTACTCCCGGCGTTGGATTTGGGGCAGGTATGGAACGATTTATTATTGCGATGGATGAATTCCAGAATAATGATAGTTATTTAAATCCTGACATTTATACTATTTGTATGGAACCAGAAGGGTTAGCAATAATGCAGAAAATATCTAATAAACTTAGAGGCGAAGGGTTTTTAGTTGTATCAGACACTCTTAGAAGAAGCATGAGATCTCAATTACGTGAAGCAAATAAATTGGGATCTAAATTTGCTTTGATCATTGGAGAAAAGGAATTAAAGGAAGGAAAAATTTCTTTTAAAGATCTAAAAAAAGGTGTGCAAAATACAATTTTACAATCTGATGTATTAAATTATTTTCATAATTTGACAAATTAAAATATATACGTTTATATTATACGCGTGTGCGCAATAAAGACCACTAGATAACATTTTAGATTGAAAAACAAAATAATGAATAAATCACTTATAATAGTAGAATCACCAACAAAGGTGAAAACAATTCAACAATATTTAGGTAAAGAGTATGATGTTATTTCCTGTGTAGGGCATGTAAAAGATTTACCAAAGAATAATCTAGGAATTGATGTTGAGAATGATTTCCAGATTGAACTAACTGTAAATCCTGATAAAAAAGATTTTATTAAAGATCTTCATAAGAAAGCTGCAAAATCTGAGCATGTATTAATAGCAACAGACCCTGATAGAGAAGGCGAGGCTATCGCATCCCATCTTGCTACGGAAATACCTGAAGAAAAATTAAAAAGAATTGAATTTAATGAGATTACAAAAGCCGGGATAAAAGAAGGAATCAAAAATATCAGGAAAATAGATAAGGATTTAGTCTCTGCTCAAACTGCCCGAAGGGTAATTGATCGCCTAGTAGGATACAAAGTCTCTCCTGTTTTGTGGGCAACTCTGCAAAGCAACATGAATTTTGTGTCAACAAATTTATCAGCTGGTAGAGTGCAATCTGCGGCTGTGAAAATGATAGTAGATCGAGATCGACTAAGAGCAAAATTTATTTCTTCAACTTATTTTGATCTAAAAACGAAATTATTAAAAGAAGGTGCCTCGGAATCATTTAATGCATCCCTAGTAAAGATAGATGGATTAAAAATTACCAGTAGTAATGACTTTGATTCTGAAACTGGAAAATTAAAGAGCAAAGATGTCTTACTGCTTAAAGAACCACAAGCCGATGAATTGGTTAAAGAACTATCTTTTGGAGACTGGAAAGTGATAGAAATAAAAGATAAACCAAGAACATCAAATCCAAAACCCCCATTCACAACTAGCACACTACAACAAGAGGCTTCCAGAAAAATACGAAGCTCAGCTCGACAAACTATGAGTACTGCTCAAAAGTTATATGAAAATGGTTTTATCACTTATATGCGTACAGATTCTACGCACTTATCTGAAGAAGCAATAGCAGGTTCTAGAAAAGTAATTGAAGAATTATATGGTAAGGAATATATACCTGAAAAAGTAAATCAATATGCAACAAAAGTAAGGAATGCACAAGAAGCACATGAGGCAATACGTCCTGCACATCGTATTTTCCGATCTATAAAAGAAGTAAAAGATACTCTTGGAGAAGATGCATCAAAGCTATACGACCTTATATGGAAGCGAACAGTTGCAAGCCAAATGAAGCCCGCAAAATTAAAACAAACAGCTGTTACCATTCAAAATCAAAAAGCTGAATTCAGGGCCAATGGTAAAGTCATTCTTTTCCCAGGGTATATGAAAGTATATGTGGAAGGCAGAGATAATCCAGATAAAGACCTAGCTGATAAAGAACGTATTTTACCAAATCTGCAAAAAGGAGAAACCCTACAGTCAATATCTCTTACAGCAGAATCCCACACCACAAAACCACCTGCTAGATATACAGAAGCATCCCTAGTAAAAACATTGGAAGAAAATGGCATTGGAAGGCCATCTACTTTTGCGTCAATCTTAGCAACAATAGTTCAGAGAAAATATATTGATCGTAAAGGCGGAAAACTATCACCCACTTTTTTAGGCCTTGCCGTAACACAACTATTAGAGAATCATTTTTCTAATCTAGTAAACAAAGAATTCACAGTAAAAATGGAGGATGGTTTGGATGAGATATCCAGAGGAGAATTAGAGGCCATTCCATTTATGAGCAACTTTTATAAAGGAGGTGGTCGATTTCTCGGGCTGGAGAAAATGCTTGAAGAAAAAGTTGATATTCCCGAAGCCTGTAAAATAGCTATTCCTGATGCCATTTCAGATACAACCGAGGGTCGGATTGGTAGATTTGGTCCATATCTTAGAAGAGGAGATGATACCAGGTCTATTCCAGATGATATATATATAGGAGACCTAACACTAGAAAAAATTGAACAAATATTCACTCAAGAAGCCAAAGAAGATGAGCCTCTTGGAAAAGACCCTGATTCTGGTGAATCGGTATGGATAAAAAAAGGGCCTTATGGACATTATGTTCAAGTAGGTGAAACAAAACAAAGAAAAGGAATACCAAAAAACTATATTGTATCTGATGTTGATCTCAAATACGCTTTGCAATTACTTTCACTCCCTAGGGAAATAGGTATGCAACCTGATACCAATGAGATAGTAACCGCTGACTATGGAAGGTATGGTCCTTATATTAAATGCGGAAAACAAAATGCGTCACTGCGTGGTAATGAAACGCCTTTGGATATTTCTCTGGAAAAGGCGTTGGAGTTATTGGAAAATCGAAATAAAAAAAGTGCAGAAATTCAATCCTTGGGTGAGCATCCAAAAACAGGGGAAACAATCACAATAAAATCTGGTCGATATGGACCATACGTCACTGATGGAAAGGTCAATGCTTCTTTGAAAGGCATTCTAACACCAGAATCAATTTCACTTGAAGAAGCCGTAGAATTAATAGAAGAAAGGAAAAAGAATCCTCCAAAAAAAAGGAAGAAAAAGAAATGAAACATCTCATTTCTATTTCTTCTTACTAATTTTGAATTAAACTATGGATAAAAGTATTGAAAAAATAGTTTCCCTATGCAAAAGAAGGGGTTTTATTTTCCAAAGCTCTGATATTTATGGAGGTTTTTCTGCAATCTATGATTATGGACCTCTAGGTGTTGACTTAAAAAATAAGATATCTCAGCTTTGGTGGAAAGAGATGACGCAAAACCATGAAAATATTGTAGGACTTGATAGTGGAATTCTGATGCATCCGAAAATATGGGAAGCCTCAGGCCATACAGGCGCATTTAATGATCCCTTAGTAGATTGTAAGCAATGTAAATCCCGATTTCGCGCAGATGAATTCTCCGATGATTTTGAATCATTCGACTGGCAAAATACCAAATGTCCAAAATGTGGTACAACTGGAAGTCTCACTGAACCAAGACAATTTAACTTAATGTTTAAGACACATATCGGCCCTGTTGAAGAATCAGGGATGGAGGCTTTTCTAAGACCGGAAACTGCACAAGGGATATATGTAAACTATCAACTAGTTCAAGGAGCAATGAGACTGAAGGTCCCATTTGGAATCGCACAGATAGGAAAGGCATTTCGTAATGAGATAGTGGCAAGAAATTTTATATTTCGTACTCGTGAATTTGAACAAATGGAAATGCAATATTTTGTTAAACCAGGATTTGATGATGATTCGATGCAACAATGGAAGGAAAAACGCTTTGGATTCTATCATGAAATACTGGGTATTGACAAATCGCGTCTTCGTTTCCATGAACATGATAAGAATGAATTGGCACATTATGCAAAGGAAGCATGGGATATCGAATACAAATTCCCTTTTGGCTGGTCTGAGATAGAGGGTGTACATAATCGTACAGACTTTGATTTAAAACGCCATGAAGAATTCTCTGGTAAGAATCTATCATACTTTGACCAATCAAATAATGAACGCTTTCTACCATATATTATTGAAACATCTGCAGGACTAAATCGTATGCTACTAACAGTTTTGGTGAATGCATATTGGGAAGATAAAGAAAACAATCGTATTGTTATGAAGTTTCATCCTAAGCTTGCTCCAATAAAAGCAGTAGTATGTCCTCTAGTCAAAAAAGATGGACTTCCTGAAAAAGCACGTGAGATAATGTATATCTTAAAACCTGATTTTAAAGTCCTCTATGACCAACAGGGCTCTATTGGCAAACGTTATTATCGCCAAGACGAAGCAGGAACACCATTTGGTATTACCGTTGATCATCAATCTATGGAAGATAATACAATTACCATTAGACATCGGGACACGCAACAACAAGAACGAGTCCACATTGATTCAATTCATAAGAGGTTAATGGAATTAGAAGATGCATGGCATCATTAGTTGGTTAATTTTATAAAAAATTAAATTTCTTGACAATATCTAGAAATGCACGCAAATTTGGGCAATTGGAAGCAATAACAGCTCTCAATTAAAACCATATATCATAAAATAAACGTAGGAGAAAACAATGCGGAAATTCATTTCTTTAACTCTAACCCTTGGGCTAATGATTACTTTTTCATTTGCTCAGTTCACACAAGGTACAAAAAGTGCTGGTGGTAGCTTGAGTTGGGCATCAACAACTTTTGATGGTGAAGCCATGTCGACAACACTTTCTATAGCACCATCTATTAGCTATTTTGCCATAGATAATCTATCTGCAAGCTTCAATCTTAATATGAATACATTTACACCCGAAGGCGGTGATGGTGAAACATCAACTAGTTTTGGTCTTGGTGCAAAATACTATATGAATGGTATTTATGGTGGTGGTTCATATAACTCATCAACACCTCCTGGTGATGATGCAGAAGCATCTGCCACACTGATTATTGAACTAGGCTATCTATATGGTCTAAGTGACAATGTGTATCTTGATGCTGGCTTTGATTATCATATGGGAATGGGTGACAATAAAATGGGTGGAATGATGCTTGGTTTAGGTGTCGCTACATTCTTTTAAACTTGTATCGTAAACTTAAAAAGGCGACTAAACTGTCGCCTTTTTTTTTTCAATAAAGTATCAATTAACAAAGGAGAAAACAAAATGCGGAAACTACTTATTCCAGCCTTACTAATTTCTGGACTTTTCGCGCAAATGACAATACAAGCTGGGCTAAACATGGGTAACATGAGATGGGGTGCTGATATGACAGCACCTGATGGCAATGGTATGCGTATAGGAGCTGCTCTTGCTATACATTATCCACTTGGTCCTGTTGTAGCAAATGCGGGTTATACGCAACGTGGTATGACAGCAAGTGACGGGGATATTACGTGGGCATTCGATTATCTTACATTTGGATTTAGTCTTCCTTATTCCGTTAACGATCAAATACTTTTATCAGCAGGCCCTTCACTTAATTATTTGTTAAGCGCAAATGCTAAAATGGAGGGGTCCGATGACCAAGATTTATCTGAGACTATGGCCAGTTTAGACTATGGTTTAGAGTTTGGTCTGGCATATAAATTCACAGAACAAATTTGGCTTGGACTAGAATATTATTTTGGTCTTGCAGATATCGCAGAAGAAACTACCGAAGGAAGGGAATCTTGGAACACGGGTATAGGAGTATCATTACTATACGGACTATAATCCTTACTTGTTATTAAATAGTTTATAAATAGGGCGATTATTTTTAATCGTCCTTTTTATAAATTTTTATTTTTTCATAATTGTAATTTTTAATATGGCGAAAAATATTCTACTATATATGGATAAAATAATCTTTAGTCTGTCTAATGTATAAAAATCCAACATTGTATTTAAAAATATCTGCAATAACATTACTCTTAATTCTCATATTTGATAAATCCTATTGCGAAGAGGTTATTATCAATGATGACGATTATGTAAAAATGGTATCACACCGAAACCTAGGATTAGGGTATTTTGAAGAAGAGAGATACTCTGAAGCTGTAAATGAATTTAAAATAATTGTAGAGATGAATGAACTAGAGGCTATGGGCTATGCTAATATTGGTATAAGCTATATGCAAATGAGCGGGGAATTAATTTCAGCTGAAGAGTGGATATTAAAAGCACTGCAATATTCCCCGAATAATCCAGATATCTCCTTCTTGTTAGCAAAAATATATGAATTAACAAATAGAGATTCCCTAGCAATAAATACACTAGAAAAAACAGTTCAAATCCACCCCGAGCATATACATTCTCTTTATCAATTAGGTATAAACTTTTCTAGAGGAATGAAATCTAATTCAAAGAATAAAGCTAGTGCTTATTTCAAAAAAATCAGTGTCATTTTACCTAGCAATATACCATCTACCTTAAAATTAGTTGAATTACTTTTAAACGAGAAAAATAACAGTGACGCTCTATTTTATTTACAAACACTTCAGCAAACCTTACCAAGAATATCTGAAGATTCAATGCGATTATTGAAGAGGATATTGGAATTATTACACAATAAAAAACCCTTAGAGGCAAAAACACCACTAGTCATGTTGCATAATCTCATGAAACCGACCAATCTATATAAAGAACATTTAAAAAGGTTAAGAGGAACAAAAGGACCTATTGCAGGAAATCCTATCTATCGTTTTTTAAATACAAAAAAAGGGGCAGATAGCACCAATAAAAAAGGACTCTATGATGTTGAATACCAAGATATATCTACATTGGTAGGATTAAACCTATTAAATAAAAAATTTAAATCAAAAAGCACAACTCACCCTAATCATCCTATAATAGCAATTGCAGATTATGATGCAGATGGAGACCAAGATCTATTTGTCTCATTTTGGTCAGAAGCTGAACAGAAAAATCATCAATTTTTATTGGAAAATGACAATTGGACTTACAAAGATAAAATGTCCTTACCTCAAATTGATAATGCTACTGGAAAGGATCTTTCTGCAAGTTTTATAGATATCGATAATGATGGCCATTTAGACCTATTGATTTGTAATTCCATAAAAAACAGAATCTATAGTAATAAAGGATCGTCAGAGTTTTTCTCTAATTCAATAAATAGCAGCATTAATATTGATAAAAAAAATGGAAATAAAGCTCTGTTGTTTGATATGGATCTTGAGGGAGACCTCGATCTTGTTCTTTTAACGAATGATGGTAATCGATTATTTAGAAATAATTCAGATGGTACTTTTATAGAAATTAATTTTCAATCAGGCATGATACCTCATTCTACAGATAAATCAATTGATGCTGCTATTTCTGATTTTGATGATGATGGTGATTCCGATCTTATTACAATTAGCAAAAATGGTAAAAATATTTATTACGATAATCTCCGGCAGGGATATTTTAAAGATATTATGAACGAAACTGATTTAACTATTCCTGAACATCCGGGAACAATAGTGACCGGTGATTATAACAATGATGGTCTCATGGACCTATTTATTACAGATTTGAAGGGGAAGCAACACAGATTAAATAAAAATATTGGTAATAAAAAGTTTATTGAGGATATCAATTGGAATAATTCTTATGCATTTCTAAATAAAAAAATAGATGGATATTGTGCTGAATTATTTGACTCAAATAATGATGGATATCTAGACCTTTTAATATCAATGTCTTTCAATAAAGAAAATAACAAACATGCACTAGCTATATTATATAATAATGGTAAAGGAAAATTTAATCAGCCATCTATTATAAAATCTGATTTTAATGGACCGCTAAAACAAATTCATACTATAGACTATGATAATGATGGTGATTTAGATATTTTTCTTTCTGATTCTTTTAATCAACTATATTTACTTAAAAACAATAATGGCAACCTGAATAATTATATAAAAGTACAACTAACTGGACTCCGAGCAGGAAGCAGCAAGAATAATTTTTTTGGCATTGGGTCAAAAGTAGAATTGAAAGCAGGAGATCTTTATCAATTACAATATGTAGATAAACCGGTTATCCATTTTGGTATTGGCAATAGAGATAATGCTGATATTGTAAGGGTAGTTTGGAGTAACGGCGTACCACAAAATCATTTTAAGCCACAAACAAATCAAACTATAGTCGAGATACAAGTACTTAAAGGCTCTTGCCCTTATCTATTTGGATGGACAGGAAATAAATATGAATTTATAACCGATGTCCTTTGGCCAAGCGCATTAGGTATGCCCCTAGGCATCATGGCTGGTGAACCATTATTTGCATTCCCTAATTCCACAGATGAATATTTGAAAATTCCAGGTAGTAAATTGAAAAAGAAAGAAGGCCAATACCGTCTACAATTCACTACAGAATTATGGGAAACTCCATATTTAGATAAGGTTAAGCTCCTTGTTGTTGATCATCCAAAAAATGTAGATGTTTTTATAAATGAAGCATTCATACCACCTCCATATCCAGATTTTAGAATATATAATGTTAGCGAAAAAATTTTACCTTCCTATGCTAAAGATGAAAAGGGAAATAACCAAATAGAGAAAATTATTGCTAAAGATAATCTATATATTTCTAATATATCTCCTGATTTATACCAAGGTGTGACTAAATTACATGATCTCATCCTAAAATTTGATGATTTAACAATGTCCGATTCTCTTTTTTTATTTTTACAGGGCTGGATATTCCCTACTGATGCTAGTATAAATGTTCTTCTTTCTCAAACCAATGAACTTGGATCTATTTTCCCATATCTGGAAGTTCCAAATAAGAATGGAGACTGGATAACTGTTATTGAGAATCTAGGTTTTCCTAAGGGGAAGAATAAAACATTGATATTTGATATGACAAATAAATTCATTACCAATGACTATCGTGTTCGTATTCGTACAAATATGCAGATCTACTGGGATCATATCTTTATCACTAATAGTTCATCAGGAAATAAATTAGTAATCAATGAACTATATCCTACATCTGCCAACCTTCATTATCGTGGTTTCTCAATGCTATCTAGGATAGATTATAGTAGTCCACATATACCTGAATATTATTCTATTAGCAAAGGACAAAAATGGCGAGACCTTATTGGAGATTATACTAAATATGGGGATGTTTTAGATTTATTAATGAACTCTGATAATAAATATGTTATCATGAATGCAGGTGATGAAATATCATTAAATTTCAAAGCATCTAATCTTCCAACTTTACCAAAGGATTGGTCTAGGGACTTTTTCTTTTACAATGATGGTTGGTTAAAAGATGGAGACCTTAATACAAATCGAGGACAAACTGTAGAGCCTCTTCCTTTTCATGGTATGATATCATATCCAGATGGAGCAGATGGGAATTATCCCACTACCAAAGAATACGATGCTTATAGAAAAAAATATAACACACGGAAAATTACCACGGAAAATTTTAAAGAATTCCTTCGCAGACCATTGAAACAAATAATAGAAGATCAATCAGAAAATTAAATTTTCACTATTTAACTAAGGTGAATTAGATTCAACACTAAATGTTTAAATATATTATAATAGTTTTTTTAGTAATAATCTATTCCAAGAATCCAATTGCTGCCAGGAATAAAGAAAGCTTGATCTATTTGGAAGATAGAAGTAAGGATTCTGGAATTGATTTTACTCACTACGCACCTAGACCTCGCTGGTGTGAAATAGGACCCTCTGTAGTTGGCGCAGCAACGAATGAAGGTCTAAGCCTTGTATTTGAAGAAGAAAAGGAATTTTGGCGGTCTAATAATAGATTATTAACAATGGATGAATTTGCTAATGTGCATTTAATAAAAATGAATGGCTCAGGTGGTGCTTGGCTTGATTACGATATGGATGGAGACTGGGACCTATACCTTGTAAATTGTCAAGGAGAAGAAGAAAACATAACCAATATTCTTTTTGAGAATAAAGGGGACGGCACCTTCCTAAAAAGAGATAATACAGGTGCAGAAGACAATGGCGAGGGAATGTCTGTTTCTATCGCTGATTATAATAATGATGGTTACCCTGATATATTCGTAACAAACTATGGAGATTTTAAACTCTATCATAATAATAAGGATAATACATTTACCGATATAACTAATACTGCATTCCCGGATGGAGTAAAAGATTGGTGGTATGGTGGTTCTACATGGGGTGATTATGATTTAGATGGTGATCTAGATCTATATGTAGCAGGATATGTGGACTTTTCTCGTAGGCCTAAATATACTAGTCTGAGATTTCCAATGGATTTTGGTGGCCTTCCTAACACTCTATATAAAAATAATAGGAATGGAACTTTTACTGATATAACATCACAATTGAATATTTTAACAGATGCCTCTAGAAAATCAATGCAAGTTGTTTTTCATGATTTTAATGAAGATGGTTTCCCTGATCTTTTTGTTGCAAATGATACTGATGCAAATGGATTCTATTTAAATCGTGGTGATGGGACATTTAAAATTTTTTCTGGTCCTAGTGGCCTGAGTACAACAGATGGGAGTATGGGCATCGCTCTAGGGGATATGAATAAAGATGGCTTATTAGATATAGTTTACACTAATTATGCTGCGGAAGTAAATACCCTCGCTTATCTTATTGATAATAAAAGTAGTAACGATGGGAAATTAAGAAATGCAGTCTTTGAACAAGATTTTGATTCTCCTATGGTACATAAATTAACTTGGCCAAATATAAGCTGGGGTCCTGGTCTGTTTGATCTTGATAATGATGGAGACCTTGATTTATTTTTTGCAAATGGACATCTCAATTCTGTTAGTGGAGATAATCGACAATCTAACTTATTATTTGAAAATAATGGCAATGGGATTTTCAAAGATATCTCCTCTTCTTCAGGCATACTCAATACTGGAAAACGAATTCATAGAAGCTCAATATTTGGAGATTATGATAATGATGGTAAGGTAGACATTTATATTACTGTGAATGGCCAACAAATTGAAGATGGAAAAGGAAATACTATTTTTGATCAATACCAAGGTAAAGGTATTCTATTTAAAAATCTCTCTTTATCAGATAATAATTGGATTAAAATTCGATTAGAGGGTGTAAACTCAAATCGAGATGCTTTTGGTACTTCAGTTATATTACATACAAATAATATATCTCATAAACAATCCCTTATATCAGGGCAGGGTTATTTCTCAAACAATGCTAAAGAACTTTATTTTGGTCTTGGCGATATAGAATTTATAGATGAAATCGAAATCCTATGGCCAAGTGGTCTTAAGCAATCATTCAATGATGTCAAAACAAAACAGACAATCTATATTTTAGAAGGAGAAAAAATATTTGAGAATACTTTGACTTTGAGAAATAAATAATAAAAACTATATGGATCGATAGACTTTTCCAGTAAAATAATAAGATCCTATTTTTTTCTCTAACGACTTACTTATATCTGAGACTTTTTTTATATCAACTCCCGTTTCAACATTCATTCCATTAAGTAAATGAATAGAATCTTCTGTTGCGATATTTCCTTTTGAGTTTTTTATAAATGGCGACCCTCCAATTCCTCCTAAAGAAGTATCAATTGAATTAATCTTAAATTTTAATGCTGCATAAAGATTTATAATACCTAGACCATATGTGTCATGTAAATGGATTGATAATTTTACATGTGGGAATTTTTTTAAAATTAATTCAAGCAATATTGAGATTGTATTAGGATGCGCCATACCTGTAGTATCGCAAAGAGCAATTTTATTGATTCCCATTTCTAGTATGGATTCTATAGCATTGATAATTTTTTCTTTTGAAGTTTTTCCATCATATATACAACCCCAGACACATTGCA
>MDTE01056066.1_pt1 | contig 13255 bp, 10 predicted proteins | sample 811231 | NCBI WGS metagenome assembly MDTE01 (sample SAMN05326651, study PRJNA326480) | marine metagenome | isolation source: seawater | place: Indian Ocean: Red Sea | collected 2010
AAAGTTACGCACTTGCTGCTTAATTAACTTTGTTAATTAAGTAAACGGGGTTTGGGGCACCTGGCAACAGAACGCCCCTAATATGAATTGTAAAATTTATGAATATTAATTTACCAAATAATCTTAAAGATTTTGAAAATGTTATTTACAATCCTTTTTGTATATTTGAAAAAAAAGAATTCCTAGAAAAATCAGTGTACAAAAAATTAAGGGATAATTTTCCAAATGAGAAAATATTTGAGGGAATTCATAACAATGGTAATAAATTATATCTAAATAATAAACATCATCAATTTTTTGAATTCATTAAAGATAATATTTGGGGCGAATTTTATCAAAGTTTTAACAAAAAAGAATTTTTGAGTACCTTAGTTGAATTAATTAAGCCTCAGCTTAAACTTATAGATAACAGAAAAAATTTTAATAATTACTTTTTTAATAAAAAATTTTCACAAAATATTTTTAGAAGAATAACAAATAAAATTCTTAAAAAAATAAATTATAGCTCGATAAGGTTAGGTTTCGAATTTTCAATATTAAAAAAAAATTGCTTTATTCCCCCTCATTGTGATACAGAAAATAAACTTCTTTCGTTGATGATCTATTTTCCTATGGATGAAAAAAATTTTTTAGATTTAGGAACAAATTTTTATTCTCAAAAAGAAAATTCTTATAAGAATATGGATATTTGGGAAAGTAAATATTTAGAAAATAAGAACATAAATGAATTTTATGAAAACTACGAGATTTTTTATAAGTCAAAATTTGAGGAAAATAAATTAGTTGGTTTTATAAAAAATAACAAATCGTGGCATGATGTAAGTGAATTTCAAAAAGATATTTTTAGAAAATCTTTAAATATTAATCTTTATTTGGAATAATTTTGAATCTAACTTATTGTTGATATTAATAAATGATTAAAAAAATTACATATTTAATATTTAAATTTTTAAAAATTATTGATTGTTTAATTAAATTTTTGATTAATAGAAGTTTTATGATTTGGATAAGAGAATTCTTCCATGATACCTCGTATAAAGTTTTGAAAATAAATAAAAGGAAAATTAATTTTTTTACTCCAAATTTATTAACTGAATATAGAGTGGATACATTTTTTTCTAAAGAACCTGAAACATTAAAATGGATAGATAGTTTTGAAAATAAAAAAGGAGGAATTTTTTGGGATATTGGTTCAAATATTGGATTATTTTCAATTTATAATTCTTTAAAAAATAAAAACTTAACCACTATTTCTTTTGAACCCTCAACCTCAAATTTAAGAGTTTTGAGTAGAAATATTTTTATAAACAATTTTCAGAAAAAAATTAAAATATTCCCAATCCCTTTGAGCAATAAAAATAACCGTTTTCTTACTATGAGTGAAGGAAATTTCATGGAAGGAGGTGCGCTAAATTCTTTTGGTGAAAAATTTAATTTTGAAGGTAAAAAATTTGAAGGTAGAATGGAGTATATTACACTTGGAACTTCAATTAATTATCTAATTAAACATAAAATTTTAGAAATACCTGATTATATTAAAATTGATGTGGACGGAAATGAACATCTTATTTTAGAAGGTGCAAATAAATTTCTTAAAAACAAAAAGATTAAGAGTTTAAGCATTGAAATAAACGAAAATTTTTCTGATCAATATCAAAGAGTATTAAAAATAATGAAAAAAAATAATTTTAAGATTTTAAGTAAAAACCATGCTCAGAAAAATTTAGACAAAAAAAGTAAATTTTTTAAATCATACAATTATATTTTTATAAGGTAAAAAATTATTTTTTTAATTCTGACTGAGCGGCTGCAAGTCTAGCTATAGGCACTCTATAAGGAGAACATGAAACATAATTTAGACCTGCTTTGGAGCAAAAATTAATACTTTTTGGATCTCCTCCATGCTCACCACAAATACCTAATTTAATTTTTTTATTTTGCATTTTTCCCTTCTGAACTGCAATCTTGATTAAATCTTCCACCCCTTCGTCTATTGAAATGAATGGATCAATTGAGAATATTTTATTTTCTATGTAGTCATTCAAAAATTTACCGCTATCATCTCGACTTATTCCAAATGTAGTTTGTGTTAGATCATTAGTTCCAAAACTAAAGAATTCAGCATGTTTAGCAATCTCTTTCGCTTTAATCGCTGCTCTAGGAAGTTCTATCATAGTTCCAACCAAATAATCTATTTTAATCTTGTTTTCTTTTTCTACTTGTGCTGCAACTCTTATAACTAAATCTTTCATTATTTTAATTTCTGCCTCAGTTGAAACAAGTGGGATCATTATTTCAGGAAAAGCAGATTTTTGTCTATTTTTTTTGAGTTCGGACAATGCCTCAAAAATTGCTCTACATTGCATCTCATAGATTTCAGGAAAAGAAATACCTAATCTACAACCTCTATGTCCTAACATCGGATTATGTTCATGTAATTCTTCTATTCTTGAAATTACTTCTTTGATATCAACACCAACAACTTTTGCAACTTCAGAGATTTCCTTTTCAGACTTGGGTAAAAATTCATGTAATGGCGGATCGAGCAACCTTATAGTAACTGGTAAACCACTCATAATTTTAAAAATTTCCATAAAATCTTTTTTTTGATGAGGTAAAAGTTTTTTGAGTGCTTTTGACCTATCTTCCATAGTTTTTGATAAAATCATTTCTCTAACAGATAAAATTCTCTCTTCATCAAAAAACATATGTTCTGTTCTGCAAAGACCTATACCCTCAGCCCCAAAATCTCTTGCTATTTTTGTGTCTATAGGTGTATCAGAGTTAGTTCTAACTTTTAGTTTTCTTACTTTGTCTGCCCAACTCATTAATTTTGAAAAATCACCAGATATTTCAGGTTTAACTGTTGGTACTTTACCTAGAATGATTCGACCTGTTGACCCATCTATTGTAATTATGTCTCCCTCTTTAACTTCAGCAGATGAAGTTTTAAATACTTTTTTGTCATAATTTATATCAATTTCACTAGAACCTGACACACAGGGTCTTCCCATCCCTCTCGCAACTACCGCGGCATGGCTTGTCATACCTCCTCTAGCTGTCAAAATCCCTTTCGCTGCATGCATACCTTGAATATCCTCAGGAGATGTTTCTACTCTAACCAAGACCGTATCTTGCATCATACCATTTAATCTTTCAGCTTCCTCAGAACTAAAAACTACTTTACCACTTGCTGCGCCTGGAGATGCAGGTAAACCAGTAGCAATAACTTCTATTGAATTTTTCTCATCCAAGGTTGGATGTAATAATGTATCTAAAGAGTTTGGATCTATTCTTAAAACAGCATTATTTTTTGATATTAGTTTTTCTTTTACCATATCAACTGCAATCTTCACTGCTGATTTAGAAGTTCTTTTTCCTGAACGGGTTTGTAAAATCCATAGTTTTTTATTTTCAACAGTAAATTCTACATCTTGCATATCCTTATAATGTTTTTCTAATTTTTTTAATATTTTGATTAGCTCTAAGTAGACTTTGGGCATTGTCTCTTCCATTGAAAGATCATTTACTTTTGCTTTATTTTTTGCTTTCTTAGTAATGTATTGAGGTGTTCGTGTTCCTGCTACAACGTCTTCCCCTTGAGCATTTATAAGATATTCTCCATAAATATCATTTGATCCGTCTGATGGATTTCTGGTAAAAACTACGCCAGTAGCACAATTATTTCCCATATTCCCAAAAACCATAGATTGAACATTAACAGCTGTTCCCCATTCATCTGGGATATAATTCAATTTGCGATAAATTTTTGCTCTTTTACTTTGCCAGGACAAAAAAACTGCGCTAATTGCACCTAAAAGTTGATCATTAACATTTTGTGGAAAATCCTTATTTGTTTTCTCTTTAACAGTTTGTTTAAAATCTTTTATGAGACCATCCCAATCCTCTTCATCAAGATCTGTATCTAACAAAACCCCTTTTGTTAATTTATAATTCTCTATCAGTTCCTCAAAGTGATAGCTTTCAACACCCATAACAACACTGCTATACATTTGTATAAATCTTCTATAACTATCTTTAGCAAATCTACCATTTGAAGTTTTGTTTGATAATGCAATTACTGTCTCATCATTTAGACCAAGATTTAAAATAGTATCCATCATTCCTGGCATTGATACTCTAGCTCCAGATCTAACAGATAAAAGAAGAGGATTTTTTAAATCTCCAAATTTTTTACATACTTCTTTTTCTACAATTTTTAGTTCTTTTTTAATCTCAGCTACTAATTTTAAATTTAACTTTTTTTTATCTGCATAAAACATTTCACAAACTTTAGTCGAAATTGTAAAACCAGGAGGTACTGGGAGACCCATTCTTCCCATCTCTGATAAATTAGCACCTTTTCCACCTAATAAATTTTTTGGATACCTTATTTTTTTGGTATCCTTAGATTTAAAATTGAAAATTAATTTATTCATTATTAGTTTTTATCAATTGAAAATTTATAAAATTTTGAAACGTTTTACATAACATATTGATAAGTTCCAATCTGTTTTTTCTCAAAATTTCATTATCTTCATTCACTTTTACATTGTCAAAAAAATCAAAAACTTCAGATTTGACTGCTGCTAACATAGATAGTGATTGTTCGTAATTCTCATCATTATCAATGTTTGAATAATACTTCTTGATTTCATCTATCTTCTTATATAAATTTTTTTCAAAATCACTTTTAAAGATACCTGGATCAGTTGAATTATTTATCTCTATCTTTTTGTTTTTCATTTCATTTTCAAGAATATTTGATGCTCTTTTAAAACTTGAAGTTATATCAATACCGACTTGACTGTTTATTACTTTATTTAAACACTTGGCTTTATCATAGGTTGAAAATAATTTATTGAGTGAAAATGAAGAAATCGAAGCTTCAATTATATCATAACGAATATCCTTTTCTTTAAGGTAATATCGAAATCTATCTCTCAAAAAAATATATAACTCGTCATGTAATTCCTTATTAGACATCTTAAATCCTTGATCTTGATATAAATCAGAGGAATAATTCAATAAATCATTAATTTTAAGGTTTTTTTTATTTTCTATGACAGTTCTAATAATTCCTAGTGCAGTTCGTCTAAGAGCAAAAGGATCTTTTGAACTTGAGGGTTTTTCGTCAATACCAAAAAAACCAACAATAGTATCTATTTTATCAGAAATAGATAAAGCTAAACTAAATGGTTTTTTAGGAATTTTTGAGTTTATACCGATTGGTAAATATTGTTCTGTTATAGCTAAAGAAATATCTTTATCAAAACCTTGGTGTTGTGAGAAATAGCCACCCATTATGCCTTGTAACTCAGGAAATTCTCCAACTAAGTCTGATGTTAAGTCTGTTTTACAAATTGAAGCTGAAAGTTCTACCTTTTCCTTGCTTATTAATAACTCATCTGAAATCATCCCCCCAAGTTTTCTCATTCGTTGTACTTTGTCAAAATAAGTTCCAAGACCTTTGAAGAAAATAATAGATTTAAGTTCTGAAACTTTTTTTACTAAATTTTTAGTTTTGTCTTTGTGCCAAAAAAATTCTGCATCACTCAATCTAGCTTCTACGACTCGCTCATTTCCATTTTTAATAAATCCTTTATGATCTTTTCTATTTGTAACAATTAAAAATTCATTAGTTATTTCATTTTTACTATCAAATGTTGGAAAATATTTTTGATGTGTTTCCATAGTTAATCCTAGAATCTCTTTAGGAACTGATAAAAATTTTTTATCAAACTTGCATAATAATACATTAGGGCTTTCCACTAAATTAACCACTTCATCTAAAAGTTTGGGATTTTCGTTAATTCTTAATCTTTTTTTCTTTAATATTTTTGAAAAATGTTGATTAATTATTTTTAATCTTTTATTTTGATCAATAAATATCCCCTTTTTTTCAAAAAATTTCTCATATGCTTTAAAGTTTTTAAAAATTTTTTTTTTTTCTTCAAGATCTTTATCTGTAAAAGTTGAATTTGAAGAAACTAAATGATGAAAATCAAAATTTATAATTTTGTTGTTATAAACTGATAATATTGACTTCAGTGGTCTTCCCCAATTTAAATCAAAATCACCCCATTTCATTGACTTTTTCCATTGGTAATTTCCAAGTATTTTTGGAATAAATTCAACCAATAAATCATGAGTATTTAATATTTTTGGTATAGTTTTAAAAAAATAAAATTCATCTTTTTCAATTTTTTTTTTATATAAATTTTTTTCTTCTATATTTTTTGATCTTAAAAAACCCTCTAATGCTTTCTCGGGAGAGCCAACTTTAGGCCCTTTTATTTCCTCAGATTTTACTTTTATTTTTTTTTCTAGACCTTCAAAAACTACAACTATTCTGTTAGGTGAGGATAAAGAAAAACTTTTTTTTGACTTAATAAATCTATTTTCAAATAAATCTTTGAAATCTTTAAAAATTTTTTCTCTTAAATCTTTTTGAAGACCTGCTGGAATTTCTTCGCTAAAAAGCTCTAAAAAAAATTCTGACATCTTAAATCTGTGTTTCAATCCAAATCTCTGCAACAGATTTTGTAATTTCTCTTATTCTTCCAATATATTCTGCCCTCTGAGCAACGCTGATAGCTCCGCGTGCATCTAATATATTAAATACATGACTAGCTTTCAAACATTGGTCATAAGCTGGTAAAGATATCTTTTTTTCTATTAAAGATTTGGCTTCATTTTCATACATGTCAAAAATTTTAAATAGACTCTCTGTATTTGCATGCTCAAAGTTATATGCAGAAAATTCTTTTTCAGCCTGTTGAAATACCTCCTGATACTTTACGTCATTGTTGTTCCAAATTAAATCATAAACATTTTTTTTTTGCTGTGTGAACATACATATTCTCTCTAAACCATAAGTTATCTCAACTGAAACAGGTTTACATTCAAATCCAGCCATTTGTTGAAAATAAGTAAATTGTGTAATTTCCATGCCATCACACCATACTTCCCACCCAAGCCCTGCAGCTCCAAGAGTTGGACTTTCCCAGTCATCTTCAACAAATCTTATGTCATGATCTTTATAATTTATACCGATCACAGATAAGCTATTCAAATAAAGTTTTTTGATATTTGAAGGTGATGGTTTTATTATTACTTGAAATTGATAATAATGTTGAAGTCTGTTTGGATTGTCTCCATATCTACCATCTGAGGGTCTTCTTGAGGGTTGTACGTAAGCTGCTTTCCAAGATTTTGGTCCCAAAGATCTTAGTGTTGTTGCAGGATGAAAAGTTCCTGCCCCCACTTCTATGTCATATGGTTGTAAGATTACACAATCATGCTTGCCCCAAAATTTTTGCAAATTAAAAATTGTGTCCTGAAAAGTTTGAAACTTTGGTTTTTTTTTACTTTTTTTAGAGGCCATATTTTTGCCAAACTGATTTTTCTTCTAAGATATTTGATAATTGATCAAAATGATTATTTGATGAGGAAAGTTTTTTACTAAGCCAACTTTTTGATTTCTCAAATTTCTTGATTATTACATCTTCTCCAAATTTTTCCTTTAATATTTGATTTAAATCTCCAAGTTCATCGATTAAACCAAGATCTTTTGCTTTACTACCTGACCAAAATTCTCCAGAAAATAATTCAACCTCTGATTTTTTTATTTTTGAACCTCTACTTTTTTCTACAACTTTAATGAAATCTTTATGTAAATCTAATTGAATATTTTTCAATCTTTCAATGTCCTCTTTTTTTTCCTCAAGAAATGGATCTAAAGAACTTTTATTTTTTCCTGCAGTATGAACTCTTCTTTCAACTCCTATCTTTTTAATTAATTCGGTAAAACCAAATGAGGAGTAAATGACACCTATAGAACCTATTATCGAGCTTGAATTTGCATATATTTCATCTCCGGAGCATGCAATTAAATAACCACCTGATGCAGCCACATCCTCCGCAAAAACTATTACTTTTTTGTTATTTTTTTTTGCCTGTTGTCTTATTAAATTATAAATCAAGTGTGATTGAACTGGTGATCCTCCAGGTGAATTTACTGTGATTGCTACACATGGCGTTTTTTTTAAGGAAAAAGCTTTCAAAATAATTTCCTCTTGACTAGAAAAATCTATACCTTGTCTAAACTTACCAACATTACCAATTACACCGCTTAACCTAATATGGGGAATAATTTTTTTTTTTTTAAAAAAAGAGAACATTTCAAATATTTACAGAATTTTTAAGGAATATTAAAGACACCTTATAATTGAAGTTTCAGGTGCGTCAATTGATAAGTACCAATAGAAACTTATTATACTAATTTGCTCAATAGATGGGAAGTGTAGTTCAGTTAAAAAATCAAATCAATAATTCTTATTTTCAACTTAAAAATTCAGTTGAAGATAAACTGATGTTGGTAGAGGAAAAGATAAAGTTTAAGTTAGCTAGTAAAGTAGATTTAGTACAAGAAATGACTGATTATCATCTAAAAACTGGAGGCAAAAGGTTACGAGCTTTATTAACTTTAGGCTCTGCAAAGCTCTGTGGTTATAAAAAAGGAACAAGAGATATTAACTTAGCTGCATGTGTTGAGTTAATCCATTCAGCAACTTTAATGCACGACGATGTGATTGATAATGGAAGTGTTCGAAGGGGCAAAAAAACATTAAACAAAATTTGGGATAATCAATCATCAGTTTTGGTTGGTGATTACTTGCTCAGCAGGTGTTTTGAGATGATGGTTGAAGATGGAAATATAGAGGTATTAAGATTATTATCATCAACATCTTCTAAAATAGCCCAGGGAGAAATTTTGCAGCTACAGCATAAAGGTGAAGTAGATATGTTAGAGGAAACCTACTTAAAAATTATATCTGCTAAGACTGCAGAATTGTTTGCGGCAGCGACTAAAGTAGGTGCCATTCTATCTGATATGAAATCTAAAGAAAAAGAAGCGCTAGAGTTTTATGGAAGAAACTTGGGATTAACATTTCAAATAGCTGATGATACTTTAGATTATAACTCAGAGTTAAAGTTGTTCGGAAAAAAAATTGGACAAGATTTTTACGAGGGAAAAATTACGCTCCCTGTAATTTTATTATTCCAAAAAGCTAATTCTATAGAAAAAGAAAAATTAAAAGTAACTTTTTTAAAAGAAGTTAGAGATGAAAATGATTTTGACTTTACTTTGTCACTAATTAAACAATATGATATAATTAATGGATGCTATCAAAAAGCTCAACATTATATAAATTTAGCATCTAACTCATTATCAGTTTTCGAAAATTGTCATGAAAAAAACATTCTTGAAAATTTAACTTCTTTTAGTTTGTCAAGAGATTTTTAAGGACTCAAAAGCATCTTTGTCCAATTACCATTTTTTTCTGATGTATACTTTAATCTCTCATGGATTCTGTCATTTCCGTCTAGCCAAAATTCTATACTAGTTGGTTTTAAGTTCCAGCCAGACCAATGAGGAGGTCTTGGTACATTATCTTTATCTTTATATTTTTTTCTAAAATTCTTTAAATCATTTAAAAGTTCATTTCTATTTTTTAAAATATTACTTTGTTTAGACGCCCAGGCTCCTATTCTACTCTCATATCCTCTAGAATTATAATAACTATCTGCAACTTGATCATCTACTTGTTTTAAAGTTCCAACAATTCTTACTTGTCTTAATAAACTTTTCCAATGAAAACACATTGTGGCATTTGGATTTTCTTTAATTTCATTCCCTTTTTGACTATTCAAGTTTGTATAAAAAACAAAACCATCTTGATTAAAATCTTTTAAAAGAACCATTCTAACAGATGGAATAGCTTGTTTACTTGCTGTACCTAAAGCTAAAGCATTGGGATCATTAATTTCTTTCTTTTTGGCCTCTTCAAACCACTTTTTAAATAATTCAATTGGATCATTTAGATCTAAAAAGCATTTATTAAGGCCTAATGAGTTTTTTTCATTCATAATTTTAACAAAATAATCTATACAATATAAATTAATGTCATTTAATACTTTTGGAAAGTTTTTTCGATTCACAACTTGGGGAGAATCTCATGGACCCGCTATTGGCTGCATAATTGATGGCTGCCCTCCACTAATTCCCATAAAAGAGGAAGATATTCAGACAGATTTAAATAGAAGAAAGCCTGGTCAGTCAAAATTTACAACTCAAAGAAAAGAAAGTGATAAAGTTCAAATTTTATCTGGAGTTTTTGAAGGTAAAACAACAGGAACTCCAATATCGTTGATAATTTACAATGAAGACATGAGATCAAAAGATTATAAAAATATAAAAGACAAGTTTAGACCAGGACATGCAGATTTTACTTATTTCAAAAAATATGGAATTAGAGATCATAGAGGAGGAGGCAGATCATCTGCTAGAGAGACTGCAGCAAGAGTAGCTGCTGGTGCAATTGCCAAAAAAATTTTAAAAATAAAATTAGGTAAAAAATTCAAAGTTTCAGGTGCTGTAACTCAGCTAGGAATTCTTGGATGTGATACTACAAAATGGGACGATAAAATAATCAATAAAAATCCATTTTTTTGTCCAGACAAATCAATGTTAAAAATATGGGAAAAATATCTGCTTAGTATAAGAAAAGCTGGGTCATCTTGTGGTGCAATAATTCAAATTAGGGTAAATGGAGTGCCAGCTGGTCTAGGTGCACCGATTTACTCTAAGTTAGACTCTGATATTGCATCTGCATTGATGAGTATTAATGCTGTCAAAGGTGTTAATATAGGCTCTGGTATGAATTCTGCGCAATTATCTGGGGAAGAAAACTCGGATGAAATTTCCCTAAATAAAAAAAAACTTAAATTCAATTCCAATAATGCTGGCGGGATTTTAGGTGGTATATCTTCAGGTCAAGAAATTATAGTTTCTTTTGCTGTAAAGCCAACATCTTCAATTTTAAAAAGTAGAAAAACAATTAATAAATTTGGAAAAAATACTTCGATATCTGTTACAGGGAGACATGATCCTTGTGTAGGCATCAGAGCGGTACCAATAGGAGAAGCTATGCTATCATGTGTATTATTAGATCACTATCTTATGAATAAAGCACAGTGTAGCTAAGTGTAATTACTTTTGTTTTTGTAAAATAATATTAGAATTTAAAACATCTAAAACTTTTTCTTCAATAGAGATGGAGTCTAAGTTTGCTATTTTATACATATTTTCAGGAGTATCTTGATCAATAAAAGAATCAGGAAGAATCATTGATCTAAATTTTAAATTCATATCTATTAGACCTTTTTTAGTTAAAAAATTAATTACATGAGAACCAAAACCACCTATGGATCCCTCCTCAATAGTGATAATTGCTTCATGAGTAGTCGATAACTGCCAAATGAGATTTTCATCTAAAGGTTTTGCAAATCTTGCATCTACAACAGTTATGTTAACACCTTTTTTTTCCAAATTTTCTGCAGCTTTTAAAGTTTCATTTAATCTTGCTCCAAAGTTTAAAATTGCAAGTTTTTTGCCCTCTCTAATAACTTTTGATTTACCTATTTCAATTTTTTCATTAATAGAGGGTAAGATTGAACCTATTCCAGTACCTCTGGGGTATCTAAACGCGCAAGGTCTATCATTTATCTCTGTTGAAGTATTAATCATCCTTACTAACTCTGCTTCATCACTGGCAGCCATCACAATAAAATTTGGTAAAGTAGATAAATATGTTATATCAAAACTACCAGCATGTGTTGGGCCATCCGCTCCTACTAGTCCTGCTCTATCTATAGCAAACCTTACTGGTAAACTTTGAATTGCCACATCATGGACTACTTGATCATATGCTCTCTGTAAAAATGTTGAATAAATCGCTGCATAAGGTTTGTAGTTTTCGGTTGCTAAACCAGCTGCAAAAGTAACTGCGTGTTGTTCTGCAATTCCAACATCGAAGGTTCTTTCAGGGAATTCTTTTCGAAATATTTCTAAACCAGTTCCATCCGGCATCGCAGCTGTAATCGCTACTATTTTACTGTCTTTTTTGGCATGTTGCACCAAAGTATTTGCAAAAACTTTTGTGTATGAAGGGATTTTACTTGAACTTTTAAATTGTTCGCCAGTCTTTACATTAAATTTTGATACTCCATGATAATTATCTTTTGCCTCCTCTGCAAATGAATAACCCTTTCCCTTTTTAGTTTTGATATGGATTAATATTGGCCCCTCATGTTTTGAGTCTCTTGCATTTTTTAAAATTGGAACCAACGAATTTAAATCATGTCCATCAATAGGACCAATATAATAGAAACCTAGCGAACTAAATAAAGTTCCACCTGTAACAGCTGATCTAAGTAAATCCTCAGCTTTACCAGCTTTAGCACTAAATCTTTTTGAGAATGCAGAAGTAATTAATTTTATTGTTTCTCTTAAACTAAAATATATTTTTCCTGAAAAAATTTTTGCAAGATAAGTTCCCATTGCCCCTACAGGTCTTGCTATCGACATGTCATTATCATTTAAAATAACAATCATTTTTGTTTTTGATGCACCAGCATTATTCATGGCTTCATAAGCCATTCCTGCACTGATTGCTCCATCACCGATTACAGCAATGACATTATCAGATTTATTTGAAAGTTTATTGGCTACAGCAATACCTAAAGCAGAAGAAATTGAAGTTGAACTATGTGCTGCACCAAAAGGATCATATTCACTTTCTGATCTTTTTGTAAAACCTGAAAGACCACCTCCTTGTCTCAAGGTTCTGATTTTATCTTTTCTTCCAGTCAAAATTTTATGTGGATAACATTGATGACCTACATCCCAAATTAATTTATCATTAGGAGTATTAAAAATATAATGTAGGGCAACACTCAATTCGACAACACCAAGACTTGCTCCTAAATGTCCTCCTGTCACCGAAACAGCATCTATCATTTCTTCTCTTAATTCGTTGGCAACCATTTGTAAATTTGACTCTGATATTTTCTTCAAATCTGATGGGAAATTTATTTGATCCAAAAATTTATAGTCTTTTTTCATTTTTTCCTATTTAGAATATAATCTAATGTATTTGACAAATTTTTTGAATTTGATCCATATTTATTTAACTTACTATTTATTTTTAAAATTAATTTTTGACCGTATTTAATAGTATTTTTATGCCCTAGTAAACTAATTAGAGTTGCTTTTCCTTTTTTTTTATCTTTTCCAGTTTTTTTTCCTGCAGTTGCTGAATTTCCTGAGTAATCAATTAAATCGTCAGCAACCTGAAATAATAATCCAATATCTGCACCTATTTTTTCAAATTTTTTTATTTCCTTTTTA
>MDTE01087506.1_pt1 | contig 13255 bp, 11 predicted proteins | sample 811231 | NCBI WGS metagenome assembly MDTE01 (sample SAMN05326651, study PRJNA326480) | marine metagenome | isolation source: seawater | place: Indian Ocean: Red Sea | collected 2010
CTTTCAAGACGATCGTCTTCGGGTTGCAAACATTCCCCTTGATCCGCAAAGCGTTTCGGTAACAAACAAGGTGTCTGGTGAAACCAAGACTGTGGACATTTCGCTGTCCAAGCAACCCGGAGAGGTCGCGGGCACTCGTCGTGCAATCTCGGAAATAATCAAATGGATGAACTATGTCACCGAAAACCGGTTCATCACACTAGCAGCCGACCTTTCCAGTTCCATCAACATTGAGAACGGTGCTCTGTGGGGTCACTACGACCCGGTAAACAATCCCATGGGCACGCGAGTGAAGGCACCCATTGAGGAAGCCGGCAACGCTTCCTCAGCTATTGGAATGGTAAGCCAATCAGCCTCACTCGATCCCGATGTGTTCGCGGGTGTGTGGGCACTTAGTGGAACCTACGGCGCCTTTACACCATTGATGTACCTGCCAGCTCGCGTCTGGAGCCAGCAAAGTCAGGACAGTCCGTTCCGAGTAGGCGTACTGCACATTCTTGTCGGACACTCAGGCCCGGAAACCGCTGCTGACGCTCGCACCCACTTCGGGATCTTTGCTCCACAAGTATGGAAACTGTTCCCACGGGGACAAGCTATCAACCTGAGCTTCTGGGACTACAACGATGTGGCGCCCGGATACTTTGCCGCCGCTGAAGTTGCCGCACGGGATCCAAAGGTCGGAATCATTACGATAGAAGTAGCTCGACCAGACTTCCCGGTCGCCGATCGGGCAACCTTTGCTGATTCGGACCCCCGTGCAGCCGCCAAAGGGATGTACATGATTCGTGACTGGGATTCCAGCAGACCAGCCCAGGGCACCGTCGTGGTCCAAGGATCGAATTCCACTGTTAACCTCGTCAGCATCCTGCCTCGCCTTGAAGAGGCTGGTGTGAACGTCCGGGTCATTGCAGTGGTCAGCGAAGAACTTTTTGATCTACAACCTCAGGCTTATCGGGATTCGTTGCTGCCAGAGGCAAGCCTGTATGACCTTATGGTTGTTTCTACAGGAACACGTCGGATACATCCTTCTCGAAACTTGGGCCCACTAACCGACGAGTACTCCTTGTCTTCGGACTGGGACAACCAATGGCTGACCGGAGGTAACGAAGCTGACGTGATCGCCGAAGCACACCTTGACCCAGATTCCATCTATGCCGGAATCAAACGATTTGCGGATGATCACCAAACCCGTATGGACCGCCAACGGCGATCTATAGGCTCCAAGTAGCTTCTTTTCGCGAGGTCTACACGCACCAGCAATCGCGCTTAGCGGACGTCTCGTTCTCCGGGACGTCCGCTAAGTCTGTTCTCAGCACCGCCAGCACTTTCCCCCTTCTAAAGCGGCCAGATCCACGGCACCACCACGAGGGATGTGAGCAAAATCAGGAGGGTGAGCGGACCGCCAAGCTTTAGGAATTCCAAGAATCGGTATGCCCCGGTGTTGTAAACCAGAATATTCGCCTGATGGCCGATAGGCGTGAGAAACGCAGCCGAACCAGCAATCGCCACCATCATCATTACGGGGTGAGGAGCTATATCACTACTGGCCGCAATGCCGAGCGCCAACGGAGCAACCAGGACCACCGCTCCGGCATTAGACATGACCTGGGTGAGTAAGGCCGTCAGCAAGAATATTCCCGCCAACACTGGAAGCGCACCGTAAGGACTCAACGCATCTCCAACATTGTCAGCAACCAGAACTGCAAGGCCAGTCGATTGCATGGCCTGTCCCAACGGAAGCAATGTTGCAATCAATATGAGCGTTCGCCATTCAACCGCTGCGTACAATCGCTCGTACGGCAAAACTCGCCCGAGAATCATCAGAACGACCCCTAGCATTCCGGCCACAGCAATATGAGCCACACCTGTCGCGGCCAAACCAATAGAAATCGACAGGATCGCCACTGCTAACAACATCCGTGGTCGAGGCAAGACGACCCGGGGCCGTGTGGACAACATGATGAATTCACGTGATGCCTCGAGATCAACAATTCGATCGCGAGGCATCCGCACCAACAACGCATCACCTGGAAGGATTCGGAGTCGCCGAATCGGAGTCCGCACTCGAGCTCCCTGCCGCCATACCCCTAACACCAAACCACCCAGACGACTCCTAAAGCGAATATCGACAAGGCTCCGTCCCCGAAACCCAAATGACGGCCCCGCCACCAATTCGAGTACCACACTCATCTCATCATCAACCAAGGTTTTTCCAGCCTGTCCCTCGACCGCAAACTCTAAATCCTCGGCCTCAACTAGCCGAAGAACGGCGTCACGTTCCCCTTCAACTAACAAAACATCGCCTACAAACACGGATTCGTGGGCTGACGGGAACCGTAGTCGGTGCCCATCACGAATAATCTCGGCAACTGAAACATCAAAACGTCGCCCCCAACGTAAAGTCGTAAGCGCCTGACCAGCGATCCTTGCTGTTGAGGGAACCAACAGCTCGGCCAAGTACTCACGAGTTTGCGACACCTCCTCGGTAACGTTCGGACCGGAGCGATCAGGCAGAACCCTCCGCCCCACAGTCAAAAGATACACAAGGCCAACACCAAAAATCACGGCTCCAGTAGGCACAAAGTCAAACATCCCAAAGGGCTGGTATCCAGCGTCAGCCAAAGCCTCACTGGCAAGTAAATTAGGAGGCGTCCCGATCTGGGTCATAAGACCGCCTAGCAATGATCCAAAAGCAAGCGGCATTAATAAACGAGAAGATCCAGTATCAGCCGCACGAGCCAAGCTAACTGCCGCTGGCAACAAAATAACCGTTGCAGCTATGTTATTCATGAACGCCGACATCCCACCGACAACCAGCACAAGCAACGCGGTCACCACCGTAATTCGCGTACCGCCATAGCGTTCAATCGCAGCAGCAATAGCAGCTGGCACACCAGCTTCGACCATACCCGCGCTCATAATGAACATCGCACCAACAGTTACCACCGCAGGACTGGCAAATCCTGAAAACGCCTCCCCCGGGGTCACAACACCAGTCAATGCAAGCGTAAGCAACACGGTCACGCTCACACCTTCAGGGCGTATACGCTCGCTTGCAAACAGCACCAGCGCACCAACCACACACCCGATCACTATCCAGCTAGCTGATGTCAATGTCGTCAAAAGAACCGCAGGAACTTTCGCCTTAGGATACGCTCCTGTGATCACATTCCCGCATTTTGTTCAACCGGAGCAGTATTAATGGCTGACACGGGCATCGCCGCCACTTATCACGCACCCCAAACCCCTTTTGAGTTACGTGAGTACCCGGTACCCGATCCTCAAGCTGGTGCCGCGGTAATCAATATCTCGATAGCCAATATTTGCGGGTCTGATCTCCATTATTGGCGAGGTGACATTGACATCAAAAAAATGGGACGGCCGACGCCGATGGCGCTTGGACATGAGGGCACCGGGACCATTGCCCGTCTGGGCTCCGGTGTGTCCACCGACACCCTGGGTAACAAACTGGCGGAGGGTGATCGTGTCGTGTTCCAATATTTCTATCCATGCATGCAGTGCCCCACCTGCCTTAAGGGACACACCTATGCCTGTCCGGTTCGGCAAGCCGACCGTGCAACGAGCTCGGATGAGTGGCCCCACTTCAAGGGAACATTTGCTGAGTATTACTACCTCCAACCCAACCACGCGATGTTCAAGGTTCCAGACTCGCTCACGGACGACGAAGTCGCTGGCATTAACTGTGCCTTGTCCCAAGTGATATCCGGATTGGATCGGGCAGACCTAGCATTTGGTGAAACTGTAACGATCCAAGGTGCGGGAGGACTTGGAGTGTATGCAGCTGGAGTAGCCAAGATGCGTGGTGCATCTCGTGTTATTGCGATCGACGGAGTGGATGAACGGCTCGAACTAATCAAAGACTTTGGAGCTGATGACGTGATCGACATCAGGGAATACGAAACGCCGGAATCCAGGGTGAACGCAGTCCGCGACCTCACCAACGGGCTCGGCACGGACGTGACGCTCGAACTAGTGGGACATCCTGGTGTTGTTCGAGAGGGTCTCGATATGACGGCGCAGGGCGGCCGTTATCTCGAGATCGGAAACATTAACGTTGGTTGGGATACCCAGTTCGACCCTTCAGTCATCGTGTTTAAGAGCATTTCAATGATTGGAATAGCCCACTATCGAGCTGAGGACTTAAAGAATGCCCTAGATTTCCTGATCGAATCGAAAGGCCGACTCCCATTTGACCGCGTTTTATCTCATCAGTTTCCACTGAGCAAAATTGATGAGGCCATGGAACAGCAAAACGCAGGTCATATCACCCGGGCTGCCTTGATACCTGGTAGCTAAACCTCCATGTACATCGGACATGATTACAGCAACTGGGGCGAATGGCCGCGTAAATCGTTCCCTTTGGTTTACTCGTCCGTTCTCTGACCACCAGGAATCTGTTCCCATAAGATAATAATTTATCGATTCGGGCGCTAAGATGCAGCCGCTGGAATCGAGTGACTACGGAAGGATTTCCAATGGAGGTATGGCAGGCCATTTGGAGCGGGTTTAACACGCCACTCTTTAGCCTCGGTGGAGATCCCATTACTCCCCTGAGCATCCTCGTCTTGATCATCATCATCCTGATGACATGGATCATCGCAGGACGTGCCCGCTGGATCCTTGAACGTCGGGTCAGCCAACTGACCGGGATGGACGAAGGAACCTTGCATGCCATCGGCGCCCTGGTGCGCTACGGAATTTTGTTCATGGGATTCTTCGTGGGATTGCGGTCTGTTGGATTCCAACTTGACGCCGTCCTTGTTGTACTTGGTGCACTCGGTGTGGGCATTGGCTTTGGACTGCAAAATATTGCCAACAACTTCGTCTCCGGACTCATCCTGCTCGTAGAACGCCCGGTAAAGGTCGGAGACGTCGTCAACGTTGGCGGCGAACTCGGATCCGTTGAGCGGGTTGGCATTCGTGCTACAACCCTACGAAAGTTTGATCAGACGCAAGCGATCGTCCCCAACGGCGAACTTATATCTGCCACCGTAACGAACTGGACGCTCGATGATCGCCGGGCCCGTCTTGATTTCACGGTTGGCGTTGCCTACGGATCGGATACGAAACTCGTCGAAAATATTCTGCGGGAAGCCGTCTCTACCCATCCAAATGTACTAAGTGATCCTGAACCAAGAATCTTATTCGTCGAGTTCGGTGATTCCTCCCTCAACTTTCGGATCCTCGCCTACGTCAACGATTTGAGCGAACGACTCACCTCACTCAGCGATCTCCATTTCTCTATTGACACGGCTTTCCGTGATCAACAAATTGAAATCCCATTCCCTCAGCGAGACCTGCACCTGCGGTCGATCGACGCAAATGTTTCGCTAGACGGAACATCTTCAACGACCGATTGAACCGCGTTGTCGACATACCGTGAACTCTCTCTAGCAACCATGGAAAAGTTGAAATGCTTTGAACTACCTGCGCACGCCTGGGGTTACGCACCCGCTAGCTTGGATCGATATGGTTACTACGCAGTAACAATGGAGCCATACTGTCGGTGAAGATTGCTCCAACCATCCCACGTCCAGTGATATGAGCTTAGCCCTCCGATGCACAGATCTCACTCGAAGCTTTGGAAACATCGTTGCAGTCAATCAAGCCTCGTTGACGATCCAAAAAGGGACGGTCCTCGCTCTCCTCGGCCCAAGCGGGTGTGGGAAAACCACCCTCCTACGATTAATCGCAGGTCTGGATCGTCCGCATAAAGGAAGCGTTGAGATCGATGGAGCTCCTGTAGAAACTGAATCTGTGCATATCCCTCCTGAACGTCGGGAAGTCGGCCTTGTCTTCCAAGACTTCGCTCTGTTTCCTCACCTTTCGGTAGAGGCAAATATCAGCTTTGGACTGCCCCGACATAGCAAACCATCCATCCGGGTTAACGAAGTCTTACTGCAGGTCGGACTTGACGGCCTCAACCACCGAATGCCACACGAACTCTCAGGCGGCCAACAACAGCGGGTTGCACTAGCACGAGCCCTCGCCCCAAACCCTCGATTGATCATGTTGGATGAGCCATTTTCAAACCTAGACCCGGAACTCCGGGGCGGTGTACGACAGGAAGTCAAAAAGGTCCTGTCTGATGCGGCCGCCACAGCAATCATTGTGACGCATGATCAAGAAGAAGCGCTAAGCCTCGCCGATGAAGTTGCGGTAATGATGCACGGGCAAATCGTGCAACAAGCCTCGCCTGCCACGATCTATCGACGCCCCGCAACCCGGGAAGTTGCCCAGTTTGTTGGCGACATCAACGTCATTGAAGGACGTGGGATCGGACGAGCAGTGGTATGTGACCTCGGAACCATATCGGTTGTCGACGAAGTTACCGGGCCAGTACATGTCCTGATCCGTCCAGAAGCACTACAACTCACACCGGATCAAGGCGGTCAAGCAACTCAGGTTGGGCGCATTTTTTTTGGTCGTGATCAAATGATCGAACTTGAGTTTGATTCTGGCTTGCGAATTTCGTCACGTGTCGGACCAACTTTTACCTTCGTCCCGGGAGAGCGAGTCCGAGTTCAACTGACTGGAGACGTTCTAGCCTTTCCCTCCACCTAGGTCTGAACCCTCACAACCCTACTCTCCAGTCGTGGCAGAATGGTCTGTTATGACCCTCTCTAACACCGTCGAAGACTATCTGTTGGCAATCTACGGGATGCGAGCAGATGCTGAGGCTGTTATCAATGCCCGACTCGCAGAACGCTTGCACGTGGCACCACCAACCGTAACGGCTACCCTCGAGCGCATGGTTCGTGATGGTCATATTTGGATTGATGACAACCACCAAGTTTTCCTCACATTAAGCGGGGAGCGATCCGCTGAGCGCCTAGCTCGCCGCCACCGACTCATCGAGCATTGGTTGATACGCACCCTTGGTTTGGGATGGGCCGACGTACACGAAGAAGCCGATCGACTTGAACATTCAGTGTCCGAAGAATTAACCGAGCACATTTCTGAATCCCTCGGCCATCCCGCGACATGCCCTCACGGCCTACCAATTCCAGGGAACTATCCTGAGACCGATGTCAGCCAAATCATCAATCTAGGCCAAGTCGAAGCTGGCGCGGATGTCCGCATCGTTCGGCTCTCTGAAACTGCTGAGGATGATGGAGAGCTCCTGCATTATTTTGAGAACAAACAGCTGGTTCCAGGGCGAGTTATGCGTATAACTGAAACCACACCATCAGGGCATCTCGTCGTGGAGCTGGACGGCGCCACAGTGGTGATCGACGATAAGGTCGCCAGCAACCTGTGGGTGATGCGCGCCTGAATTTATCAAGCAACTTCGATATCAGGCACACCCAAAGTCGATGGACCACCCGAACTGATACTTGGTGTCCATGAGCCTTAGTTGCATCAGCAATCAAAGGAACTTTCACAAGAACTCTTTTCGAGCGTATGCGGACGCGATAGGATCTGCATGCTGTAGTGAAGCAATCACACAGCGTGTGTAAACACAATCCGTCCCACAGTAGGGGAGCTTTGCTTCATGACGTATGTGATATGTGAACCGTGCATTGGCACCAAGGACGCCTCATGCGTAGACGTGTGCCCGGTGGACTGTATCCATACCACCGATGAAGCCGAGGTCTATTACATTGACCCGGACGAATGCATCGACTGCGGTGCTTGTGAGCCCGTGTGCCCCGTCACCGCCATTTTCCCTGACTTTGATGTCCCTGAAGAATGGGCTAACTGGACGAAGGTAAACGCCGACTTTTTCACCGACTAGAACCAGCACCGACCAGACGTCACACCTAGGAGTCTGAGCGAATCCCTTTCGGCATCGTGATCAGCGCAGAATACGCTGGCCTCGGAGATCCATCAGGACCAAGCACCCCAAACGGATACTTCTCGTCCTCTGGTCCGACGACCGACTGAAAATTCAAATTCCACACAAACGCGTGGGAAATGTATGGCGCGTCTTGCCGAACAAGACGAAAGGCATCAACAAGAAACGTCGCCTGATCATCCTCGGAGTTGTCGCCTCCAAAACCATAGCCAGGGTCTGCATTTTTTGTTGACCACCCGAACTCAGTAAGCCAGATGGGCTTGTCCGAATCTCCATTTGCTTCCATAACCGCACGATGTTGGGTAAAGCGTTGGAAATAAAAACTCCCGTGGCCATTCCATCCTGCTCCGCGGGGCGTGCCAATCTCCTGGGTCGGTGCGTTGTTAAAACCTCCGGGATGCACACCCCACGCATCAAAGGATTCACGTACCAACCCTTCACGATAGGCGTACATCTCTTCAAGAAATCGAACATCATCAATCGCCTGAATCTTTTGGTCAGGAATATCCACATCGCCAGCCGGTGTTAATGCCCCACCCACTGTGACCGCATCCCTATCAGCCTGCTTCACCCCCTGATGCCCGGCGTTCAATAGTTCAACAAACTCTCCAGCATTGAGCCGACCATACCCCCATTCCCTCGAAAGATTAGCCTCGTTCCACAATTCATATGCTTGAACTCGTCCACGATACCGACCAGCAATTGCTGCCATGAAGTCCCTAAAATCAAGAGGGTCGCCAGGCGGTCCATGCGAACGATCCCCAAGTGCCCAATCCGGGGCCTGCACCACACTGAGCAAAATCTTCAGCCCAGCCCCACTAGCCGCAGCTACAACTTTGTCGAGTTCCCGCCAATCGAACCCGCCTTTTTCTATGGGCTCAGTCTGTCGCCATTCAACCTGCTGTTTTACCCAATCGAAACCAGCAGTCACGGTAGCTTTTGTTATCGCCCGGCGATCCTGGTTGTACATATGGACCTGAAATCCATATCCATCTAACCGTCGCAGACCATCATCAACATCAGCAGGAGGCGTTACAGCACCCGGCTTAGCCTTTGGTTGCGCAATGGTAGTCACAGCAGAAGCCGACACTGGAGTCACCCGTACCGATTGCCCCGTGGCCGTCGGGACAGACGCTTCCTGAACAAGAGGAAATTCATTCGTCTGCACTGGGACCGTCGGCGTTGGAGTCAGATTTGATGATGATTCTTCGCCGCAGGCACTTAACACCCCCAGCGACCCAGCGACTAAAAGGAGCCTCCGCCTCGAAAGAATCCGAGCCCTCGTCACAGCATTGTCCGATGATGCACCACAAAACATCCGATCATGAAACCGCATTGGGTGAAATGTATCCTTGTGTCGTAGCCTATCGAATGTTATCAACGACACAAGTAGTTACGTACATGCGATGCGTTTGTTCGCTCGCTACGCTACCGGGGTAGATACCCGAAGGGATCTCGGTTCATGGGTACTGGCACAAATAGAGTAGGAAATAGCGCGGTTGGCCTTGTCGTCATCGCCATCGCTGGCGCCATCGTGTTGGCTATGTTCAGCGTTCGATTTGTCAACGTTGGTGAAGTCGGGGTCCTCCACACGTTCGGGGTCGTTGATCCCGTACCCAAACCTGAAGGCCTTCTACTCAAGACACCGTGGGCCAGCTTAGAAACTCTGAGTGTCCGAACACAGCAACTGACCATGAGTTCTCGAAGCGAGGATTCAGGCCCAACTGCCACCGACCAAACCGTCCGAACCCTGACATCTGAAGGGTTGTCAGTCGGACTCGATATCACGACCCTGTTCCGCCTCGAATTTGCCAAAGCTCCCGATCTCTTCCAGAAAATCGGCCCCAACTACGTAGAAATCGTGGTCCGCCCAGCCATCCGTGACGCCATTCGTGACGTCGTCGGTGGATTTGTCGCGGAAGCGCTGTATACAACTGCACGAACCGAAGTCGCAAACCAAATCGAGCAACAACTGGGTGACCTGCTGAAAGATCGTGGGGTCTTGATCGAAAGTGTCCTGCTCCGTGACGTTGACCTGCCTCAACAAATTACTGACGCGATCGAGCGAAAAATCGCAGCTGAGCAGTCGATCCAAGAACGCAAATTCCGCGTTCAGGAAGCTGCTGAAGAAGCCAATCGACGTGTCGAGGAAGCCACCGGTATTGCAAAAGCCAATGAACTCATCAATGCATCGCTCACCGCAGCCGTACTACAGGACAAGTACATCTCCGCGTTACGCGACATGGGCTCGGGAAGCGTAGTCTACGTACCCACTAACCCGGAAAGCGGCCTACCCGTAATCCTCGGTACGCCAGGCATCGGGGCAGGCGGCGCCCCATCTAAATAATCGCAAGACGAATCCACCATCCACGCAATGGTGGATTCGTCTTGGGGTACGATGACGCACCTGACTCGGGCGGACGCCTGCTGTCGGGCGGTTAGCTCAGCTGGCAGAGCGCTACGTTTACACCGTAGAGGTCGCAGGTTCGAGCCCTGCATCGCCCACCAGACCAGATCCCATCCGAGTTACGGCGAGGTAGCTCAGTCGGTAGAGCAGTGGACTGAAAATCCATGTGTCGGCGGTTCGATTCCGCCCCTCGCCACCACCGGTAAGACGTCGATGGACTGTCGCTCCAACAATCATCAACGCTTAATCAAACGGTAGCCCAAACCTTACCGTTACATTATTATGTAAACATAGAGCTATTCACGAAGGTAGGGCTATGGGCACGATTTCTTCGGCGAAGCTTGCAGGGACTTCATTGATCCTCGGACCGCTAATTACGACCATCTGCTATTTCATACAGCAGATTAGCGCTCCGACTGACAGTGACTCGTATGGCGATGTCTCGGCTATAGCTAAGGCGATTCAAGATGGAGGTTCAATAATCACCATCACGTCGGTCATCATTCCTCTGTCTCTGACCATGTTGGTGTACGGCATCTTCTTTATCTTGAGCGAGCTCCGTGGAAACGGGGAAGCCCTTGTGGGGTACGCCAGGATCCCAATGTTGATTGGCCTCGCAGGCTGGACCTATACAGCAGCAATTGGTATTACGATCACCAATTGGGCCGATGGTGACGCAGGGGCGTTTATCACCATATGGGGCGTGGGGCAGGCCGCACAAATCATGTTCGGTCTCGGTTTTACGGCCGCTTTTCTGGCGATTGCGTCTCGGGATGAATACAACAGCACGCTGGCCTACATCGCCGCGGCTATTGCGTTGCTCGCCACGATTTTGTCGATCGTTCAGCTTGTTACCAATGACGCAACCACGGCTTCCACCATGGGTCTTATCGTCGGTATCACGTACATCATCCACACGATTTATGCGATCTATCTCGGGCGGGGCCTTCTTTCGAGGGCCTAGCGTTCGCTGTCAGATATCTCGGCAGGGTCACCTACACCACGACCTTTCGTAGGTGGCCCTGCCCACGGTCTTAACAGGCCAGTCCAGAACCGGCTCAACTCGCGCCGGTCAGACAGCCGAATCAGCGCTATGCATCTGGAAGGAGTACAACTCCGCGCCTCGCATAGTGAATCGCAACCGCCGATGTGGTGAGCCTGGGCGCCGAGGGTCTGGGGCGGCTTCGTCGACAGCCAACGGAACATCGGGTCGACCCTGCCACGTTACGAGATGGTCAACCACATCCCCCGTAAAAACGTCACAGGTCGCAGTTGAGACCCCGGGGATAGCTCGGTTATGAGCATCCGTCACTTCAACCCGGATATAGCCACCCGGTTGGCACCTCGCATTGATCGTCAATCGATCACCTTCAGAAACAAAAGGCTCCGTGACCACCACACCCTCACGATTCAATGCCGTGTCCAGGGAAACAAAGCCGTCGCGACGCAAGCTGGCCAGCCCAAGGTGATACCCAACCTCTGCCATATCAGCAACTTCCGGAGCATCATCCCATCGTGATGGATCATCGTGGTTTTCGGTGGGACCAGAAAACCACCAGTCATGGTGATTCTTAGACCCCCCAAAGTACACGCGGAGCTCATCCGTGCCCACGTCCACCGGCGGACTCGATACGTTCACCATAAACTGATCCCACGACCCCAACGGACCAGGTTGTAACCATGGCTTGCCCGGAGCCACCCGACGCCACTGCCGCCCGTCACGGCTATGCGTTAATTCAACGTGCATGGTGTTGCTAACCGCACTAAACACTGACATGAATCCCAACCATTCGCTGCCAACCCGATACGGCTCCATGCCATAAAACGAGGTGTCGAAATTATCGATCTCAGGATCCGGCGCCAAGATCAGTCTCGGCTGCGACCAATGCTGGAAATCACTGCTTTCCGACAGGAAAATTCGTCGTCGATTACGACCCCCTGGGGCATCTTCCACCTGGTCATAGGTCGGCGTTCCGCCTGTCCATCCGAGCGGCGGCATTCCAAAATGGTCGGGCGCAGCACACATCGACGGATGCCTTGTAAACGCCAAATACCCTCTTGTTTCTGGATCCACCACGAGCTGAGCCACGTCGTCCAAATGTGCACGCTTCGTACCGACCACTGGTGGGACATCCTGCGAGGTCCAGTTAATCCCATCAGGAGACGTAGCGACCGCAACCATGCCGCCTCCAACTTCATGATCCGAAGGCGGAATGTGGAAATACAAACTCTTAAACCGTCGCTCATCGACATCCCACGGATCTTCCATAAGGCCAAGGCTATGAACCGAGCCATATTCTTCAGATCCAAACACGATATTGGTGTCACAACCGTTTTCAGAAAACCTTCCCATCGGAGGCTTAACCCAGGTCACTCCGTCATCGGAATAGGCATACAAATAGCGCGATCTGGCATTGGCCCACGCATGAATGGTTCCACCCTTCCCGCTGACCAAGGTGTCCCGATCCAAGTTCCAGTCCTCATACAAACAGTGGGTCCGTCCCGTCCCCACGTCATGCCACAGCTGCCAACCAGCATTGGAGAAATACGTAACGTGCTCCCACGACTGATCGGATTGAATAACCGGATTAGCGTCGGCCTTCTGCGGCGAATGCACGGTACGCGTGACGTTGAAGACCGCTGCCACCATACCGTTGTCAAAAAAGAACTGGGGTGCGTCACCGATAACTAATTCGGTGGAATCAAGCTTGGGCATAGCGTTTGGTCTCACTCCAGGTCGGGTGGGCAACCACAACTCGTGGCCCCTGTTCAAGACTGCTCACCATAACGACTCCGGCACTCCTAGCGCGAACTAACGCCTCTTCGCTCGATCATGCACCATACACATAGCCCATACGGGAATCGCTAGCTAGAATGCGTCTCACCTTAAGTGAGGTGTTCGGCGGAAGTGGCTCAGTGGTAGAGCATCTCGTTGCCAACGAGAGGGTCACGGGTTCGAATCCCGTCTTCCGCTCCAAACACATGGCTCTGGAATCCAAATCGTCCGCCACACACTCATTCGCGTCCGC
>MDTE01182670.1_pt1 | contig 13254 bp, 12 predicted proteins | sample 811231 | NCBI WGS metagenome assembly MDTE01 (sample SAMN05326651, study PRJNA326480) | marine metagenome | isolation source: seawater | place: Indian Ocean: Red Sea | collected 2010
CTAATATTAGCTTCAAAATACTAATTAAACTTATCAATATTCGATCTAATAATTCTATAGAAGTTGGCTCTTCTGTTGCTGATAGTTTCTTCAATAAATACAATGTTTTAACTTTTCTATTTTCAAAAACAATTGAAAGTAAATCACTTATACCTGAAATAATATTTGGATTCCAAATTAAATCTTACAGTTTTGACAAATATCTAAATAAAAAAAATCATAATCCAGATACTTTATTAATAAAAAAAATTAATAATCAAACTATAAATAAAATTAATTATAATTATAATTTAGTAAAATCTATCAATTTTACAAAAGACTTAGTTTCAGAACCAGCCAATGTGCTAAATCCAAATACTTATTCTAAAATTTGTTCAAATATAAAAATCAAAGGACTAAAAGTTAAAGTTCTAAATTTAGAACAATTAAATAAAATTGGATTGAATTCATTAACTGCAGTCGCGCAGGGAAGTGTAAATGAACCAAAGGTAGTAATATTTGAGTGGAATTTAACTAAAAATACAAAACCGACAATTCTTGTTGGTAAGGGTGTAACTTTTGATAGTGGAGGGATATCGATTAAACCATCAAGTGGAATGGAAGAAATGATAATGGACATGGGTGGTTCAGCGGTAGTAGTTGGATCAATGATGAATGCAGCTTTAAACAAAATAGCAAAACCTATTGTTGGGATAATAGGTCTAGTAGAAAATATGCCTGATGGAAATGCTCAAAGACCAGGAGACATTGTAAAATCCTTTTCAGGCCAAACTATAGAAGTTTTAAATACAGACGCAGAAGGACGATTAGTATTAGCTGATTTAATCAGTTATGTTTACACTAAATACAAACCTAAACAAATTATTGACTTTGCAACTCTAACTGGTGCAATTTTGGTTGCCTTAGGAACACACAAAGCTGGATTATTTTCAAATAATGATAAATTATCAAAAAAACTTATTGAATCTGGTATTGCAGCAAATGAAAATATTTGGAGACTTCCTTTAGGTTCAAAATATGATGAAGAAATAAATTCAAAAAGAGCAGATATGAAAAATATTGGATCTACAAGATATGGAGGTTCAATTCAAGCAGCTCAATTTATAAAAAGATTTATTAAGGATAATACTCCTTGGGCCCATTTAGATATTGCTGGAGTTACATTTTTAATGAAAAATAATGTTTTACATAAATCAGGTGCAACTGCATTTGGTGTTAGACTTATGGATAAATTTTTTAAAGGAAAATAGTAAATGGAAAAAACTCTATCAATTATAAAACCTGACGCAACTAAAAGAAATATTACTGGTTCAATTAATCAAATTATAGAAAAAAATGGATTAAGAATTATTGCTCAAAAAAGAATTCATTTATCAAATGAACAAGCACAAAAATTCTATCAAGTTCATCAAGATAAACCTTTTTATAATGATTTAATTAATTACATGATTTCTGAACCTGTAGTAGTTCAAGTGTTGGAAGGTGATAATGCTGTTGAAAAATATAGAAATGTAATGGGTTCTACTAATCCAGAAAATGCTGCAAATGGTACAATAAGAAAAATGCATGCTTTAAATGTGCAAGAAAATTCAGTTCATGGCTCTGATTCAATGGAAAATGCTGAAATAGAAATTAATTTCTTCTTTAATAGCAATGAAATTGTAGGTTAATTTTTGTTTTTTCATTATTTTGACTATCTTGCAATATAATAATCAATTTATATTTAATCTGGACTATTATGAAGATAAATTTATTTGTTATTTTTTTTTATTTAATATTTAATATATCAAATTTTGTTTACTCATTTGATATTTTTAATTTTGAATTTACAAAAATTGAATTTAAATCAAATGATATTGAAAAAACAAAAAATGAAACAATTTCAGAATTAAAAAAAAAGAATTTACTATTATTATTTAAACAAATTTTAACTGATAAAGAATTTAAAAAAATAAGAAATAAAATAAATGATAAATTTTCTGATAATTTTATTAGAAATATTATAATAGAAAATGAAAAAATAATTAATAATAATTATTCTGCAAATTTAAAAATTATATACGATGAAAATCTAATTATTAAATTTTTAAGAAATCATAAACTATCTTACGCTTATTTTTTGCCAGATAACTTTTTCTTAATTATTTCTGAAGATACTGGAATTAATAAATATTTATTTAGTAAAGAAAATTCTTATTACAAGTTTATTATGAATAGTAAAAATTATTTGGATTTTTATAAAATTCCAAATTTAGATATTAATGATAGATATTTATTAAATTCTTCAGACATTCAAAATAGAAATATTGATAATATTAAAAAATTTATAAAAAAATATAGTTATAGTAATAACATAATTATTGAATCAAAATATAACTTTTCAAGTTATGATATAGACATTTATTTGTTTATAGAGAATGAATATATTTTAGTTAAAAATTACTCATTAAAGCAATTAGAACATCAAAAATTTTTTTTAAATTTAAAATCTAATATATTAGATACTTGGAAATATTATAATAATGTCCAAAATAATAAATTAAATAATATTGAATGCTATGTTAATTCATTAAATATCAATGAATTAAAACAAATTAAATTATTGATTAAAAATATTTCAGTAATAAAAGATTTTGAATTAAAAAAAATATCTCTATATAAAAACTTATACATAATTAATTACTATGGTAATTATGAAATCTTAAAAAAACTATTTTATATTAACTCTATTAATATTAAGTTTGATGATAACAATTGCAATATTTTCTTAAAATGAATAAACAAAAATATTTTGATTTTCAAACAGAAACAGATTTTGATATAAATAGTTTTTTTGTAAATAAAACTAATAAAGAAGCATATAACCTTATTACTAATACAAATTTTAATGGCAATATTATACTTGTTGGTCCAAACAAATCTGGCAAAACTCATCTTTCAAAAATTTGGCAGGTTAATAATAATGCATTTAAATATTCAAATAATTTGCATAAAATAATTTCTGAAAATCAAAATGTAGTAATTGATGACTTATTTGATAAAATTAATGAAGAAAATTTATTTCATTTAATTAATTATTGTAATGAAAAAAAACTTAAAATTTTAGCTACTTCTTCAATTGATCTCTTTGAATATAAATTCATTTTACCTGATTTATTATCTAGATTAAAAACTTTTAGTTATGTATATATTAAGAATCCTGATGATGAAATTCTGGTAAATTTATTAACTAAACTGCTGATTGAAAAACAATTTATAATAAAAAATAAAGATATATTTAGTTTTCTTCTCAAACGACTTAACAGAACCTATGAAGACGTTTATAATTTAGTTAAACAAATGGACAAGATATCTTTAGAAAAAAAACAACAATTAACAATATCATCAATCAAAGAATTAATATAATAGATCAAAAATGAGTCATTATAGAACACATCTTTGTTCAGAATTAACTGATAAAAATTTAAATCAACAAGTTACATTATCTGGATGGGTAGATACAATTCGTGATCATGGTAATTTAATATTTATTGATTTAAGAGATAACTATGGAATTACACAATGTGTTGTTGATGCACAAAAAAATATATTTGAAAGTATAAGTAACTTAACTAATGAAAGTGTTATTAAAATTCAGGGTACTGTAATTAAACGATCACAAGAAACTAAAAATGATAATATTAGTACAGGATCTATAGAAGTTGATGTAAATAACTTTGAAATATTATCCAAATCTGACACTTTACCGCTACCAGTTAATTCTGATATTGAATACGGTGAAGAAATTAGGTTAAAGTATAGATTTTTGGATTTGCGAAGAAATAAATTGCATAAAAATATACTTTTAAGAAATAAAGTTATTTCATCTATAAGACAAAAAATGACAGAGAAAGGCTTTGTAGAATTTCAGACACCAATATTAACATCTACATCTCCGGAAGGTGCAAGAGATTATTTAGTTCCATCAAGAATGCATCCTGGAAAATTTTATGCTTTACCTCAGGCACCACAACAATTTAAACAACTTTTGATGATTGCAGGTTTTGATAAATATTTTCAAATTGCACCATGCTTTAGGGATGAAGATAGTAGGGCTGATAGATCCCCAGGTGAGTTTTATCAACTTGATTTTGAAATGAGTTTTGTTACTCAAGAAGATGTATTTGAAGCTTTAGAGTCAGTTCTATATGAAATATTTGAAGAAAATAAAAATTTTAATAAAATTGATGAAGCAATAGTAAGCCAATATCCATTTCCAAGAATTCCCTTCAATGAAGCAATGGAAAAATATGGCACTGATAAACCTGACTTAAGAAATCCTCTTTTAATAAAAGATTATACGTCGATATTCGAAAATTCAAATTTTAAAATTTTTAATGATCAGATTAAAAATGGTTCAAAAGTAAAAGGGATTGTTGTTGAAAATACCGCAGATAGACCAAGAAGCTTTTTTGATAAACTCAATAATTGGGCTAGAGAAGAGGGTGCAGCAGGCCTAGGTTATATTAATTTTAGTGGTAAGTCATTTAAGGGACCTATTGCTAAAAACCTAAATGATGAAAAATTATTAAAATTTAATTTAAAAGATAATGATTCTATCTTTTTTATTTGTGACTCTAATAAGGATGCTCAAATATTTGCAGGTAGGGTTAGAGATAAATTGTGTTTAGAATTAGGTATGTTAGAAAAAAATTCCTATAAATTCTGTTGGATTGTTGATTACCCAATGTATGAAGTTGATGAAAAAACAAATAAAATTCAATTTAGTCATAATCCCTTTTCAATGCCCCAAGGTGGATTAGAATCTTTAATTAATAAAGATCCATTAGATATAAAAGCTTTTCAGTATGATATAGTTTGTAATGGAGTTGAATTATCATCAGGTGCTATTAGAAATCATTTACCTGATATAATGTATAAGGCATTTGAAATTGCTGGATACTCAAAAAAAGATTTAGAAGAAAATTTTGCTGGAATGCTTAATGCACTTAAATTTGGTGCACCTCCTCATGGAGGTAGTGCACCAGGTATAGATAGAATCGTAATGTTATTAGCAGATGAACCTAATATTAGAGAAGTTATTGCTTTTCCAATGAATCAACAAGCCATGGATTTAATGATGAATGCTCCAGCTAAAATCGATAAAATAAGATTAGATGAACTAGGTTTAAAATTAGTAGATAAAAATTAGTCCAGTACCCATTATAGCCAGAATTGTTCCAAACCATGCACCTAAAGATGGTATTTTTTTTGTTAGTAACCAAATTAAAAATAATATTAATATTGGACTTGTTGAAGATAGTGTAGCAACTATTCCAGCGTCAGCATTTTTTAACGCTATAAGTAATAAGCTCATTCCTAATGCCATACCTATAAAGCCACTTAAAACTGATTGTAGGATTATTTTTAATGTAATTTTTTTTTTCGGACTAAAATTTTCAGAATTTAATAAGAATGTAAAAGATATAAAAAATAAAGATATTGATGTTCTAATTGCTGCTGAAGCAATAGGATCCGCACCAGCATTTAAGACAGGTTTCATTAAAATAAGTCCAATTGATTGGCATAATGCTGCACCAACAGATAATATAATTCCTACTTTTAATGATCCTTGAACTATTTCCCATCTATGAATTTGATCATTAGAATTCCCATAAGCTATAGCAATTACAACTCCAAAAAATACAATTAGACAGCCTAATAAATTAACAAAAGTCATAACTTCATTTAGAAAAAAAATATTCAACATTACAGTGAACGGTGCTGCTAATGAAAATAAAATATTATTTCTTCTTGGACCAATTTTTTGAAGAGCAATAAATAGTAATGTGTCACCAACAAATATTCCTATTATTCCTGAAATGATTATAGTAAAGAAAAAATCATTATGAATTGTATTCCAAGTATCTTGGTAAATAGTAAATGCAATTAACATTAACGATACAAAAAAAAGTCTAATTCTATTAAATGCCAATCCCCCAATATTTCTTGCTATATCTGCCGATATGAGTGATGACACAGACCAACAAAAAGCAGCCAATATAGCTATTAAATAATATATTAGCATCTAATAACTATTAAAAATAACTTATTAAAAAATTAATAGGTAAAGTTAAATATTCCCCTAATAGGTGTTCTTGTAAAAATGATCTTTTTATTAAACCTGTCCATCTTAAAAGAGCATATATAATTAAAAGCCAGATATAAATACCAAATATATAGTTTAAATATGATATTAGTTTTTTAAATTTATTATAATATATCATTTTATGAGACCTCGATATTGGAATAAAGGAAAGATTCACTTATCAAATAATGATAAAGTTTTGAAGAAGATTATTGATTCTTTCCCAAATGAACATTTAATATTAAATACTAATCCTTTTTATTCTTTGATAAATTCTATAATCGGTCAACAAATTTCAGTAAAAGCTGCAAATTCAATGAAGAATAATTTATTTTCAATTAAAAAAAAAATTTCTCCGAACACTCTTTTAAAAATTGAAAATTATAAACTGAAAAAATGTGGTTTATCTAAACAAAAAATATCTTACTTGAAAAATGTTTCTAAATTCTTTTTATTAAATAAAGACTTTATTAAAAATTTAAATTCTTATTCTGATGAAGAAATAAGAGATAAATTAATTAAAATAAAAGGTATTGGTAACTGGACAATAGATATGTTTTTATTATTTAGTAATGGAAGTATGAATATCCTTCCTGAAAAAGACTTAGGTATTATTAAAGCAATATCAAAATCATATAATATTAAAACTCCTATTTCAGATAGTCAATTTAAAAAATTAAAAAATAAATGGTCACCTTATTCATCAATTGCAACATGGTATTTGTGGAGATCTTTAGATCCATTACCTGTTAGTTATTGATTTACAATAGCTCCCATTTTTATCCATTTTCTTATTTTATCTCGTTCACTTTTAGTCATACCAGTTATGTTTCCAGGAGGCATTACATCAGAGTCTAATGATTGTGCTTTTATAGATTGTAAATGTTTTAAAATATCTTCTGCTGTATCAAATATCACTCCCAGTGGAGGTTCTTCATAACCTTCAAATGTTGGTTTGTTTGCATGACACACACCGCATCTATATTTGATTATGTTTTCTATTTCATGAAATTCAATATCATTTACGTTTGTACTTATAATTTGTTCATTGTTATTAATTTTTGGAATTGACACATAAAGCATTAAACATATCATTCCAAATGCTGCAGTAGGTAAAATCCATACATTATATTGCTTTTTGTTACGTAAATTAAAATAATGTCTTACTAAAGCTCCTATTATTGAAATTATAGCTAGAATTAGCCAATTATATTTATGCCCATAAGTGAATGGAAAATGCGAACTAATCATAATAAATAAAACAGGTAAAGTTATATAATTATTGTGAATAGATCTTGTTTTTGCTTCCAAACCTTTTTTTAAATCTGGCTCTATATTATTTAAAGCAGCATTAACCATGTTTTGTTGTGAAGGTATAATTATATAAAAAACATTAGCAGCCATAATTGTTCCTAAACAAGCACCAACATGAATATATGCTGCTCTTGAACCATATATTTGAGTAAGTGCGTAGGCACCTATAGTTGCAACAATAAAGGCCAGAAAATAAAATAATATTTTGTTTTCAATTAATAGCGATTTACATAAAAAATTATATAACAACCATGATCCTAATAAAAAACTAACTGATATGATTATTGCAGTTATTACGCTCATATCATGAATTTTTTTATCAATCATGATACTTTCAGCATTTAAATAATAAACAATTACTAAAAGGGCAAAGCCACTTATCCATGTTGTGTAGGCTTCCCATTTGAACCAATGTAATTCTTTTGGAAATTTTGTTGGAGGCCCTTTTAGTTTATTTATATGGTAGAAGCCACCTGAGTGTACTGACCATAACTCTCCATCGATTTTTTTATTATCAACTTCTCTATCTAATCTGCTATCTAACCAGTTAAAATAAAAAGAAGTTCCAATCCAAGCTATACCAACAACGATATGTATCCATCTTATAATAAGATCAAGCCAATCTAATATAAAAGGATATAAAGAGCTTATAATTTCCATTTAATATTTTATCTTATCTGTTTTGCTTGCCCAATCTTCAAATGCTTTTTTTGCTTCGTTTTGATTAATTTGCTTCATTGGTATTGTTCTTTTGAATAAATCTTTTTTTAATTCTTCATATATATAATTATCATCAAAACCAATTTTAGCAGCATCTTTTCTAGTATTTCCAAAATATATATTATCAATATGAGACCAATAAATTGCACTTAAACACATAGGGCAGGGTTCACAACTTGTATACATTTCTGTTCCACTTAAATTAAAATTATTTGTGCTTTTGCATGCTTTTCGTATTGTTACAATTTCTGCATGTGCAGTAGGATCATTTGTTTTAGTTACTTCATTAAAACCTTCGGCAATAATATTATTATCTTTAACAATCACACAGCCAAAAGGTCCACCATTATTTTTAACACTATTGATTGATAATTCAATAGCTCTCAACATAAAAAAATTAGACTTATTGTTCATTAACTTTTACTAGAAGGTCTTTATCATTTTTTGATATTTTATCTAAGCTGGTTCTAAATTCCAATATTCTTCCTATTATAGATATTGCTATCTCAGCAGGTTTTTTGCTTGAAATATTTTTTAAACCTATTGGACATTCAATTTTATTTAACATTTGATTTTTATGCCCTAATTTAATTAACCTGCTTTTAAATCTTTGAAATTTTGTACTAGATCCAATTAAACCCAAGAATTCAAATTTTTTTAATCTTAAAATTTCATTTATAATTTTGAAATCATAATCATGACTATGTGTCAAAATAATAAAATAGGATTTAGTTGGTAAATTTTTTATTAACAGCCATGGATTTTTTGCAAGAATTTTATTTACATTTTTATCAGTTTGTAGATTCAAATAATTTTCTCTTGAATCAATCAAGTTAACATTAAAATCTAAGTCAGTTACTCTTGATGATAATTGTTGACCGACATGACCTGCACCAAATATATAAAGATCATTTAGTGAAGTACTTTTATTTTTTTCACTTTTCAAAGCTTCGTTTCCATTCTTATATAATTCAAGTTTAATTTGAACGTATCCTCCACAGCATTGACCAATTGAAGGTCCTAAGGGTATATTAATAATTTCTTGTTTAAAGTTTTTCTTACCTAAATTTTTTTTAGATATATCTGTAATTTGATATTCCAATTGACCTCCACCAATTGATCCAAATAACTTGTTTTTTGATATAAACATAAAAGTTCCAATATTTCTTGGAACAGATCCTTCTGCCAAAATAATTTTTGCTTTAATTATTTTTTCTGCGATTTCTTTTACATCAATAATTTTTTTTAGCATTGCTATTTTTTTTCTAAACTCATTAAAATATTTTCAGGAATTGCCGGAGCTTTAAGTTGTGAATTATTAGTAGCATTTTTTATAGCCATAAAAGCAGATAATGCTAACATTAATGGTGGTTCACCCACAGCTTTGGATCTGTTAACTGTATCTTCTGTATTTTTTCCTTTTTTGTAAATTTTAACGAAAAATTTATCTGGAATATCTTGTGATACAGGAATTTTATAAGTTGAGGGACTGTGAGTAGAAAGATGACCTTTATTGTTCCATGATATTTCCTCATTTGTAAGCCAACCTAGTCCTTGAACAAATCCTCCTTCTATTTGACCTATATCAATAGCAGGGTTAATAGAATTACCAACATCATGAAGAATATCTACTCTCAAAAGTTTATTTTCACCAGTTAATGTATCAACTATAACTTCACTTACAGCGGCTCCATAAGCGAAATAAAGAAAAGGCCTACCTTTAAAAGTATTTCGATCAAAGTATATCTTAGGTGTTTTAAAAAAACCAGATGAAGAAAGAGAGATTCTTTTTATGTAAGCTTTAGAAATTAATTCTTTGAAGTTAATATTTTTATTTCCAAAATATATTTTACTATTTTTATATATTATTTTTTTACCCTTATAATTGAATTCTTTATTTATAAATTTTCTTATATTATTTTTAATTTTTTTAATTGCATCTATTACTGCTCCTCCATTAATGTCTGTAGTAGCAGAAGCTGCTGAAGCTGAGGTATTCGGAACTTTTTCAGTGTCAGTGGAAGTTATTTTGATTTCTTTAATTGGAATGCCAAATTCATTTGATGCTATTTGAGATATTTTAGTCATCAATCCTTGTCCCATTTCAATTCCTCCATGATTTAAATGTACAGAACCGTCTGTATATACATGTACCAAGGCTCCACCTTGATTAAGATGGGTTGTTGTAAAAGATATTCCAAATTTAACAGGGGTTATGCATATACCTTTTTTTAAATGGTAATTTTTTTTATTAAAATTGATAATATCCCTTCTTCGTTTAAAATAATTGGATTGTTTTAGTAAATCATTAAAAATTTCATTAATAATATTATCTTCTATTTTCATTCCATAATGAGTAATATTATTTGTATTTTTTTTATAAAAATTATTTTTTCTAACTAATAAAGAATCAATTTTAAGATATTCAGATATATTTTCTATTATATTTTCTATACAAAACATTCCTTGAGGACCACCAAATCCTCTAAATGCTGTATTTGAAACTGTGTTAGTTTTACATCTATACGATATTAGCTCAATACTTGGTAGGTAATAGGCATTATCAATATGAAATATAGACCTGTCATTAATTGCACCAGAAAGATCTGCTGAAAAACCACACCTAGAAGCTAAAATAATATTTAAACCTTTGATCTTTCCTTTGCTATCGAAACCTACTTTATATTTATAATAAAAATCATGACGTTTTCCTGTAATGATCATGTCCTCATCTCTATCAATTCTTAATTTTACAGGACAATTAGTGTGTTTTGATAGTAAGGTTGCTATAGCTGCAAAAATGAAAGATTGAGTTTCTTTACCTCCAAATCCACCTCCAATTCTTCTTACTTTAACATTTATTGAATTAAATTTTTGTTTTAACACTTTTGCAACAATTTGTTGAGTTTCAGAAGGATGTTGTGTTGAAGAATATAATAAATAATTATTATCTTCTTGAGGGATTGAAAGAGCAATTTGACCTTCCAAATAGAAATGGTCTTGACCTCCAGAAAATAATTCACCTTCAAGAATATGTTTAGATTTTTTTATTTCATTTTTAGGATTTCCTTTTTTAATTTTAACAGGATTTAATACAAAAGATTTTTTCTTTAAGGCTTCTTTGATATCTAGAATTGGTTTTTTTTCTAAATAAGTTATTTTAGCTTTTTTAATTGCTTTTCTGGCTAAAGAATTTGTATCAGCAGCAACAGCAAAAATTGGTTGACCAAAATATTCAATATTATTTTCAGTAAAAATTGGATCACCTTTAAAAACAGGACCAACATCGTTGATACCAGGTATATCTCTATATGTGATTACTTTTTTTACTCCTTTTGATTTTATAACTTCTTTTAAATTGATTTTTAATATTTTCCCTTTAGAAATATTACTCCAACCAATTGCACCATAAAGTAAATTTTTTGGCTCGGGTATATCATCTGTATATTTTGCTTTTCCAGTTACATGCTTTATTGAACTTTCATGTTCTTTTGATATAGAAAATAAATTATCTTTAATCATAAGGATTCAATTGTATGAGATTTATTTGTTCTTACTTCAATAAAAAATCTTTCTGTCAAATTTTTACTTACTAATTTTCTGTATTCTTTTGTTGCACGCATATCAGTTAAAGGTTTAAAATCATCTTCTATAAATTTTCTAGATTTATTAAGATTACTCAAATTAAATTCTTTGCCTTTCAAAAATTTCTGAGTTTTAATTGCTAATTTTGGTATTGATGCCATTCCTCCATAAGCAATTTGAATATCAGTAATTAAATTTTTTTGTAAATTCAATAAATATACTACAAAAACACTTGAGATATCATCATCATGGCGCTTGCTAATTTTATAACATTTTAAAATATGTTGTTTTAAAATAGGTATTTTTATTTCTTTTATAAATTCATTATTTTTAAGACTAGTTTTTCTATAACTTTTAAAAAATTTATTTGTATTAATAATTCTTTGTTTTTTACCCTGTAATACTAATTTTGCATTTAATGCTAAAAGTATTGGCAATGTATCACCAATAGGCGATGCACTCCCTAAATTACCACCAATTGTTGCCACATTTCTAATTTGTGTTGAACCATATCGATAAAACATACTTGCAAAAGATGGATAATATTTTTTTAATACTGGTAATAATTTGTTTATTGGTGTTGATGAGCCAATATTCAAATAATTATTTTTTATATTTATATAATTTAAGTCTTTGTTATTTCCTAAATAAATTAATGAATTGATTGTTTTATTTTTTTTCGTAATTTCTAAAGTTATATCTGTTCCACCTGACACAAACTGAAAATTTGAAGACTTAATGGTATAATTTATCAAATTTTTTAAATTTATTGGGATATAAAACTTATTATTATCATTAGATATTATGACATCATTTTTTTGAATTGATTTTAATATTTTAATTATTTTTTTTTCGCTAGTAGTGAATTTATCTTTTTTTCCATAAGAATACATTTTTTTTGCAGCTTTCTTAATAGAATTATATCCAGTGCACCTACATAAGTTACCTGCTAAGTATTCATCTATATTATTATTAGTTGGTTGAACTTTATTTTTATACATTCCGAACATAGCCATTACAAATCCTGGGGTGCAAAAACCACATTGAGAACCATGATTATCAACCATAGATTGTTGAACAGGGTGAAGTTTATTATTTGATAAATGTTCAACAGTGATTAATTGTTTTCCATGCAGACTGTATAAAAGCATTATGCATGTGTTAATAGATTTATACTTTAACTTATCATCCTCTAATTCAACAATTATAGAAGTGCATGCCCCACAATCTCCAGATGCACATCCTTCTTTTGTTCCTATAAGCTTTTTTGATTCTCTTAGATAATTTAATACAGTTGTATTTGTGTCAAAATTATTAACTTTCGTTATTCTATCATTTAGAATGAATTGTATTTCATTCTTAACCATTAACTACCTCTATATGTAGAGTAACTCCAAGGTGATACTAGTAATGGAACATGATAATGGTGATTTTCACAATTAATTCCAAATCTTATTATTACATCATCAATAAAATAAGGCTCTTTTAAATTAGTGAATTTCTTAAAA
>MDTE01129810.1_pt1 | contig 13253 bp, 14 predicted proteins | sample 811231 | NCBI WGS metagenome assembly MDTE01 (sample SAMN05326651, study PRJNA326480) | marine metagenome | isolation source: seawater | place: Indian Ocean: Red Sea | collected 2010
GCCAACTGGACCGGCCTGGAACGCATGAAAGTCTGGGCCCAGAAGACCCAGGTGCGATAACGGCACGCGTCGACCCCGCGCATACGACTTCTGAGGAGAGCAATCATGGGATGGCAGAGACAGATCCTGCGAGTAAACCTGACCAAGGGCACCTGCGAAACCGAGCCACTAAACATGGAGTGGGCTGAGCAGTTCATGGGTGAGCGTGGCCTGGGCACCAAGTACCTGATCGAAAACATGGATCCCAAGGCCGACGCCATGGGTCCTGACAACGTGTTGATATTTGCGACCGGCCCTCTGACCGGCACCATGGCCTCGACCAGTGGTCGTTATGCGGTGCTTTGCAAAGGTCCGCTGACCAACGCCATCGCTTGCTCGAACTCCGGCGGCAAATTTGGCGCCGAACTCAAGTTCGCCGGCTACGACCTACTCCTGGTCGAAGGACGGAGTGAAAAACCGGTTTATTTGCACATCGAAGACGGCAACGTTCAACTACTCTCAGCCGATGCCATCTGGGGCACTACTGTCTGGCACACCGAGGATTGGCTGAAGAGTCACCATCAGAATCCGTTGCTCAAGGTCGCCACGGTTGGCGTCGCCGGCGAGCGTGGCTGCTATTACGCCTGTGTGGTCAATGACCTGCATCGCGCGGCTGGGCGTTCCGGTGTTGGGGCCGTGATGGGCTCCAAGAACCTCAAGGCGGTCGCGGTTCACGGTACGGTCGGCGTCAAAGTCCATGATGCCCGGGCGTTCATGGGCGCCTGCAACGATGCCAAGGCCATTCTCGACGGCAGTGCCGGCGCAGCCGATCTGGCCGAAGTCGGCACCAACGCCATGATCGACGTGATGCACGAGTTTGGTGCTCTGCCGACCCGTAACTTCCAAGAGGTGCAGTTCGAGGGCACCGGCAACATCAACCCCGAAGCCATGGCGGCGACCAAGGCCAATGGCCATCGAAATCTAATCACCAACAAGGCCTGTTTCGGCTGCACCATCGCCTGCGGGCGCATCGCTCACATCGATAAAGAGCACTTCACGATCGTCAATCGCAAGGAATACTGGCATGCCTCCGGCGGACTGGAATACGAGACCGCATACGCGTTCGGCCCGGTCGTCGGCGTCGACGACATCGACGCGCTCACCTTTGCCGGCTACATGATGAATGAGCACGGCATGGACCCGATTTCCTTCGGCGTGACCCTGGCAGCCGCCATGGAACTCTACGAGATGGGTGTCATCAATATTGATGACACCGATGGCATCGCGCTCAACTTCGGCAATGCGGAGGCTTTGACGGTGATGGCCGAGAAGACCGGCAAAATGGAAGGCTTCGGTCAAGTGCTGGCACTCGGCTCAAAGCGTATGTGTGAGAAATACGGTCATCCAGAGCTGTTCATGGGCGTCAAAGGGCAGGAGTTCGCCGGCTACGACTCACGTGCTCTGCAGGGCATGGGTCTCGGCTATGCAACCAGCAACCGCGGTGCCTGCCATCTCAAGCACGACACGTTTGCCGAAGACATGGAGGACCAGACGGGCGCAGGCAAAGCAGTGCCCTGTATGGAATCGCAGAACCGCACGGCAGTGCTCGATTCGACCGGGACCTGCTTGTTCACCGGTTGGGACCTGGAGACACTCGCGAAACAAGTTGATGGCGCATGTGGTGGCGGCTGGGACGAAGAGCGCCTCTACCAGACGGGTGAGCGAGTGTGGAATCTGGAACGAATGTTCAACATGCAGGCCGGCTTGACCAAATCTGATGACAGTCTGCCGCCGCGTTTGCTCAACGATCCAGCGCCCTCAGGCACCGCCAAAGGCAAAGTCAACGAGCTATCGAAGATGCTGCCCGAGTATTACGAAGCACGTGGCTGGACACCGGACGGCGAGCCGACCACACAGACGCTGAGCCGGCTGGGCCTCGCTTGAACCGAGTGCATCATAAAAATCGGAGATCGTCATGAATCATGTGATCGTAGGCGCCGGCCCGGCGGGAATCATCGCGGCCGAATCATTGCGGCGATTTGACCCGTCGTCGAGCGTAACCGTCATCGGCTCGGAGCAGGAAGCCCCCTACTCCCGCATGGCCATACCGTACTTGCTCGCCGAGGACATCGATGAGAGCGGCACCCATCTCCGCCACGGTGATGGACATTACGAGCAGCTGGGCATCGACGTGCGGCAAGACAGTGTCACCAGCGTCACACCCGACTCGAAAAGTGTTGGCTTGGCATCGGGTAACTCGGTCGCATACGATCGTCTGCTGATTGCGACCGGGTCGCACACACTAAAGCCACCCATTCCCGGCATGGACCTGGAAGGCATAGAGAACTGCTGGACGCTGGAGGATGCACGGCGAATCATCGACCGTGCAAAAACGGGCTCCAAAGTCGTTCTCATGGGAGCAGGGTTCATTGGCTGCATCGTTCTGGAGGCTCTCGCGGCACGCAACGTCGAATTGACTGTCATCGAGATGGCCGACCGCATGCTCGCCAGAATGATGGATGACATCGGTGGCGAGATGATAAAGCGCTGGTGTGAGAACAAGGGTATCCAGGTCCTAACATCAACACGGGTGACTGCTGTGGAGCAGGCCTCCGGGGGCCTGCATCTGTCTTTGGACGGCGCTGATGACGTCGAGGCAGATGTAGTGGTGTGCGCGACCGGTGTGGCTCCCAACATCGACTTTCTGGACGGCAGCGGTGTGGAAACCGCCACCGGCATTCTGGTCGACAACGGGTTGCGGACCAACGTCGACGGGATCTTCGCCGCCGGTGACGTGGCAGAGGGCATCGACTTCTCTACCGGCAAGCACGAGGTGCATGCCATCCAGCCTACGGCGAGCGAGCACGGGCGATTGGCGGCACGCAACATGGCCGGCCTGACAACCCCTTTCAAGGGCAGCCTGTCGATGAACGTGTTGAACACTCTCGGCCTGGTTTCGAGCTCATACGGATTGTGGATGGGGAATGGCGGCGACCAATGTCAGGCAGTGGACATGGATGCTTTTAAGTATCTCCGTCTCGAGTTCGATGATGATGTGGTCGTCGGTGCACTGGCCTTGGGACTGACCCAGCACGTTGGTGTGATTCGCGGTTTGGTACAGACGAAGGTCCGGCTGGGAGCCTGGAAGGATGTGCTCATGAAAGATCCGCACAAGGTCATGGACGCGTATCTGGCGTGCACTCAGAACACTGTCTGAATGAGGATCAATCTGAAGACTGCCGGGACGCTGGGCCAGTTCCTGCCTCCCGGCAGCGCGCGCAATACGGGTAGCATCGACATGCCTTCGGGCTCTACCCCAATCGATGTGCTCGAGAAACTCGGTATGCCCACCGAGGAAAGCTACTTGATCACCCGCAACGGCTCCATCGTACCGATAAAGGATCGCCCAAGCTGCGTGCTCGAGGACAACGACCAGTTATCCATCATGCCGCCCCTCAAAGGAGGTTGATACGACTGCGGCAAAATGCCACCACTTGACGCACTCGACATATTCATCACACAAGGACCGGGCCGCGCAAATCCAGCTGCTCGACACCATTTTGGGGCTCGTAGGCGACCTCAGGCCCTGCGTTTCAAGCCGGCCGGTCCACCACCCTCGCGACCAACCTTCAGCTCATCACCGGATTGCTTTACAAGCCCGCCCGATATCGCGCCGAGTATGTATTCGAAGAAGGTCGCCGCAGCTCTTGTAGGGCTAGTGCTAGTAGGCGTCAATTTCGATGAGTCTGGCTTCAGCGCCAAGCCGCCCTATTTGGCCACACTCAGCCCCCTTCACTGAAACTGCATCGCAATCAGACGACGGCGGAATTCTTCGACTCGCTCGATACACTGCGCGACAATGTGATCGCTGACACGCACGATACGTAGTTCCCGCGCGGCCCTGCGGCAAGTCCTGATGGTGTGCCGATTAATGCTCTCCAAGAGTTGCATTAGACGCACCGCAATGACTTTGAGGACTACCGCCATGCTGGCATACATACTACTGGATCCGCGATTCATTCATTTCCGTTCCGCGATGCCAATCATGGTGGCTGAAGACCGCTACGACGGCTGGCTGAGCAGCACCATCCGCAAGACAGTCACTAACCTGGTCGACTCCTTCACCGCCGCGAATCGGCTACGCGCGAAGCGTGCAGTACTGGAGTCTCTCGATGACACCATGCTTCGCGACATCGGCATCGAACGTAGACAGCTCGACTGCGTCGTGTACGGCATGGGCCGCGGCAAGCGGGAAATCATTCCGAACAACGCCTCCATTGTGCCGCTCGAAAGACGTCCGCGCGAAGCCGGCGCCCTGGCTCAACAGCTGGCATACGCCGCCTGACACATCACAACCCCATGAGACTGTCACCCGAAACCCCGCGCATGCGGGGTTTTCTTTTTTTATGCCCACCGACATCTGAAGCAGTACAATGCTCTGCGCAGAGGCGTGGGGTCAAAGTTGCGTATGCGAAGTTTGCACTCTACCGCGACTTAACCGATGCCTGGCGCGAATCCGACCAGGAGAAATTCTGAACACCAATGACTGCAGGTAGCGTACGTGGCTTCATATTCGACATGGACGGGCTGTTGGTCGACACCGAGCCCGGCTACCTCGAATCCATGCAGCTCGCGGCCCACGAGCAAGGCCACGAGCTCGGCAGTGAGTTCATGCTCGACCTCGTTGGCCGGGGTGGTGACGAATCCTATGCGCTTATTCGAAGTCAGCTCGGCACCGACTTTGATATGCAGGCATTCGGGCAACGCTGGCCCGATATCTGGCGTGACAACACGACCAGGCTGGGCATCGACACTAAGCCTTGCGTCCCCCAGCTGCTCGACTGGATTCACGAGCTGGGTCTGCCACTGACTATCGCCACCTCTACTCATGCCGAGCACGCGGCGCGCACCCTGGAACTGTCAGGGTTGAAACATCACTTCGATGCCATTGTTACCGGTGATCAAGTCGTCAACGGCAAGCCCGCCCCGGACATCTATCTACGCGCCGCAAGTCTCCTGGGCCTCGAGCCGGAACTCTGTCTCGCCTTCGAAGACTCCGTGCCAGGCGTCACGGCGGCGTCAAGCGCCGGTATCCGAGTGGTCATGGTGCCCGATCTGAAGTCGGCAACACCGCACGCCGAGTCGTTGGCCCACAGCGTGTGCGCCTCCCTTTGTGACTCGTTCACCCTGATCGAGCAACTGACAGCTGGCTCGAGGTGATTGCATGGTGACGCCGAGCCACAAACGACGTCCAGCCGGGCGACACATTGCGATGATGTTACTGAGCGGCGTCTTGAGTATATCCCCCTCATCTGGTTTTGCAGATCTGGCGGCCGGCGTGGACGCCTTCAACACCGGGAACTACACCAAAGCCGCACTGGAGTTCACGATCGCGGCCAACAAAGGGGACGTGCACGCGCAGGTCAATCTCGGTTTGCTCTACGAGAACGGCCTCGGTGTCGAATACGATCCGAGCACCGCTTTCCAGTGGTACAAGCGTGCGGCGGAAGCTGGCAGCACACTCGCGCAGTTCAATCTGGCAGCGCTCTACTTCGAGGGTGTGGGTGTGGAGCAGAGTTATGAGCTAGCCGCGCAGTGGTACCGGCTGGCGGCAAGCTACGGTGAAGCCATCGCCCAATACAACCTGGCGGCGATGTTCGACGAAGGTCTGGGTGTGGAGCTGGACGTCGTTCAGGCCTGGGCCTGGCAGGAGCTCGCGATCCACAACGGTCTGGACGTGTCATCCATGGAGCGAGACGCCTTGACCGAGAAGTTGACCGAGAGCGAGCTGGTCCAAGCGCAGTCGCTTTTCAACCACTACCAGCAAAGGTACCCGTCGAACCAAAAGGAGTAGACCATGAACGACCTCGACTCGGCACAACGGGTGGCAGCGCTCTCACTCTGGCAATCACCGGAAAGCGTGACGCCGATTTCGGGTGGGATCACCAATGTCAATTTCGTCGTGGTCGATCGAGGTCAGAAGTATTTCGTCCGCATCGGCGAGGATATTCCGGTGCATCAGATCATGAGATTCAACGAGCTTGCCGCAAGCCAGGCGGCACACGCGGCCGGGCTCTCGCCCAAGGTGCTGTTCACCGAGCCTGGTGTCATGGTGCTCGAGTTCATCGAGGGCAAGCCCCTGAGTGCTGAAGATGTGCGACACCCGGATCAGCTACCACGCATCATCGAGCTGGTGCGTCGTTGCCACCATGAAGTGCCCACATTCTGGCGCGGGCCGGCGTTGCTGTTTTGGGTATTCCAGGTCATTCGCCACTACGCAGCGATTCTCCATGAAGACTGCAGTCAGTATCACGCCGATCTGAAGGACTACCTGCAGATTGCGGAAAAATTGGAGCGAACAATCGGTGCCATAGATCTGGTCTTTTCCCACAACGATTTGTTGCCGGCCAACTTCATCGACGATGGTGACCGACTCTGGCTCATCGACTACGACTACGCCGGCTTCGGCAGCCCGCTGTTCGACCTCGGCGGACTGGCCTCGAACAACGAACTCAACCCGGAGCAAGAGACCCACATGCTCGAGACCTATTTCGACAAGCCCGTGACCGATGAATTATTCAAACGTTATCTGGCAATGAAATGCGCTTCGCTATTGCGTGAGGCCATGTGGAGCATGGCATCCGAAATCCATTCCACGCTCGACGTCGACTACGTCGCTTACACCGCAGAAAATCTGTCCCGCTTTCGATCAGCGCTGGCCGATTTCGACGCCCACTGACGATCTCCCCATAGCAGCTTAGGTTCACGGTCAGGCTGACGAGTTCGACGCTTCACCCACTCACGTCATTCGGCCAACGGCATCACAAAAGTATTGTCATCGCCGGTTGGCATGACTTCTGCCTTGTTCCAGGCATCACCCTCTTGGAGTCTGGGGCACCACGGAACACATCAATCTGGAAGACACCGCCCCCCGAGCCCGGCCGTCGAATTCATCCCACTCGAAGAAGAAGTTAAGGGCTCCCCACGGGTACTCATTGATATACCGGGTCAGCTGAGTCTACGGGACTCGAACACGTTGCCGGTCGTCGTTCGGGGTGTCTCCCCAAACTCGGTGCAACTGAGTTGCCGCCGCACTCTTCTGCCCACCCTAGCGCCGGTATCGGATGAAGCGGTCGCCGCCCGCATCTGGCTGCAGCTACCGTTTCGAGCGGGCCCAATGAATCTTGCTTCAGATTGCCTCGTCAGACACCTCGGTGAACTCGACGCCGAGCATGGCGCAATCGGGCTCGAGTTCTGCCAGTCCGAGCGGCTCGACAGTCAAATGCTGAAGCTCTGTATCGAGCATTCAGCACGGCCGGTCCGCTGAATTCAGGCTGGCACTGCCCGCGCCCAAGGCGAGGTCACGAAAGCCGCTCCGAGACCGGTGGCATTGCCGTTGTCGTGACCAACCACATTGGGGCACGCAAAGTAACTTGGATAAACACTGTCGAACACCGGCTGTACAGAGTGTGATGCACTCAGGTGATCAATCACATCCTCTCCCAGACTATTGTTCACAGTCACCAAGTCCGCGCCGCTGTAGTCGATCCTTGCGGTATGGGCGGCCTCGTGCAATGACATCTGATGATCGACGAGAAACGAGATGAGCTGAAACACCGCCGGCATGATACGACGGCCTCCCGAAGCACCCAGCGCAAACCAGCAATCGTCAGAACGGCGCACCACGGTCGGGCACATGTTGCTCAGCGGTTTCTTTCCGGCCGCCATCGAGTTTGGGTGACCCGGACGTGGATCGAACCACATGATGCCATTGTTCATGAGCAGCCCGGTGCCGGGGAGCATCACGCGGGAGCCGAACACCGACAGCAAGGTCTGAGTCAGAGCAACCAGATTCCCCTCCGCGTCGACCACACTTAGATGCGTGGTGCTGCTGGGTGCGACACTGTCGTCGACATCTCCGAGACTGGTCAACCGATGCTCGTAGGCCTGCACCAGAGCGTCCGTCAAGCATCCATAGGCTTCCGCACCCAGAGGGGTATCCGCGGATTGAGAGGTCTCGAGTAACGACAGCGCATGCGCCAACGTCGGACCGGCAGTGAGCACCGGCGCCGTATAGACGGCGGCATCCCGATAGGCAATGGGCTCGACCACGTCCAAAGATGCGCTGTAAGCGCGCAAATCGTCCATGCTCAACACACCACCGAGCGCCGCGACATCCTCAATCAGCGATGCCCCGATTTCACCTTGGTAGAAGGCATCAGGTCCGCCAGTGGCCAACGTCTCCAACGTGGAGGCCAGATTTCCCAGCGTGATCCTCGGTAGCGGACTGGCCCAGTCTGCCGCAGGGGGAAATCCCCCGGGTAGATAGACTCTGCTCGTCTCCTCGTACTCGGTCAGATCGGGCGCATTACCCGCGATTTTCAGCGTTGCATACCAGTCCACGTCCATACCTTGTCGGGCGAGTTCAATGGCTGGCTCGATGCTCTCCCGCCAGCCACGGGTGCCAAAAGTTTTCAGGGCCAGCGACATCCCCGCCACTTGACCGGGCACGGCAATGGACAAAGGGCCCTTTACGTTGTTGTCATCGACCACACGTGGCCAGGCGAACAGATCGGAGTCGGTTCCTTTCACCAACGGATAATGCGATTGCTGGAGTCCCAGAGGCGCAACCATACCGAAGTGGACTCTGTGGGTCGTATTCGTCGCACGCTCGTGGAACAGCAGATAGCCACCGCCACCGAGTCCACTCATCCACGGCTCGACCGCACCAAGCGCGAAGCTGGTCGCCACCGCGGCGTCAATCGCATTGCCGCCTGTTCTGAGAACTTCGGCGCCGACCTCAGCGGCCTGATAGTGCTGCGCGCAGACGACGCCCCGTGCGCCGTGCACGGCGGGTTTATCGACCCGCCAGGATTCCAGTTGTGGAAATCGACTCATTTCGTTATCTCCCGCCGAGCACACGTCAACACGATCTGACACAACTCGGCTTGGCGGCTTCAGGTTTGCGAGAAGTAGTGCTCAAGGTAGGCATCGAAATCGACGTCGTCCGCCACCTCAATGGCCTCCTGGTCTTGCAACGACTTCGTCGCTAACGCCTCGAACTCTCGAAGCGCAACACCTTCCAGAGGCTCTGCCTGGAACTTTGCCCGATACTCATTCGACTTGCGCAGTGCAAAGTCGAAAAAAGATTCACGCTCCCTGACCAGTTCGTCGAGCACACAAGCGGATGGAATCTGTTCTGGGTTGTGCGCGATCTCCTGCTGCAGATGAAGCGCATCCGCATAGGGCGTGCCCTGCTCTCCATAGTCAAGCAACTCACAATACCCAACCAGGACATCACATAGATCACGTACCCAATCACGGACCGGTCGTCGCTCACCACGGAGCGTAATGGAGAGTGCCGGGTCCCGGCCACGATCGGCCACCAAGGTCTGGTTGAGCTCAATGGTTCTCTGTTCGGAAGCGCTCACCGGCGGACTGTCTTGAAACAGACAAAACGACAGAAAAGCCTCCAGGAACCGCAGCTGGGATGCATTGACTCCGACCGCATCGAAAACTCCGACATCGAGCGCGCGAATCTCGACGTACTGCACGCCACGCCGTTTCAGCGCGAGCGTTGGCTTCTCCCCTGACTGTGCAACCTGCTTTGGCCGGATGAAGCTGTAGTACTCATTCTCGATTTGCAGGAAGTTGTCGGTAAGCTGCAAATAACGCCCGTCTCGTTTCAGGCCAATATCAGTGTATTCCGGAAAAGGCGTTGCGATTGCGCGCGACAAGCTCTCGATGTAGTCGTCGAGATGATTGTAGGAAATTCGCAAGGCAGCCTGATTCTTATTGCGGTAGCCAATGTCGCTCATGCGCAGCGAGGTTGCATGTGGCCGATACCAGGTACCGCCATCCAGTTCGGAGAATCCGACCGCATCGGCGCCGACGAAACTCTTGCAGATAGCCGGTGAGGCACCGAACAGATAAGGGATCAGCCAGCCGAAGCGTTGAAAGTTCCTGACCAGCCGGAAGTAGCCATCAGAGACCATCTCTTCGCGCGAGCGCCAGTCCTGCTCCACCTCACGCCAGGCCGACCAGAACGCGTCCGGAAATGAGTAGTTGTAGTGAATGCCGGAGATAGTCTGCATCAGACTTCCATAGCGATTCTTCAAGCCTTCACGGTAGACACGCTTCATGGTGCCGACGTTCGAAGTGCCGTAGTCGGCTATGGGAATGGAGTCATCGCCGCCCACGCGACACGGCATGCTCGTCACCCATAGCAGCTCATCCCCGAGATGCGCATAAACAAACTTGTGTATGCGCTCTAGAAACTCGATGGTCTCCGCGACATCTGCGAATGGCGGCGTGATGAGTTCAATCAGGGCCTCGGAAAAGTCGGTGGTGATATACGGGTTGGTGAGCGCCGAGCCCAGCGCTGCTGGATGCGGTGAGTTGGCGATCCAACCATCCGTGCTCACTCGGAGACTCTCCTTTTCAAGCCCTTTGAGACCACCGCTCAACAGGTTGGCGTGGCCACTGTCGACGAATCGGCCGAGTCGTTGTTCCGCGGATGCGTACACGAGGACTCCTCGCTTTCGAGTAAGCGGCCGATTTTGCGGGATCTGCGGCCGGAAATCACGACTGATTCCGTGCACTGACCGCAGCGCCGCTTGAGCTACAATGCCCGTTCATGACCGCCGTTTCGCTCGTACCCAACGCCGTCCACGTCTGGCTTGCCCGGTCCGATGACCCTGCAATAGACGCACTCGTATCACGCTACGAGCAGCTGCTCGATCAGGAGGAGCTTACGCGATACAGGCGCTTTCGCTTCTCCCATCATCGGCGATTGTTCCTGGTTGCTCACGCCTTGGTGCGCACGACTTTGTCGCGCTATGCCGATGTTTCGCCAAGCAGTTGGCGGTTCGTCAAGAATGACTATGGCTGCCCGTTCATTGACGACAAGGACTGTCAGCTCCGTTTCAATTTGTCTCACACCGATGGACTCGCGGCTTGCGCAGTGGCAACAGGCCGGGACGTTGGCGTCGACGTAGAGTCATTGTCGCGAGAGGTGAACACCGATATTGCCGGACGCTATTTCGCCGCAGCTGAGGTCCAACAGCTGGTATCCCGACCAAGCCACGAGCAGAGTCGATGTTTTCTGGAGTTCTGGACGTTGAAGGAGTCTTACATCAAAGCACGAGGTCGTGGTTTGTCGATTCCGTTGGGCGAGTTCGCCTTCCAGCTTCGGGACGACAGTCCGCCCGCCGTGCAGTTCCTGGGTGGCATCGACGATGACCCCGCTGCTTGGAGTTTCCGTTCCCTCGAGCCACTCGAGGGCCAGCTGCTCGCCGTCGCGGTGCGCTATCCACCCGACCACGTGCTCGACTTGCAGATCGAGCAGACCATTCCGCTCACCTGATCGCTCACCAGCGCGGAAACGGCCACATCGCGCTCGAACCGCCCCTGGATCACATACAGCGACGGGCCTTCCAGAGAACTCTCTGTCCACTAGATGACAATGGCGTCAGGGGACACCGAATGCGGCAGCGCGATGAAGAACTCGCCATCGCCAATGCCGAGCCGGTGTAGAGAATGACGCACTTTGCCCCACCCATCCACGAAACGGGCCACAAGCTGCACGACCACATCTAAGTTCAGGCTGTCCGGGCCGGTGTCCGGTGCACCGCAAATGTGGATACCCAACAGACGTTTGTCCAAATCACGCCGGATCATGGTTTCGATGAGCTAACGATCAGCCGCATTCAGACCTTCCCAGAAGAACAGATTCTCCGCAAGGTTGAGGTCACGGCCCTCGAACGCTGTCTTGAAGCGCTCCACGAAGCTCACCAAGGATTCGCTGGTGGCGGCGTCCACAGTGCTCGACTCGACGGCGCTCAAGGGCGTCAGACCTTGTCCGACCGACAAGAGCACTGCCACAACCAAGCCCACAACTTTCATTTGCATTCGTCTTGCCACACCATGCGCTCAAATGACTATCACCCGTGCACCTGTTGACCACCCCACGCTCGGTATCACACTCATGTGTAGCGCCGTGGCGCTTTGGGTGGTCCATGATGCGATCAGCAAGTGGCTCACGGAAAGCTACAGCGTATTCCAGGTATTCCTGTTGCGCAGTGTATTCGCGCTCGGTCCCATCGCAATTTTCCTGCATCGCGAAGGAGGTCTACGGCGCCTTCGAACCCCGCGCCCTGGCCGGCTTCTGTTCCGCGGCGCGCTCGGCGTGACATCTTTTGGTTGTTTTCTGGCCGCCTTGCCGCTGATGCCGCTACCTGATGTATTCGCTATCGTCATGGCCGGACCTCTACTGGTGACCTGCTTGTCGAGTCTGATCCTTGGCGAGCAAGTGGGATGGCGTCGCTGGTCAGCGGTGTCCATCGGTTTCGTCGCAGTTCTGTTCATGGTCCGCCCCGGCGGAGACATAGTTCCGGCTGGCGCATTGCTGTTGTTGTTATCGGTCATTTTCTACGCGCTGAACATGATATTCACTCGGATATTCGGCCGGTCCGAAACAGCTTCGACCATGGCCTTCTACGCAAACCTGGTCAATCTCGCCGTCGGCGCAAGCGCCATCTTCTGGGTCTGGCGTGCACCGGACTTGCTCGCATGGGCGCTGTTTGGCGCTACAGGTCTGCTCGCCGGACTCGCCGCGTATGCCATGACGCAGGCGTTTCGTATCGCCACACCGGCAACACTGGCGCCGTTCGAATACACCGCCATGGTCTGGGCCCTGGTGCTCGGTTTCGTGGTGTGGCGCGAGCTGCCGTCCCTGTCAGTGCTCGGCAGTGCCCTGGTCGTGGTCGGTAGTGGAATCTACGTGCTGCATCGGGAGCGTGTCAGAGCCGGTCAGCTCGCTCCTGTCGAGGCGCCTCCGGAGGATCGGCCAACGGGTGGTTGATGAATTGGAGAATAGAAGGAGCGCCCACACTGATGCTGGTCGGCACGCCGTAATCCGAGCAGTGCTGTTCAGACAGCAGGCGCGAGCGATTCAACTCATCGCTACCCGGGCAACCGGTGAGCAGTAACACAAAGTCACTCGCAGCGTCCTGGCCGCCCGCCACGGCGACACTCGGCCACCTTTTCATGGTCTTTACGACCCCAGCAGAATTCCCTCGAGTCATATGAGCGGCCAATCGGCGGAGATGTTGAACATTTCACGGGGCAGGGGCTTGAGGTCTCGGTGCTGCTCATGAGAGCCTTCGGCGACCATAACTCTCGAGAGCCACATCGTGTTCTATCAGCCTCGCATCGAAGCCCACGGACTCAAGCACAATCCTTTCAAGAGCTGCATCGTGCCACGCTGTATCGGC
>MDTE01062293.1_pt1 | contig 13251 bp, 13 predicted proteins | sample 811231 | NCBI WGS metagenome assembly MDTE01 (sample SAMN05326651, study PRJNA326480) | marine metagenome | isolation source: seawater | place: Indian Ocean: Red Sea | collected 2010
GCTGGCCTGGCCGAGAAGATGTCGCACATCTCCACCGGCGGTGGCGCCAGCCTCGAACTGCTGGAGGGCAAGGTGCTGCCCGGCGTGGCTGCCCTCGACGCCGCCTGATCGGCTCTCAGACCTGTTGCTTCCGGCGCTTCTTTGTCTGACGCGCCGGAAGCCCGATCTCTTCCCTCACCTGATTCAAATAAGCCCGGCGCTCCTGTCGTAGGGACTGCCGGGCTTTTCTGCTGCTCCTGCGGCAGTCCTTCAAAGCGCTGAAGGACTGAGCAGCATCCACACAGCGTTGCCTGCGTTCCATCAAGGCAAGCCGCCGGTCGTAGGTCTGCTGCGACCAGGTCTTGTGGGCTTGAACAAGAGCCTGCTCCTGGTCTTGCGAGCGTTTGGATGATGCCTGGACGGACCGGGATGACGCCAGCACCGGCACGACCACCAGGGCAAGCAGGACGCAAGAGAAAGCTGTTCGCTTCATGGGTGCAGCAATTGGGTTGACCTCACTTTGATGGAGTCGTTCCAGCAAAATCTGTGTGCTTTGGCCCAAAGGGATGACCGGATATGACCTGAGCCTCGGCTTCATCGGCCTGGGGGCCCTGGGCCTGCCGATGGCCGCCAATCTCCGCAAGGCAGGTTTCAGGCTCAACGTGCACACCCGAAGCCGGAGCCCGGAGGCAGCTCCCGAACTGCTTGGTACGCGATCGTGCGCCAGTCCGGCCGAAACGGCCGAAACCGTTGACGTGCTCATGCTCTGCGTCAGTGATGACACCGCTGTGGAGAACGTGCTGTTCGGGCCCCATGGTGCGGCCTCAGCCCTCCAACCCGGATCGGTGGTGGTGGATTGCTCGACGATCGCGCCCGCGACTGCGATGGACTGCGCCGAGCGTCTGGGACGGCAGGGGGTGACTTATCTCGATGCGCCGGTCACCGGCGGCACCGAAGGAGCCAAGGCGGGAACACTGACTCTTTTGGTGGGCGGAGAGGCAGATGCACTGGAACGGGTCCGTCCGCTGCTGGAGGTGATCGGCGGCACGATTCACCACTTCGGGCCGGTGGGCCGTGGCCAGCAGGTGAAAGCCGTCAACCAGGTGCTGGTGGCCGGCAGCTATGCCGCTGTGGCTGAAGCGATGGCTCTGGGAGAACGGCTCGACCTGCCCATGGATCAGGTGGTGGAGGCTCTGCGTGGAGGGGCAGCCGGCTCCTGGGCCCTCGAGCACCGAGCCCCGGGGATGCTGAGGGGGTCCTACCCGTTGGGGTTCCGCCTGGCCCTGCATCACAAAGACCTCGGGATCGCCCTGGATGCAGCGGAGAGCGTGCAGCTGGAACTACCGATCAGCCGCCTGGTGCAGCAACTGGAGCATGCCCTGATGCAGAGGGGACACGGCGATGAAGACGTCTCAGCCCTGCATCGGCTGCACGATGAGAAATCGTGAACATATATTCACGATTTGAACTCAATATCGTGTGACCTCCGCATTTGTGTCAACAACCCGCACCTGTTTGGTTGCGGTGACAACACCATCCGGGTGAACCAGCATCACAGCCCAAGACTGAACGCCGGATCGTTGCGGCGCCTGCACCTGTTTGAACAAGCCACCACCCCCGAGGGGGGCGAGCTGAACCAAGGGGCTCTGCTGCTCCAAACGCTGATCCGGGGTGAGTTCGATCAGCCCCCCGGCCGCCACCGCCTGACCCAACGGCTCCTCAAAGATCACATCGATGTCGTACCGGCTGCCTGTCAGCACCGCATCAGGAATCTGCACCGTGATCGGGAGCTCAGCCGTTCCGCTCCGCAACAGCGTCTGTTCCTCCAGCACGTCCTCCTCCACCATCACGCCGGCCTCAATCCGCACAGCCAGGGTCTGAGATGCCTCAAGACGGTAGTTCTGGCCATCAACCGTTCCGGTACCGCTGACCACCACCCGCAGCCGCGACCGGCCATCGGCCAGGGGATCCATGGCCTCAACACGCCAAAGCGCTTCGGGAAAATCCGTTGCGAAACGGTCGTATCGACGCTGGACCGTGCCGCTGAGATCAGGACCGGTCAAGTAGGTCAGATCGTTGGCATCGCCACGGTTGAGAGCCATCTCCAGGCGGCTTCCGTACCCCTCAGCAGCCGACGGAGCCGCGGCACCAGCAGCCGACAGCGGCAGGGGCATCAAAGCGGACCAGACCAAGGCCAGCAGGGCAGCTCTCACCGAAGAACGCATCGGACCAACCCCGTCAATCGAACTAAGTTAGGCGCCATGAACGGGGACGTCCGCCGCCATGACCCGGCTTCTGATCGCCGCCAGCGGCACCGGTGGCCACCTGTTCCCCGCCTTGGCCGTGGCGGAAGCGCTTCCCGAGGGTTGGCAGGTGCGTTGGCTGGGCGTCCCGGACCGCCTGGAAACGCAGCTGGTGCCTCAGCAGTTCAAGTTGGTGACCGTCAAGGCAGGAGGTCTCCAGGGCAGCGGACTGCACAAGCTGATGCAGCTGCTGCGACTGCTGACCGCTGGGTTCCACGTCGCTCAACTGATCCGACGGGAACGGATCCAAGTGGTGTTCACCACGGGTGGCTACATCGCAGCACCGGCCATCCTCGCGGCCCGCTTCTGCGGCGTACCGGCGGTGCTGCATGAGGCAAATGCCATCCCCGGCCGGGTGACCCGCCTGCTGGGGCGCTTCTGTCGTGCCGTGGCCGTTGGCTTGCCCGTGAATACCGGTCGCATTCCCGGCAGTCGACCGTTGATGACGGGCATGCCGGTGCGCGCTGATTTTCTTGAGCCCCAACCGCTGCCTGACTGGGTGCCACAGGGAGAGGGTCCGCTGCTGGTGGTGATCGGCGGCAGCCAGGGCGCCGTGGGCCTGAACCGGATGGTGCGTGCTGTATTGCCGCAACTGCTTGAGCAAGGCTGCCGCGTGGTGCACCTCACCGGCCACAACGACGCCGAGGTGGGCCAGTTGCAACACCCTCTGCTAGTGGAGCAACCCTTCAGCGATGAGATCCCAGGTCTGCTGCAACACGCAGACCTGGCCGTGAGCCGTGCCGGTGCCGGCAGCCTGAGTGAACTGGCGGTGTGCGGAACTCCCACAATCCTGGTGCCCTTCCCCCAGGCGGCCGATCAGCACCAGGAGGCCAACGCCGCCTGTGCCGCTGAGCAGGGCGGGGCTGTCATCGTCCATCAACACCCACCCCAGGCCACGGTGCTGGAGCAAGCGGTTCAGCATCTTCTCGGTCACGGGCTGGGCGTCCCCAAAGCTGACCCTTCACTGCTGCCAGCCATGCGAGAGGGCATGGAACGGCTGGCCATCCGTGACGCCGATCAGCGCCTGGTGGATCTGCTGCAGAGTGTTTTGGACTGAGTTCAAATCAGTGGTGTGCGGCTCAGCTCCCGGCGCATCGCGCTCACAATGCGGTGATTGTGGCGCCGCGACTGCAGACCGATCCGCAGCCAGTTTTCCCCCAGCCCTTCAAACGAGCGACAGTCCCGCACAAGAATTCGATGCCGTTGTTGCAACGCTGTGCCCAGGGGCACCAGGGAACTGCTTGCCTGAATCAGCAGGTAATTCACCGCCGATGGCATGGGGGTGATACCTGGCAGGGCTGCAAGATGCTGCTGCATCCAGGCGCCCTCTGTGGCCGTCCATCGCTGCACTCGTTCACACCATCTCTGGTAGCGGGCAGGATCGCTCAAGAGCTGGCGACCAACAGCCAAAGCGATGCCATTCACCGGCCAGGGATCACGCCACTGAGCCCAGCGCTGCAGCCTCAGCGGCTGGGCGACGGCATACCCCAGCCGCAGACCGGCGATGCCGAAGAGCTTCGTGAGGCTGCGGATCACCACCAGATTTGTGTGCTCAGCCACCAGAGGAATCAACGTCTGCGCCTCTCCGTCGGGCACGAGAGGCAGAAAGGCTTCATCCAGGATCACCAGGTTGAACCGCTGCAGCAGCGGTTCAAGCGATTCACGGCTCCAGAGCTGGCCGGTGGGGTTGTGGGGGTTGCAGATCCATAACACCTCAGCCTGAGCTGGCGGCGGCATGGGTTGAGGGCGCTCGTCGCTCCAGTTCAGCGGTAGCTGATGACTGATCCCAGTACCGTCCCAGCAACCCAAGGATCGGCTGTAGTCAGCAAACCCTGGAGATGGCAGCAGACTCCGTCCAGATCGGACCGCGTCGCGGGCTGCCCAGGTGAACAGTTCTGCGGCCCCGTTGCCCACCAGCAGCATCTCAGCGGCAACACCGTGCAACCGCGCCAGGTCACCCCGCAGATCGGCATGACTCCGATCCGGGTAGTCACGAATCAGCCCTGGACGGATGCGAGGCAGACGGGGAGACCAGGGCACCAGGGATGCACTGGCATCCAGCAGATCGGAGGGTCGACAGCCAAGGCGCCTGGCGATCGAAGCCCGGTTGCCGCCATGACGCAGCTCGACGTCCATCCCGACTCCCGATAGAACCCAGAGACAGTCCCAGCGTCGCCCACCACGCCATGGCGATTCGAGCTCTTCTGCTGATCCTGACGGTGCTGGCCACCGCCCCGAAGGCATCGAGCGCTGATGCCAACGATCTGGTGCGGGTGTTGCAGAGCGGGCGCTGTGCCAAATGCCGCCTGGCTGATGCTGATCTGGTGCATGCCGATCTCCGCGATGCGGATCTGCAAGGAGCGGAGCTGCAACGCGCCAATCTCGGCCAGGCCCGTCTGGACGGAGCCGATCTGAAGGGAGCAGACCTCAGTTTCACCAGCCTGAACGGGGCTTCCCTGCGTGGGGCCGACCTACGCGGCAGCAGGCTCTATGGCACGGACCTGCGGAGCAGTGACCTCAGCGGTGCCCGATTGGACCCCGGGGCACTGGAGCAGAGCCACTGGCAAGGGGCCCGGGGGATCGAAGCGGGAATTCGCAGCCACGCAGCACTCCACAACGCCGGGGTTGATGCTGCCGCTGCAGGGCAATGGCCTGAGGCGGAACAACTCTTCAGTACAGCGATTGCCCGTCAACCGGAGGAACCGTTGAGCTGGGTGGCCCGAGGCCTGAGCCGTGGAGAACAGGGCAAGACACAGCTGGCCGCGAGGGACCTGAGCCATGCCGGTCGCCTGTTCGAAGCGCAGGGGGACAACATGAAAGCCCAGCAACTGCGACTGGCCAGTCAGCGCGTTAAGGCCCCCGTGGACAGCGGCGCAGCAGGGGAGGGAGGGAATGGCGTGGGCTCGATGTTGCTGAGCGGCGCACTATCTGCAGCCCAGGCGCTGGGCCCGATCGCACTGAAGGCGCTGATGCCGATGATTCCCTGACCCTCAGATCTCAGACTGAACCAACTGGCGCCCCGCCGGCGTGCCAGGGCGATAGCCATACCCGAAACGACCGCCTTGCTCATCATCAAGAATGGTTGGCGTGACGATGATCACCAGCTCATTCTTTTCACGCGACGATGAGGACTGGCGGAACAGTTGTCCGATGAGTGGCATATCTCCAAGAATGGGCCACTTGCGAACCTGCTGACGATCGGAGTCGGTAATCACACCCGTCAGAATCAATGACTGTCCATCCCTGAGGCGGATGCTTCCAGACTCCAATCTTCGGGCCTGAATGTTGAAAATCCCCACACCCTCCTGGGTCCCCGCAGGTATCGGCACCGAGATCTCTGGATTCAGCTCAAGGCTGATGAATCCATTGTCATCAATCTTGCTGACTGAAAGATCAACGGTGAGCCCAGCATTTTCACGAGTGTTCTGAAACTGTGTGGAACCATTGGCTGTTTCCGTGGCGCTGACCCCTGTGATCACACTCTGACCAGTTTCGACTATTGCAGTTTCCCCTTCCTGCACCAACAACGTGGGCTGAGCCAGCGTCTTGGCGCTAGAAGACTGAACCATGGCCTCAATATAGGAATAAAAAGAGTTATCCTTGTAAGAATTTAATTCCTTCTTTGGAACGAGCTTTTCCCTGCCAAATTTGTCGTACACAGGGATCAATTGCTGTGGCGAATTGGGATTGGCATCTGGCACATACACCTCTTGACCATTGACAAGAAGCGGTTTTTTCAAAACAGTAAAACCGGTTATATTTCCATCATCATCTCGTTCCTCTATAACTTCCGCACTCTCGGCCAGGGGAACAAAAGAAGGATTAACAATCTGAGCAGGAACTCCCGAATCGCCAGGCATAACACCTGGCTGCATTGGATTGGAACCATCGTAGACACCCGTAGCATCTGCTGCGCTGGGCTTATTCCGACCAAAGTTCATATGCGCTTTTCCACTCTGACTGACGAGAAAGACGTCACCCATACGCGCCGAAAAGCTGGAGTCGATGCTTTTATCGTTATTCAACGTGACGCTAAGAATCTGAACCTTCACAGCCACTTGCCGCTTGCGCAGGTCCAACTGTTTGAGATAAGACTCGGCAACATTGATCAACATCGGTTCACCCACCAATGTCACCGTGTTAAGCCGCGAATTGGTCACACCATTCAAACCAACCAAAGGTCCTGTGGAGCTGCCATAGGTCTGGGTTTCGGTGATACTTTCCCTAGTCTGAGACAACTTATTGCTGATCGTTGTCGAACCTGCTTGATCAGCTTCGCCACTGGTGATCTCAATCGTCTTCACAGCCGTCATCGAAGCTCCAAGGCTGGCAAGATATTCAGCCGCGCCTTCGACATCAACCTGGTTCAGGCGAAACACCTTGGACATCTGTGGTCCAAAGGTCTTGGCCGCCACAGTTGACCCCACAAGGAGGGTCTGGCCGTCCAGTTTTCCCTGGAGGCCAGAAGCCATCAGAACACTGTTGAGGGCCCGATCAAATCGTTCATTTCGAAACGACATGCTGACCGGAGTGCTGCTGGTCGATGCATCTGAATCGTTTTCACCGACAAAAACAAATCCATAGCCACCCAAACGAGCCAAGGACATCAACGCATCTTTGGCCGGGGCGTTACTCAGAGTCAGCGAGACCGGAGGACCACTGACCGCAACGAAGCTGCGGTTGTTGATCAACATGGTCCCCACAGCCATGTCTCCAACCGGAGGAGCTGAGGCTCTTGGCCGCATCAACGGCAAAGCGGTTGGTTGTTCAACCCGCCCTGGGCGCCGCAGATCCAATTGGCCGGTCTGCCGCACGACCGGGCTGGGAAGACCGACAAAACTGACGATCAAGTCAGTCCCATTGGATGAGATCGTCGGAACCGACAGCGAAATGTCTGGTTGTGCTTTGACGGTCAGAGTCAACCCATCGTCAGACTGTTCCAGACGAATCGACGTCAGCCCCTGGGACGGCATCAGCAACTGCTGTGGACCAAGCTGAACATCAGATAACGACGAGCTTTCGATTCGCGCCGTCCAGCTCGATCCACCAAGGCGTTGACTGATCACTCGACCAGCTGGGCCCAGTCCAGCAATGAGAACATCAACACGACCGTCAACCTGTCGCAGCTTCAACTGAACAGGATCACGACTTCGTGCCTGAGCCACTGGCGTAGCCAACGGTGCCAGGGCTCCGGTCACACCGAGCCCAAGGGCCAGGGCGAAGGACGCCCATCGGAACGAGGACGAATTCAGCACTTCTGCTCAGAAGCCCTCAGCACTGTGCGGATGGTATCGATGGAATCGTGGGGTAACCAGCCTCAACTCATGACCTTTGCAGCAGAAGAGAGGGCTTCACTCTCATGGGGTTGCGCTCGGTCGTAAAAACTCAGCCGAATTGATAACGCCGTCCTGACGACTGCAGGGCGACCATCTTCAGTTTCAGTCGTAGTCCCGGAGGCCTGCAGGTTGAGATCACTGCTCTCCACCAGAAGCTCAAGCGCTTCCATCTCCTGGAGGAATCGCTGCAATGACTGGTAAGGACCCTCCAGTCGCAGGGCGACAGATGACTGGCGATACCCCAGAGCCAGTAAAGGATCCGTTGGAGGAGGGGGCGGATTCGTTCTGTTGTTGCTCTGTGCTGGAGGCTGAGGCGCAACGGCTTCCTTCACAGCCAAGGGCTCATAACGTTGAATAACGACGCCGGTCCGACGGGAAACCTGCTCGAGCAGAGCCAGAAAGGTCTGAATTCGATCCTGACCGGCGATCAGATCAACCAGAAGGGCCTGTTGCTGCTGAGCTGACACCAATGTTGTGTTGGCTTTGGCCAACTGCTGATCCAGGAGAGGAAGTTGGCGTTGAAGTGCCGTTAACGCGTCGACCCTCGCCTCAAGCACACGGACACGCTCCTGAGCTGGGCGCAAGAGAAACCACCCGATCCCGGCCGCAATCAATGCGCCGAAAAGAAGTGGAACACCCAGCAGGATGCGCTCACGATTGAGCAGCGATGGACGAGATCCAGAGCTGAGATTGGTCAAAGTGGGAACCCCCTTCGCTTCAACAGTTCAAATCGAGCTGCCAATCCGTTGGCGCCGAGATCACGCAGTTGCTGCGGCGTTGGTTTGACCGAAGGATCAACACGGACCTGGAGGCTGAACGTCGTGGAGATGCCGTCACTGTTCTGAGCCTGCTGAATGGCGGCTCCATCGATGGGGATGGCCGCCAGCGACTCCAGATTGAGAGCAAAGGCATTGATCTGCTCAAAACCACCAGCCATCGAGGACGGTCCTGACGATCCACTGATGCTGAGCTGAGCCGGTTGCACAGTCACGGTCTGAAGCTTGACCCCCTCTGGGGTGACGCGACGCAGCTGCTCAAGGAAGGCGGAACCGGACCGGAGAGACACCAGCTGCCCGGTGATCCTGGCGGTGTCCTGCTCCAGCTTGGTCGCAGAGCTGATGGCCTTCTGAATCCGAGCTTGAGTCTGGGCAACCCGTTGTTCCACCGGTGTCAGCCGATCCACCATCTGCTGCAGAGCCTGCTCTCGATTGATCAGCTGCCAATAGACAGTCAGCACAATGAGCACAAAAAGAGCTCCGATTCCGGCACCGATGCCCAGGATCACGGGGACCGGCCGTAAGGGCGGTGATACCGCAGGCAAGCCCAACTCAATGCGTCGCTGACGCAGCAGATCAGGGACTGCCATCGGAGAACGATCTGCCATCAACGCTTCTCCATCAGCATCCCGAACAATGCCAACTGCTCAAGGGGTTCCAACGGGTCGTTGCCCGCCTCGTCGCCCCAGGGTTCCGGGTTCCATTCCAGGACCTGATTCAGACAACAGTCCTCTCGACCAGGATCAATCAGTGGAAGAAAGGTCTGCTGTTGGGACTCGGGGAAGGAGAACCACCAACCCAGCGGAGCAGGGTCATTTGTCAGCGCGCACCAGGCCGAAACGCTGCGGCGAATCGCCGCGATCAGAGCATCCGGAGCAGTGCCCTCCCTCGCAAAGGTTTGATCCACTTCAGGCACACCGTTGCGAACCAAGACCAAGCGCACTGCTGAGCCATGGGGGAACAGCCAGGCCAGATCGCCCGTCCAATGCGAGTTGAGTTGGTGGAGGCATCGCTGGGCGCAGGAGACGATCCAATCAACCCGTTGCAACGGCAGGTCGGCTTGCTCGACCACATCAATCCAGGCCTGGAGCATGGTCCGCTTCACACCGACCGCAAGCACTGCATCGGCACAGGGAGTGGCCATGACATAGGACTCCAGTGGATCCAAAGGCCAATCCAGACAATCCTTCAAAGCAACTGACGACGCTTGCGAATCAAAGACATCGGCACCAACGCCCTGGAGAACTCGCCAGTAGACACCATCGAGCGGCAACAACATCTCAAGCCGAGCGCCCACCACATCACTGTCGAACAGAAGTTCCTCCAGCGCCTCACTCATCGCCTCGCGCTGCAATGGCAAACCATCACGGCAGGCATCGGCCTGCCAGTCCACGGATCGCCAGACCCAGACCGACCTGTTCTGCCAGCAGCAGATCAACCGACGATCGGTGACCAAGGCCAACACCCTGCGCACGCTTAAGAGACGCTTCAGGCTGACTTGTACGGCCTGAATCTGGGGAATTTCAGCCAGAGAAGGTGGACTCAATCAAATCGATTAATCTCTGCAAATCTATCGATGTCCCCGCCAGGAAACAAGGCCATTACCACGAGCGAATCGCCGATACAGTCCATAGGTTGACTGAGCCCAAAAAGCTATACCTCAAGAGCCGCGAAGATCACTTCTTCCCTGCAGATATTGAGTAGAAACAATGATTCGACAACAAAAGAACAATCAAAGCCAGGTGAATTTCACAGACACTTTTAAACCAAGCTGATTGATCTCACACCATCGAATCAACCTTCCGCATCGTCTGAAACGGGCAGCCAGGGCAGGCCACTGCCCACCGCCTCCGAGATGGTCCTCAAGCCATGGCGGTCCATCTGCATCTGGAGCCCCTCAAGAATGCGAGGCACCAGATCAGGACCCTGGAAAATCCAGCCGGTGTAGAGCTGGATCAATGAGGCTCCTGCGGTGATCCGCTCCCAGGCGATCTCAGCCGAATCGATGCCGCCTACACCGATCAGCGTCAAGGCCGGGCCGGCGCCCGCCCGCAGCCGACGGATCACCTCCAGGGCCCGTGGTCGCAGGGGCGCACCACTGAGTCCCCCCGCCTCCTCCGCCAGGGTGCGACCGGTCTGCGACAACCGACGTTGATCCAACCCCAGGCGATCCAGGCTGGTGTTCACCGCAATCACCCCCGCCAGCCCCTCCTCAAAGGCCAGCCGGGCAATGCCATCAATCGCCTCATCCTCCAGATCCGGAGCGATCTTCACCAGCAACGGCGGACAGGCCGGCAGGCGCCGCAGTCGCTCCACCAGCCGCCGCAACTGGCTGGAGTCCTGCAGGTCCCGCAGTCCGGGGGTGTTGGGGGAACTCACATTGATCACGGCGTAGTCCGCCAGGGGAGCCAGCAGTTCAAGGGAGGCGGCGTAATCCTCCGGAGCCTGTTCCAACGCGGTGACCTTGGACTTGCCGACGTTGATCCCCAACACTGCCGGCCGGCGACCTGGGGGATCCAGCCGTTGCCGTTCCAGGGTTCTGCGCAACGCCTGGGCTCCGTCGTTGTTGAAGCCCATCCGATTGAGAGCGGCCTGTTCCTCTGCCAGGCGGAACAATCGGGGGCGGGGATTGCCGGGCTGGCCATGCCAGGTGACCGTGCCCACCTCGGCGAAGCCAAAACCGAAGCGATCCCAGAGGCCGGCCGCCACACCGTTTTTGTCGAAACCGGCCGCCAAGCCAACCGGATTCTGGAAACGACAACCGAACAACACCTGCTCGAGGCGCAGATCACGCCGCTGCAGATCGCTGGCCAGTCCCTCCAGCACCGTGGACACCAGGGGCCACTGGCGCCGCAGGGACGCCTGTCCCAAAGCGGTCAATGCTGTCCGCGACAACTGTTCGGCATCAAGCCCCTCGTCATTGGCCAACACCGGCCCCAGCCAGCGCTGATAAAACGCGCCGCTGCTGAGAGGGGATGGCGTCATGGCGATCGCTCAGGACTGTTCTGATCCTGCCTCGCGACGCTGCAGGGTCCAGCGACCCTCCTCCGCTGGGAGCACGTGCCAGTCGCGCCAGATCCAAGGCTCCTGACGAAGCTCCAGCTGTTTCAACGGCAGTTCCACCAGCTGCGCCAGCTCCACCAGGCTGAGGCTGAAGGTTCCACCCGCCAGACGATCGGCCAGCTCAAGACGACTCAGCAACTGCACCAGATGCTGTGGTGCCGGCCCGTCATCGGATGGCTGTTCCAGATCGGATGGCTGTCCCAGTTCCAACGAACGACCCTGGGAGAACGCGACCGCAATCTGATCCACCCGATCGTTGTCCGGATCACCGCTGTGGCCTTTCACGTAGGTGAGCGGCACATCATCCAGCCGCGCGGCATCCAAGGCTTTCCAGAGATCCTGATTGAGCACAGGCTTGCCGGCCGCAGTCTTCCAGCCCTTGCGCTTCCAGCCCTTGATCCAGGAGCCGAGGCCATCGATCAGATATTTGCTGTCGGTGCGCAGGGTGAGATCCGGATGACGCGGTAGGTGCTTCAACCGCTGCAGCAGCTCCAGAGCTGCCTGCAGTTCCATGCGGTTGTTGGTCGTGGCCGGATCATGGCCGCCGAATTCCTCGACACTGCCGTCCTCAAAGCGCAGCAGGGCGCCCCAGCCCCCTGGGCCCGGATTTCCACTGCAGGCTCCATCGGTGGCCGCCGCCACCACCCGGCCGCGCCCATCAGCCATTGCTCCACCTCAACTGATTTCGATACAACGTGGTTTCACGCAGTCCACTGATGCGGCGAACTTACCTCCGCAGCCTCAGCATGGCTGCGGTGATCGGATGCACCGCCGTCGTGATGCCGGCGGCTCAATCCGCCCGCGGCCTGTTCGACAGCAAAGCGGTCCAGCAGAACCGTTTTGCTGTGCTCGCTCAGCCGGTGGGAGCGAGCAACTGGAAGTTGTTGGTGCTGGAGCAGATCAAGCAACGACCCCGCTGCTGGACAGCGAAGGCAGACGGCCTGGTGGACCCGACCCTGAACACATTCAATTTTGCCGGAATCTGCAGCCGTTATCTCGACAGCAATGGCTATTCATTTCGCAGCGGTGGTGAAGATCTTGGCGGCCGCTTCCGGCTGAGCCTGCGACAGCGAGGCAACAGCCTGCAGTTGCAGGTCCTCAACCCACGCCAGGGAGCTCCCATCGTGGTCGGCCGGGCCACGATTCCCAGGCGGGATCGCAACGGATTCGTTGAGATTCAACTGGATCCAGCCTGGCGACTGGAACGACGGATCTACCAAGGGCGCACCCTCAACCACATCTACTTCGCCCATCCAGACCCCGTGAACCTGCTCCTGGCTCGGGCGGAGAGAGACAGCGACAGAGGATTGAACCGACTGGGGGCTCCAACCCCACCGGCGCTACCGCGCATCAATCAACGCCTGGCCAGTGGTCAACCGATTCGGCTGGAAGTCATCCCTTACCGCCCGTGAAACGACCAACTGGCACTGTGCCAGTTGACAGGCCGACCTGCTTCGTCGCCAGGAATGATTCCACACTTCTATGGTCTGGTTGTGTGAGGAGTGCAGAGCATCTCTTCAGGGTCGAAACAAGGACAGACTCCTGAATGTGCTCCACTTGATTCCAACCCCCTGCCTTTGGCGGGGGATTTTTTTTGCTTGATGTCCCAAAAAAAGACCGGCCCCTGAAGGCCGGTCTTGTCTGTTTCAAAGGAGGGATCGAGCTGGCAAACCAGCCCGCAGACATCACTTGAGAGTGACTTTGCCGCCTGCTTCTTCGATCTCCTTCTTGAGGGCTTCGGCATCGTCCTTGGAGATGCCTTCCTTGACGGGCTTGGGAGCAGCCTCCACCAGA
>MDTE01067908.1_pt1 | contig 13251 bp, 11 predicted proteins | sample 811231 | NCBI WGS metagenome assembly MDTE01 (sample SAMN05326651, study PRJNA326480) | marine metagenome | isolation source: seawater | place: Indian Ocean: Red Sea | collected 2010
CAATACCTACCATGTTGTCAAACATCGAAAACCTAAGGTCCATTTGGGATTTCATTGGCATTTGAATCGTTGGAAACATTGGGGACATCGGTGGCATAATTGTGGATGTCGTCAAAAAGTTGTGGTTGTGAAGGAAGAAAAAGAAAAAAAGGATGAGCACGAATCCGTTTTGCAAATTATAGAGGAAATTGAAAAATTGGCTGAATTGAAAGAAAAAGGGCATATCACCGAAAAAGAATACCAAAAGAAAAAGAAAGAATTATTGAAGCGGATTTGAATTGTCCAAACCTAAATTGCCACAGTGAATATTTCCATTACACAACTAACTGAAGCAGAAATAGAAGAAAAACACATTCGATCCTGGCCCATTTGGTCCTGCGAAGTGTCCGAATTCCCCTGGACCTACAGCGACAAAGAGACCTGCCTGATCCTGGAAGGTGAAGTAATTGTCACCACTGATGTTGAAGAAGTAACTATCAAACCCGGGGATTTTGTCGTTTTTCCAAAAGGACTCTCATGCCGCTGGAATGTATTAAAACCGATTCGAAAACATTATTCATTTGGATAAGCTGATTTTCTCTCTATAAACCCCACATTTTACTCTGTAATTTCACCGGATGAAAACGGCACACATCCGCAATTTTTGTATTATAGCTCATATTGATCACGGCAAATCCACCCTGGCTGACCGTCTTTTAGAAGAGACAAAAACTCTGTCCAAAAAAGAAATGAAAGCCCAGGTTCTGGATAGTATGGACCTAGAACGTGAACGAGGCATCACCATCAAAAGTCATCCCATTCGGATGAAATATAAACATAAGGATGGTGTAACCTATGTCTTGAACCTGATTGATACGCCGGGACATGTGGATTTTTCTTATGAAGTATCCCGGTCTTTGGCTGCTTGTGAAGGTGCCCTTTTATTGGTGGATGCTGCTCAAGGCGTGGAAGCACAAACCGTATCAAATACCTATCTTGCTATCGAGAATGATCTCACCTTAATTCCCATTATTAATAAAGTTGATCTTCAATCTGCTATGGTGGAAGATGTAAAAATTCAAATCATGGAATTGATCGGCTGCGATGAAAGTGAAATCATTGAAGCCAGTGCCAAAAGCGGGATTGGGATCCAGGACATATTTAATGCCATTATTGAACGGATCGATCCACCAAAAGACAATGCCGAGGATAAAAGCCGAGCACTCATTTTTGATTCCATGTATGATAATTATAGGGGTGCTATTCCTTATATCCGCGTATTTGACGGCGTACTCAAACCGGGGATGACGGCACAATTTTTTGCCCATGACAGAGAATATGAGATTACAGAAACGGGACACTTTGTTTTAGATAAAGTGAAAACACCAGAGCTTCGTTCAGGCGATGTGGGCTACGTTGTGGCCAGTATTCGGGATATGGGACACATCGAGCCGGGCGATACAATCACCGCAAAAGAGAATAAAGCAGAGGAACCGCTCCCGGGCTATAAAAAGGTTAAACCCATGGTTTTTTCAGGTCTTTACCCTGCAGATGCAGATGATTATGACCAACTTCGCCAAGCATTGGAAAAATTGCAATTAAATGATGCATCCTTAGAATTTACACCGGAAACCAGTGAAGCTCTTGGCTTTGGGTTCCGCTGCGGATTTTTGGGACTACTTCATATGGAAATCATTCAGGAACGGTTAGAGCGGGAGTTTGACCTTGATCTTGTAACCACAACCCCAAATGTCGTTTATGAAGTGTTACTTCGAAATGGAGAAAAAGCCCAAGTGGATACACCGGCAAAAATGCCTGAGACTGGTGATATCGATTCCATTTTAGAACCCATTGTAGCTGCGGAAATCCTGACGCCCAAAGAGTACATTGGCAGCATTATGACCCTCTGCCAAAAAAAACGTGGGATTTATAAAAACACCCAATATTTATCTCCTGAAAAAGCCGTACTCCATTACGATTTGCCCTTAGGAGAAATTATTTTTGATTTTTATGATAAATTGAAATCCCTATCCAGCGGGTACGCATCATTTGACTATGAATTTAAGGAATTTGAAAAAGCCGCCTTGCAGAAATTGGATATTTTGATTCATAGTGAACCCGTAGATGCTTTGTCGGTTATTTGTCATGCAGATGATGCCTATCATCGCGGTGTTGCGCTATGCAGTAAATTGAAAGAATTGATACCACGGCAAATGTTTGAAGTGGCCATCCAGGCAGCCTTGAATAATCGTATCATCGCCAGAACCACGGTCCGCGCCCTGAAGAAAAATGTAACAGCCAAATGTTACGGTGGCGATATCACAAGAAAACGGAAATTGTGGGAAAAGCAAAAAAAGGGGAAGAAGCGCATGAAAATGATTGGCAAGGTAGAGGTTCCCCAAGAGGCACTTTTGGCCGTTTTACAGGTTGATACCGACTGATTCTATGAATTCCTACTGGCGATCCACTCGCTCACCTCTCTATAGTTTTCTGTTTACAATTCCACTTTTTCTGCTTTATGAAATTGGGATTATTCTGTCATCTTCGTCAGATATGATGGTGATGCGGAATGGCGCTGATGCGCTCATGCGTCAAATTCTTGAGCCATTAGGTGTCCATGGACATTACTGGATGGGTGGACTCTTCTTTGCAGGGTTTGTTATTGCGTTTTTGCTCCAGCGAAAATATTGGGTAGAAACTCCCATTCATGGTGATTACCTTTTGCTGATGATGGGGGAGAGTGTTGTATGGTCAGTGTTGCTTTATTATTTCATGTTCAATGTTTATGTACTGCTCATGAATCCCACCGGGTCCATGTTGATCCAACAAGTCACTCTTGCAGTCGGGGCAGGGATTTATGAAGAATTTTTATTCCGTGTTTTGTTGATTGCAGGAATTTCAGTTATTCTCGGATTTATTTTTCAATGGTCAGAAAAAATGAAAAATTGGATGGCAATGGTCATTGCGGCTGGGATTTTTTCTGCCTTCCATTTCATTGGCGAATATGGAGATTTTTTCTCATTTAATGTATTTATGATCCGGTTTCTGGCCGGCATCGCTTTAGGTACCCTCTACTTTTTAAGAGGATTCGGTATCACAGCCTGGTCCCACGCTATTTATGACCTGATTGTACTAACAAGAATGACCACACAGTAATCAATCTATATTTAAATTTTAGCATGAGATTTTTCACATATATTTTAAGTTTAATTGGGGTCGGTCTGCTCTATGGGGGAATCTCTCACGGCCGTTTGTCCATCATTCCTGAATATGATCAAAATATGGTAACCATTCTTTTCAGTGCTCACCGCTCAGAAGAGGATGCACAATCGTCGTTTTTATTTTCTGTTCCAAGTGATGTGGACTCGGTCTCCCAGATTGAAACCCTTCCCGATGGTGACTTGAATTTTATACGCTTGCCTGCACTGGAAAAAGACGGAATGAAATGGGTTGAAGTACCACAGAAACTCATCGAATTCGCTTTCATGATTAATTGTTCACCCTTTCCAATTCCGGGTCCAAGAACCTTCGAGTATAATCTCTCGTTTTCCCAAACTGTTCAAAACTTGAACTTGGAAATTCAAGAACCTTTAGCAGCAGAGAAGTTTGTTTATGACGGATTCGTGGGCAAATCGTCCACTGATGCCCACGGTCAAACCACCCATGCTATTGAATTAAACAGTATTTCTGCTAAATCAAAACGTATCTTTTCTTTTTCTTATTTAAATCCCCGTGGTCTGACAACCCGAAGTGCCTTGGCGGAATTGATGACTTTATCACAGCAGGAGGGTCGTCCTGTTCAACCCATGAAAAAGATCAAGCGGCACAAACTTTATATCTGGGAACCCTTGGCAGCTTTAGGGGTTGTAACCCTCATTACTGCAATCATTATGATGGTTTTTCAGAATGGCAAAAATAATTCTTTAACCTGTACCCATTGTGGACTGAAATTGAATTCCGGCGACAAATTCTGCCCGGGATGTGGAGAAAAAATATAATGTTTCCTGTTTTATTCGAAATTGGCCCTGTCAAGATTTATTCATTCGGTTTTATGCTGGTGGTGGCTTTTTATAGTTGCTACTTTTTGTTAAATCATGATCTGAAACGGTTGGGATATGACGAAAAGTTGGCTTCAGATATGGTTTTTTGGGCTGCTGTTGGCGGCGTCTTGGGATCCAAGATTTATTATTTACTGGAAAATTTGGGGCAAGTGCTTGATGATCCAATTGGCATGATTTTCAGTGGTTCGGGACTGGTTTTTCTTGGCGGCCTCATGGGCGGGACTTTGGCGGTGACCCTGGTATTACGAAAAAACAATTTACCATGGCTGGTCTTTGCCGATATAGTTGCCCCGCTTTTAATTTTAGGGTACGGCATTGGCAGAATCGGTTGTTTTCTAGTAGGAGACGATTATGGGATCCCCACTGATTTGCCTTGGGCCATGGCTTTTCCTAATGGCCTGCCGCCTTCAACATCCAATGTTTTTGGCCTGTATTATCCTTGGATTGATATTTCGGGTTTTGAACCCGGTTTACTCAATGTTCACCCCACACAGATTTATGAATCTATTACCTGCATTGGCATATTTTTCTTTTTGTGGTCTCGGCGAAACGCAGTGAAAGTTACTGGCAGTTTATTTTTTCTGTATTTAATCTTAGCAGGTGTGGAACGATTTGCTGTGGAATTTATCCGCACCAATGAAAAATACTTATTGGACATATTTTCAGGTTCCCAGATCATTTCGGTGATAATGATTGTCATCGGTACCTATTTCCTCTTAAATCCGATACCAAAAATGGAGCCGGAGCCTGCGTAGATTATTTCTAATCTTACTTTTCACCACAAGCCTGTGCCCGGGACAGATCAATCTTTCCATTGCTGAATTCCGCCCTTTTCCTGAAAAAATTACCCTATTAGATATCAAACCAACCAAACTGAGTTGGTCCATTGCAAATCGCTTTTTATTGCTGGATGAGCATAAGCGAGAATTGATTGAATTAGATCCATTTGGTGAAGTGCATTTATCAGGTGGCTTTGGACAAAAAAGTTTCAGGTTTGGCGATTTGGTTTGGATGGGAATTTCGCCGCAAGGGATTCGGGTAGTGGACCGATTGGAGAATGAGATAGTTCATCTGGATTATCGCTTAAATCACATCCACAATGTGGCCTTAAGTCAGCGTATTTTCCCGGAAAATGCTGCACTAGATCCTTGGGGCAGGCTCTATCTTTATTCCCGGACCTATAATAGTATTTTTATTTTCGATAAAGGTGAATTGGAATCGACACCTTTTGTGAATTTTTCTAAGGAATTCAGTTCTGTATTTTGCCTGGAAAAAATGAATATCAACCAGGATGGTGATATGGCGCTTTTGGATTGTAAAGGGATGATTCATTTTTTCAGTCGAAATGGACAAAAGCAAGCATCATTTCCCACCACAATTGATGGAGCAACATTTCTGGTCCCTGTTCGGAATGACTGGTTTGTTTTTAACCAGAATGGCGATGGAATATCGGTTTTATCCCAAGAACGGGTATCCATTCCCGGCGCCAGTCTTCCCATCGAAGATATGGTGTCCATGAACCGGTCCATTGCTGTATTATCGAAGGATCACATCCTCGTCCTTGATGTTAAATAACATCCGGCTGGCTACCGGCCTTTTTACATTTTTCTTTTGGTCTGTTTATCCACAGGTTTCTTCTGCTGTGGACACTGTTTTCCAATTTCAAGATGGGAATGGAATTCAACTCAAACATCCATTTATTTTGGAATCTTCAGTAAAGATCCTAAAGAATGACAAACCGGTACAAGTGAAGTCTGTTGACTCTATTGAGGGGATAGTGACGCTGCCTGATACAAGTATCCAAACCCCCTTCATAATTCGCTATGATTATTTGACGAATGGTTTACCGCTGTCTGTGGGACCAAAGTGGAAATCATTACCTCCTTTAAGCTTGGACCAATCGCCACCAGTCAGACAGGAAAAAATATTTTCCTCCGCTTACAATAAGGAATCCAATCTTTTTTCATCAGGAAATATTTATCGTCAATTAACTGTTTCACCTGTGGGAGGCTCCGATTTCACCGGTGGACTCCAAATGCAGTTGAATGGCAAGTTGACAAAAAACCTGATGGTAAGTGGTGTATTAAACGATCAGGATTTACCTATCCAACCGGAAGGCACAACAAGAGAATTGGAAGAATTGGATCAGGTTTTTCTTACGGTAACGCATCCAAATTATACGGTGGATGCCGGGGACATATTTTTAAAAACTAAATTGCATAACAAGCAAAATATTAACAGAAAACTGGTTGGATTAAAAAATAACTTTAAGGTAAATGATTGGAGTGGCAACGCAGTTTATGCCAACTCAAAGGGTAATTTTAAATCTATTGAGATGAAAGGTCGTGATGGAGATCAAGGTCCATACCAATTAACGGGTAAAAACGGAAATCTTGATATTATTGTTTTATCGGGAACAGAAAAAGTTTGGGTGGATGGGAAGAAGTGTATTCGCGGCCAAAACCATGATTACACCATTGATTATTCCTTGGGTGAAATCCTATTCACACCCAAAATCCTGATTCATTCAGATTCTGATATTTTTATTGAATATGAGTATTCAGATTTTGAATACCAAAAAGGGATGAGCGGCGGTTCCATGAAAAAAGAATTCGGAAAGAATGGAACCCTGAATTTTGGTTTTTTCCGGGAAGTGGATCAATTTCAGGAAAGTGACTGGAGCCAGGAAATCCGGGATTCATTAACAATTCTGGATGGCGGATCTATACAAGTCAATACCGCCGTAATAAAAGAAGATGGAGCCTACATTCAACAGGAGGGCGTATTTAAATATGATCCGGATAAAATATTCCATGATACCGTTCGATATACCGTCACATTTGAGTATGATAAACTTGGAAATTATGTTCGGCAAATTTCCGATAAAGGACGAATATTTTATGAATTTGTGGATTGGGATAAAACCAGCAATTACAGTACCGCAGATAGATACAGTCCATTTCGTACGATTCATGCACCAAAATCCCATGGTTTTGGATTTGTCGGTGGTGAGTTAAAATTAGGAAAGTATCTAAAAATTGCTTCCAATTTGACTGGTTCACGGTTGAATCAGAATAATTTTAGTTCATTAGGTAAAAGTACAGATGGGTTAGCCACCAGTTTTTTAGTCAATGTTGATTCACTGGATTGGGTTTTGGGTTTATTGAATTTTTCAATATCAGATTGGAACCGTAGTGCGGATTATTTTTCTTTAGGACAGGAGAATGATGTACAACAGCGTCGGTTTTGGAACTTGGATTCTACTTTGAATCAGGATGTTCGGGAATCAAAGATAAACTCAGAATTAATTCTACCGAGCTACGGGAATACGAACATTGAAATTGCAAGGCTCAATCATCAAAATATTAGCCGCTCAAGATTTTATTTAAATCAACAGATTACCCATTCAAAATTTGCTAATTCATTTTTGAATTACAGGTCAATTCAAAAACCCAGTGGAGCATTTAAACGGTCCCGTGGCAGAATCCAATTTCACCTGTCGAATTTATCTCCTTTTATCACAGGATTGACGGAGGAGGAAACAAATGTTAGCCGTTTTCAAAATATCGGCAGCGGCATCCGATTTCAAAAAAACGATAAAAATATTGAAACAGGCGTTGACCTTCGGAAAGATGAATCATTTATTAGCTCCTGGGAACCAGTTTCAGAGGATTTTATTGGTTTTGTGAATTTCACATCAAGATCTCAATCAGGATGGTCCCAAGATGTTATATTTAAAAAACGTTTCAAATCCTTCGAGTCTGGTTTATCTAACCATGATTATTCCTTGGCGAAGGTAACATTCGGTTACAATCAACGCCATAAACCGCTACGATGGGAAATTCAGGCTAAAAGTGAAGAATCTCTTTCAGAGGAAAGAGCTATCATTTATGATTCCGTGGGAACAGGTTTGGGGCAGTACCGCTATGATTCGGTTTTCAATACTTATGTGGCAGATCCCAATGGTGCATATATTTCCTATGCCATCCCAACAGGGAAGCGTGACCCTGCAACCGTTATGGAGGGGTTTCAACGGTTCACCCTTGATTTAGGTAAAATGCCCGGATTCCCGAATGTATTGATTCAAGGACATCATCGTTTGGATTATCGCGGTGTTGGGTCCGAATTCAGACAATTGTTTCAACCAGAATTGACAGATTCCACCACATCCCGATCTCGCTTGGATTCCAGGTTGGAAATTCTCCATGCTGGAAAAAGACGTGTGTTGGGCTGGGTCGAAAACCAACACGATTTGAATGGATTGGATCCACGGGGAAATGATTTTGAACAGAAAAATATCGTAGGCATTGAAATTGATCAATCTGTCTCAAAAACTAGCCAAATAAAAACACTGACCAAGTTTCGGACAAAATCAGTCGAATCCAATATTTCTGAATTGAGAAACAGGGATATGGAGGGTTGGTGGAATGAATCTCAATTCCAGGTTAGGATGAATCCCTCAGTGGATTTCGATGTGGGCATCATGGGCGGTTTTGACTCCGGAACCCAACAAGGTGAATCATTCTCTGCTCGTGCTGTCGGTTATTTATTCAATGGCCGGTACTTTTTTAAAAAAACAGGAAGATTCCAAACCCGGATCATTTGGGTCAAAACAATCAATGAAAAGAATGGTGAAATTTTACCCCCGGAATCCTTAAATGGATATCCTGTTAGGTCTAGTTTTCGATCTAACACACGTTTCCAATATTTTTTAAATCGTTCTGTTTCCATGATATTTACGCTGAATACGATTGACGATAGTCGCTATAAAAATTTTGTCACCTTCCAGGGAGAGATTCGTGCACATTTTTAAGATAACATTCTTTCTGATGCTTTGCGTAATACTTGGTCAGGAAACAATAGTCCAAATTCCATCTGTAAATGCTAAAATTGTGGCGGATTCTCTTCATTTAAAAATGAAAGATGAATTAAACTTATCTTTAGAATATAGCCTGGAAAATTTCTCTTTAAATCCTGATCAATCCATCTATTCAGCAATCAATAATGAAAAATTTGTGGACACATTATTATTATATGGTATGGATGATATTCGAATCTCAGTTATGGATCAAATTACAAATCCAATACGATCTGTGCCCATTAGTGGGGGATTTGGTCGCATTGGGGAAAAAATGGTGCAGCGGTATTATTTTCTCCGAGAGGCACCCCAATTTCAATTCGGACTTATTGATGATGACCGCTTAGGGGCACGCCTCCATTTTTCACCGGAATTTGAGAGCCATTTTTCCGGCCTATTCGGGATAAATAAGCAGCGCCAGAATTGGAATCTGAATGGTGAAATTGATCTTCATCTTGAAAATTTAATTCAAACTGCCGGTATGTTTGATTTATACTGGATACGCACGGATTCCCTGTCACAGATAATTCAAATAGAGTTGATGGAACCTCATCCATTCGGCTGGGAAGTTGGAACCCAATTTCGCTACCATCATGAAATTATTAGCGGTTTCTATACTGTCCTTGAAACTAAGTCCATGTTGCGCCTATTTGTTCCTTTGCTCCATCAATTAAATTTGGGCTATACCTCTGGACAGACTTACCCCACAGAAAATGGACAAAATAATGGCTATGAAAAAATCCGGTTTAAGGCGTTTTCGCTCTCAACCAATGCAGATTCCCGAAACCATCGTTTTGTCCCCAATAAGGGAACAAAATTTAGTGCTGCCTTAGATGCAGGCCTTCAGGAAGAAACTGGATTCATGAAAGGAGAATTTGATCTCCATCATTACATTCCAGTGACACAAAATATTCACAGTATGGCCCGGTGGACAGCTAAAGGCATTTATGGATTTAAAACGGAAATTCCGAAGTCCAGATATATGATTTATGGTGGAGCAAATACTCTGCGCGGATTCAAAGAACAACAATTCTCAGCGCCTCAATTCCAAGTCATGACTTGGGAGGCGACCTTTCAACCGATCTCCTCATTTCAAACAACCTTGTTTATGGATGCAGGAACGGATCGTTTGAATCTATTTGAACATAACGATGTGGGTTATGGTATTGGATTTACCCAATTAGCAGAAAGAACCCTCATCAAGGTGCAATATGCATTGGCGAAAGGACAGGGCTTCGATGAGGGGAAAATTCATATTAAATGGGTCTCTCGCCTGTAGGCATTCCCATCAAAATAAAAGTAATTTAAGAGATGCATTTTCATCGGAAAACGACAATTTTATCCATCTTGATCCTCGGAATTTTTCAAATCCATTGCGGGACAAAACGGGAAGCACTGGGGGCAGATAATGAAATTCGCGTCATTTGTTCGGACATTGATAAACAGATTGTTCGTAATTATTTAACATCCATATTTACCGATACAATTTTTACACCGGAGCCGGAACCCTATTATTATTTAAAATTTTCCGGCCCGGAAACCTATAATGATTTGAAAGCACAATCCCAAGTCATTGTAGCGGCTGTGGAAAGAGATAAAGCAAATACGGGGTATAATTTGGTCAAAAAAATGCTACCGCCTGATCAATTCCAAAAAACGGAATCCGGTGATCCAGTCATTTTTGCTAAGAATGTGAATGCCAGGAAACAATTATTCATCGTGATAAATGCGGAGTCAGAAGACCAATTGATGTCCACTGTGGAATCCAAAAAGAACTTTATTCGAAAACAATTTTTTGATCAATTTGTAGACCGCCAAAGCCGGTTCATTTTTGGCTCAGACCGAAATAAAAAATTAGAAGATTCCCTTGCGACAGAATTCAGTTGGCGGTTGAAAATTCCTTGGGGCTGGGAAATGATCAAAAGTAACAAAGAGTCCCGGTTTGTCTGGCTTGGAAAAGAAAGGCCCTTTCAATGGATCGGTATCGCCTGGGAAGAGGGGAATCTCGTGGATGATGGTTTGAGAACGGGAGATTACATTTGGGGTTGGCCCGGGAAACATTATGGTTTCATCCGGTTCAATGATTACAAATTTGAAATGAAGGAAGCACCTTATAAAAACCATCAAGCCTGGCGGGCGCAGGGCATTTGGGAAACCATTGATGTGAAAGAAGCTAAAGGCGGCCCTTTCCGATCCTATGTTTTTTATGATGAAAAACAAGACCGCACTTACCATTTGAATTATTTGATCCACCACCCCGGGAATGATAAATCCATTTTCATGAGACAGTTGGATTTGATCGTTAAAACATTTACCACGGTGGCTGCATGAGAACTTTGATCACCGGCGCTTTTGGGCAATTGGGCTCAGCAGTTTCTAAGCATTTATCCAATGATTTTGAAATTATTCGCACCGGACGAAGGATCCCTGTTGATGAAACGGGAATTGTTATGGATGTCAGGAATCAGATCTACATAACAGAAGTGATTGACGCAACTGAACCGAATTTGATTATAAATCTTGCTGCTTTGACAAGCGTGGATGGTTGTGAATTGAATCCGAATCTTGCAAAGGAGATCAATATTGCCGGTGTCCAGCACCTTTGTGATGTCTTTGATGGGAAAATAATCCATCTCTCCACAGATTATGTATTTGATGGAGAAAATGGACCGTATTCTGAAGAGGACGATGTAAATCCTATTTCAGTCTATGGTGAAACAAAGTTGGCATCAGAACGTATCTTGCTGAATCATAATTCGAATCATTTGATCATTCGCGGTAATGTGATCTATGATGATGGACACAACACTCAGGCCAGTTTTTTAAATTGGGTGGTGAATTCATTAAAAGATAAACAAGAAATTCGGGTCGTGGATGACCAGGTGAATAATCCAACATGGACAAATTCAATGGCAGACATTATTGCTTTATGTATTGAAAAAGACCTTTCTGGTATTGTCCATTGGGGTGATGCTGACCTTTTGAATCGTTTTGAATTTGCAAAAAAGATTGCCAAAAAATATGATTTGGATGCAAAATTGATAAAACCGATTCCAACAGAAGAACTTAATCAACCGGCACCGAGACCCTTGAATTCTGGGCTCAAATCTGATAAACTGGCTACCTTGCTAAATGTGGTACCACCATCTATTGATGATTGTTTAAGCGCTATACTTGAGAAAAACGCAGAATGAAAACATTAGTTATATCACCTACATACAACGAACGTAAAAATATCCAAAGCCTGGTTGAACAAGTTTTGGACCCCAATCCCGAATACCATTTACTAGTGGTGGATGATAATTCTCCCGATGGGACAGCAACTCTTGTAAAGGAACTTCAGCAAAAGTACGCAAACTTATTTTTAGAAGAACGCCCTGGGAAAGCCGGCTTGGGGACGGCTTATGTGTTTGGTTTCAAATGGGCTCTTGAAAGAGGCTATGAAGCAATTGTACAGATGGATGCTGATTTATCTCATGACCCCAACGATGTACCAAAATTAGTGGGAGAATTGGAAAACAATGACTTGGTAATCGGCAGTCGTTATGTAGAAGGGATCAGTGTCGTTAATTGGCCAATTCGTCGATTGATATTGAGCTATGGCGCAAATATGTATTCCAGAATTGTAACAGGCATGCCCATCAATGATGGAACAGGCGGGTTTAAAGCCTGGCGAGGGTCATTATTAGAACAAATCGATTTGGATGGAATTCGTTCACAGGGATATTCTTTCCAAATTGAAATGAATTTTCGTTCTTGGCGCAAAGAAGCCCGAATTTTGGAAAAACCGATCATATTTGTGGATCGAACCATTGGCGAATCCAAAATGTCCAAATCCATCATGTATGAGGCAATTTGGATGGTTTGGCGGTTGCGTCTTTGGAAAATTTTCGGCTGGAACTAATTTCCTTAAAACAAATCCAACATAGACTCAGATGGAAAGTCTTGCTCAACTCGAAAATGTGATGCTGCTCCTTAGCGGCAGTATTTTATTCGCTGTTGGTTTAGCCTGGATTAGTATCAAGATAGCGCCGGAAGTGGGCCTGATGGATATTCCCGGGAGCGCTGATCATAAACTGCATCAAAACCCTGTTCCTTTGGTTGGTGGGGTGGTATTGATGGATACATTTATTTTGATGATCTTATTGTCCGGGATGTGGCGGGAACCGACAATTTGGGCTATTTTTGTTTCCGGACTTATTGTTGGTATTTTTGGTTTATTGGATGATTTCATCCATTTGACCCCGACACAAAAACTTGGGGGCCAAGTGGTTGGTTCCATAGCGCTGATCTTTTTGGGTGTGCAAGTCAGATTTTTTGAATCTCCGGATTTTCTATTCCAAATTGGCGCAC
>MDTE01156978.1_pt1 | contig 13249 bp, 10 predicted proteins | sample 811231 | NCBI WGS metagenome assembly MDTE01 (sample SAMN05326651, study PRJNA326480) | marine metagenome | isolation source: seawater | place: Indian Ocean: Red Sea | collected 2010
TAGAGAAATTCGTTCAGTCATTCGCTTCATCACCAAGGTAGGGGGACTTCCCAGTTTTAGGTGCGAAGCGCACTCCCGAAATTCAGCGGCCAAAGGTTCCGACATTTCGCTGCCGACCATATCGGCAACCTGTTCTAACGAGTGCCCAGCACGTACACCATCAGCAATGATCTGCAAAGCTTCTGGAAGTTGCTCTCGCATGACACCAATGTGACGCCAGCGGCGAAACAACAGCCAGACAAACGGAATCACCAAACCAACCACCATGCCAATGGCGACGGCGATAAGGTTTTCGGTAACCACAAAAGCAAAAACGGCTCCGACGATACTACAACCCAGCACTAGCGTCAGGGCCGTCGGCACATTGATTCCCACACCAGATTCACGCACCGACCGGTAAAACCATTGGTCAAAACTGCCGCCGTGAAGATCTTGTGTACGGTAGAAGGCTTCAATATCCTGTGCTTGGGCATCAATACCCAGCCGACGGTCATCATCGTTGTAACGACTCGAGCTCATGTCTCGGAACAGCCGAGCAATCGCCAGGACCAATCCAACGATAACGAAAAAGGCAATGAGCACAGCCAACCACGTCGTCACGACAATCCCTCCTCAAACGTATCATCCAACAGATCTGGTGGCGAGGAATCCTCTAAAGATTCCGCATCCATGGTCGCTTGCGACGCCAAGTCTTCCAGCTTGGTCTCGTTAGACACCAGGGACGGCTTTACCAATTCACGCTCGTTGAACAGATCCTCTGGCAGACGAATCCCAAGTTGTTCTAAGCGGTGGCAAAACGTTGGTCGGTATCCCGTGGCGAAAAACGACCCGGTGGCAATCCCATCGTCATCCACGGACTGTTGGCGGAACTCAAAAATATCTCTCAGTTGGTACTCTCCGTTCTCAAGTCCTGCCAATTCGGAAATCCGTAGGACACGGCGCACACCACCCTGTAATCGTGCCACGTGAACAACCAGTGTTAACGCCGAAGTCACATAACGGCGGACGACACCTACGGGCAATTCAAAACCGGCCATGGATACCATGACTTCCAAACGCGACAATGCGTCCTGGGTATCGTTCGCGTGAATCGTCGACAGGGAACCCTCGTGACCCGTGTTCATGGCCTGCAACATATCCAGCGCTTCCGGTCCTCGAACCTCACCGACAATGATTCGATCCGGTCTCATTCGTAATGCGTTCCGTACAAGGTCTCTCTGAGCAATTTCACCGGTACCTTCAACATTGACCGGCCGTGTTTCCAAGGAAACAACATGTTTTCGTTGCAGTTTAAGTTCTGCCGAATCTTCGATCGTAACGAGACGTTCTCCCAAAGGCACAAAGCGCGATATATTGTTCAACAACGTCGTCTTTCCAGCGCCGGTACCTCCACTAATGAGTATGTTCAGTCTCGCTTCTACTGCCGCCGCCAACAGTTGTGTCATGTCAGGAGAAATCGAGCCGAATCGCTCCAGATCGTCCATTTGCAAGGGGGTATGACCAAAACGACGAATAGAAAGAATGGGCCCCTTAAGCGACAACGGTGGAATGATGGCGTTTAACCGTGATCCATCAGGTAGCCGCGCGTCCACCATAGGACTGTTTTCATCAATACGCCGCCCAACACGTGCTACAATGCGTCCAATAATCTGCATCAAATGCTGTTCGTCGGCAAACATTGTGTTGGTCTCTTGTAACCGACCGAACCGTTCCACATAAACTTCGTCAGGACCGTTGACCAAAATATCGGTAACGTCGGGATCCTGCATGTAAACTTCCAGCGGCCCCAATCCGAAAGATTCGGCTATCAGCTCGTCCACCAATCGTTCCTCGTCCACACGAATGGACGATTCTGGTCGACTTTTCAGAATACCTTTCGCTAAACGGCGAACGTGACTTTTGAGCTCAGCTTCTTCGAAGTCCGCAATACGTGACAAATCGAGCGAATCAAGCAGTTCACCATGAATCTGCGTCTTGAACTTCTGAAATTCGCTCTCTTGCACTGTATCAGCAGGGCCTCCTTCACCATGCCCATTACCACCGTCAACAGTCTCCGTCCCGCTTTCGGAATGAAATAGGTTAAACTTCATGGTTCGACTCCTCTCGCGAAATCATGGAAAACGCATGAGTGAGATGATTCATTTCAACTTCTCTTCATCGGTATATCTGGACTTATTGCACAAGTCGCAACTTGTGAATGTAAGTGTTCTCTGGCACACCTGGACTTACCGCATCGGTCATCACCGTCGCGTGAACCAGGAAGGCAGGTTCCAACCTGACACGCAACTGATCGCTCGTTCCACCCACGTTTTCCGCTTCTAGTACCGTACCGGCAACAAACCCTGTGATCTCGAGCGGGTTGGAATAAGCTCCCGAATACATCGCAAAAACACGCCTAGGATCCCCACTCTGCGCGACGGCGTTCAGCGCTGCCACGATCGCATCGGTATTGCCTGGACTGGAATCACTAGCAGGTAAGGCAACCGGATTCCCCGGATACGCCGGTCCCAAAACTCCCACGGGTAAATCGCCCGGCAACAGTCCGTCAACGATCAGTTGAGGAACGACACCCAAGTCCAACGGAGACGCACCGTCCACATCAATGAATGCCGCATTGGCAGCGCCCCCTCCTACCGATGGTCGTAGTAATACGTTCAATTCCCGCCGATTGTTCCTGTTCGAATCAAGATTTTCGTTAAGTCGGTCTACGAACCAGGCCGCGTCTTGAATGGCCAATGAAGCAACCGGTGTGGATATGTCGAGCCGAGGCCGAAAACCAACGACACGATTGTCCAGAGTGGCCACGCCAGCAGTGGTCACGTCTGCTGCATCCGGCGTACCAAATCCGCGAATCAAAAGACGAGCCGGATTGGGACCGCCAGCATATCGATGCAACTCGACGCGAAGTGAGTTGTAAGGTAACTGTCGAACAAATACCGGTTGACTCACATTTTCGATGCGGCCAAAAGCAACGCTTACGTTTGGCGATTCTAACTGTTGCGAATGAGGTGCAACTCGGTTGTTTTCCAGTCGAAAAGCTTCGACCACATCTTCCGCTGCGAGGATGTCGTCCTCCTGGTTTGGTAACAGATCAGCAAGCAGGTTTTCATCCAACAATTCTTCGACCGACACCAATGCCAGCAAATCGCTACGACGTTGCATGTCTCGATTATGAAGAACCAGCCACGAATAATTTATCACCAGCACCAGCAACCCCATGGCGATGACCAACAGCAGCATGGCAAACAGAGTGAGCACGCCAGCACGTCGAGCCCGGATGCGGCGACCGTGGCCGAACATTTCCGCGAGGAAATTGGTCCCGTGGAACCTTCGAATTGTCGTGCTGAAAATCATCGACGCTGATCTCGTTTCGCAGTGCCAACTCGCCTGACATTACATCGGCGAGAGACTCCCTATCTGATCGTACTCCATGCCAAGGAATTGGCATCCGAGAGCATTCACTTCAACCGAAACGCAGTCGTCGGCGTGGTTGTGTCGAGTCAAGCGGCACGAAACTCTCGCGTGTCGGCAGGCGGTCGCGGCTGGAGGGCTCTCTCAATTCTCGAATCGACTATACAACGATTGTTTTTGCTCACGACGGACACTCGCATAGATCCGCTCCGTCAGATTAGCTTTTGCATCGGTCGAGTACTCTTTTTGGCTGGCCACAACACGAGGATTCTTTGTTTTCCCAACACGCGAGGGCTGCACCATAGGAGCAGCCACTTTGGTTGGCTTCCTACGAGGCGCCTGAGTTGATTGACTTGGTGTTGATTCGGCCATTGCCGAATCGGACCCCGATAAATCCTGACGCACAGCAGACTCGAGATCATCTCGACGATCCGGGGTTGCCGGCACCGGTACGTCACTCTCGGTGGGCTGCAAGAAACGGTTAGCATACGAGCTGGGTGGATCCTGAAATCCTGGCAACAAGCTGGGGTCGCTCACATAGCTGTTGGGGACTTCATGCATCCCCGGAAGCTGCTCCAGGTGTGAAACATAGCTTGACTTCGGCGGAATCGCAGATTGTATCGCATCTGAATGAACCACTTCTGGCGTCGTTGTCACAGCAGGTGGAAACTTTGGGGTTGTCTGATGTTGACTGGAACCTGATGCGGTTGTCTCTGTGAGATCAGCCGGTTGTTTTACCGCGCGGGAACTACGAAAGCGGGGGCGCGAAGAACGCCGATCTTGACCCTCACTCATCGATCGCGATTCATTAATCTGTTCCGGACCAAAAGTTTGCACCTGCATCTTTCCACCGCGATAGTGCTCTACCTGGAACACCTCCTCAGGTTCGTCCGGTGGCAGTGGTGGTGGAATTAGAGGCGGAGCCGGTGGGGTTGGCAGGCTCAGACCAATTAAGTCGTTCGGCGTAACCACACCGTCTTGGGCACCTGGCCCAGCGTCTCCATTCCCGACAACACTGACGCTCAAACTTCCAATCTTTTCTGCGAGCGCCAAAGTGTTCGCTTGGTCAGGGGTCACTTCGACGACGATACTGGTCAAACCGTTCAAAGAAGCACCCGCTCGAGGCCGTTCTGGAGGATTGATGACGGCCAACACGCGGATATTGCGCTGCAAAGTCTTCGTGCCAATCCCCTTAAGGCCTATCGATTTGACGTCAGGATGATCGGTTTCGACAGTAATCGCAATGTCAACTTGACTGTTGTGACGGATGAGCGTACTACCATACACCAATCCATGAACCTGGATCGTGCGAGCTCGCATGCCGTCGGCAATACGTTCTGTCAATCGCTCGATTGGATTCTTGCCGATCTCATAAAGCATATCGTCGGTAATAGGCGTTTGGGCAGGCACAACTAGGCGAACGAACCTATTGGCGGCAACATCGATACTTTCGATGGCGTGATCAGGCATTTGTTCGTTCGGCTGCAGCGGTCGCTGCTCGAGAACTCGTCGGTTCAACCGCTGATTCTCTGAAAGATTAACACGAGACACGATAACCATCTGTGGTATCTCGGCAACAACAGGAGCTTGTTGCATCATCTGCTTGATGACGAATGCACCCATTAAGCCAGCGAGAATCGCGACGACAAAGACCATCACGGTCCCAGGACTAATACGTCTCACAGTTTCATTCCTTCACGTTGAGGGGCGGAATTACGGCAACGAATGAATCCGCCAATCCGTCCGCGGACAACGCTATTCGGTAGCTGTTTTTCTGGCTGTTTTCGCACTCCTTGTTGCAACAAGTTTAGTCTCCATACAGATCAACCAAGTACTATTCCACTATAGGTCATGAAAACATGGAGTCCTGTACCTACTCTTTACGCATCACGTATGTATGGTGCAATTCAGTATTTGCAATTGATATGCCAATCACACTTAAAGCATTGGGGGCAACTCGTGCCGCGTTCACACGTACTGTGACAGTAACCTTATCGCCAGTTGTTGCCGAGATCAAAGGTTCGACCAAGTCGGGTTGACCGTTGACAAAAACCAACACTTCGACGTCATTTTGAAACGACCAACCGTCAAGAGCTTCCTGCACCGAATTAAACACCGACAGAGCACTCGACCCGGGAAGTGCTGCGTTTCGAACGCCCGAATAAGCAGAAGCACTCACGGCCTGAGAAGCCATCAGCATGAGGCTAAACTGGACAACCGCAATCCCGACAAGCAACAAAGTCGGCATCGTCAGGATTAATTCCAGAGTTAACACCCCACCACGCTTGCGCGACCTGTTCGCAGAGCTCTCAGCAAGCCGTCGGATTGGTGTATGGTTCATTTTCGCCATGGGACCTCTATATTTTCGCCAGGGCACCTTTATATTCTAACACTCGGAAACGTGGCGAACGTCCTCACCAAAACAAATCCCCTGAAGAGAAAATCCCCATGGTGTACAACGATGTCGCGCAACGGTTATGGACGTAATAACTCACTTCCTCGGAAATACCATAACCATCCTAAGAGGATCCAAGTACTCAAGGCTACTGGAACGGCAAAAGGCAAAACTCGCATGGGTCTAGGAGCGGCCGATCTGTGCTTACTCTGGGAAGTACCCTTCCCCGTTGTCACAGAACGTTTTTCTACATATCGACGTTTCGCTGCCCCTACACCGCCCGTACAGGCCACCTTCACCATCACGCCAAGTGCCAGAATGGCTGCGATGAAGACGCTCAGCACAAAAGCACACGCCATATAAACGGGGCCCAACCAGGCACCCAATGCGGCCAGTAACTTCACGTCCCCCATCCCACTGCCGCCCAGTAACCAAGGGACAAACAAGAGGACAAATCCTACGCCAAAACCGGCCAAAGACCACAAAATGCCGAATTCGGTAAAAAAAGTGTGAAACAACAGTCCAACTAGGGCCGCCGGGACAGTGATGAAATTGGGGATTCGATGCAAGCTGATGTCCACGGCAGCTGCTAGGGTGGTGTATAAGGCCACCAGCCCTACGAATACGTACATGACAACCATCCTCCGCTCCTCCGAGTTGAATCAAATTCCGTTTACGATTTGCTATCTTCAGCAAGTGTCGTCACGAATTGGCTCTCCGATCATATACCCAAACTCGCGACCAAATCGTTCGTAATATCCACTATAGGCGGAAAAAAGGGAGGGTCTTCTCGTCCCAAAACGACAGAAGCCACCTAGCCAACAAGGACCAGGTGACTCCGCGTATAAGCTTCGCAATTATATTCTACGACTGAATTGTACGACTGAATATTTTATGACTCAATATTGTCGTAATAAATCGCAACGATAATGCAAATTGTCAGCAACATACCGGCTGACTTACTTGTTTTTCTTTGAAACCTAGGATGGGGTATCAAAATCCAACAAGGGATTGCCTGTTTGACCATTAAACTGGTCATTACGATTACAATCCTGGAATACTGCTGCGTCGATAAAACTGGAATTGCTCGCACCTTGATTACTGGTGTCGTGCACTTCAATCAGCAATGGATGGAGAATCGTAAATGACTGGTCCAGCGCGAGCATGGCCTGTGCTACGTCGCCAAGTTCGTCGATGATGGCGTCGCGTACGGCGGCTACGCCACCGACGATTCCGATCACCAATAGAGTTACTAGTAATACCCATTCGAAGGTCAAAACACCTTCGTCCTCCAACCAGATTCGATGCAACAGTCTCTTCACGGGTGACTCCTTTTTGAGTGTTTAGGACCACGAAAATTTATTTTGGAGGGCCACAGCAACCCACCAACATTGTGTTCGGTCTTGGAACACGTATCTAGGCTCATTATCAGCACTTCTTGTGCCTGATGCAGACAAAGAACCAAACAGAGGACCTCACCCGTACCATAAGTTGTTTGCAGAAAATAAGTTAACAGCTAACCACCAATTACGAAAGACGGCTCATCGATTGGAACCAATGATTCGTTCGCAGAACATTTTCTGGCAATGTCGCTGAAATACGTTTGGTTTTTTAATCAAAACGTCAACAAAGTGGAGCTTTCGGGCCAATTCGCATCTAAGATGCCGTTACCTTATTTGGTCACCTCGCGGCAGCCAACATAGGACAATAAGGTGTTATATGACAGTAACTTATGGTTACACATGGCAGTCACACCCAGCAACGGGCCGCGCTACCAGCGACAAACACGTTGAGATCGAAATCCATCGAACGTTGGATTTTGGCAACGAGCCCGTTGCCCATTGTCAACAATAAAAAGGAAACTCCGCGACACGAAGGGCCATCCGTACCGCGGAGTCACGCTAACAAGCGTACCGGAGAATTCTCGGTAAGGAGAAAACCCCGGCCACATCACCCGTAAGCATCTTATGTCTGGTGTCTGAAAAAAGACGAGGCGAACGCCAGCGACCACCCTGTGCTGACGAACAGGAAACCTAGGATGGAATATCGAAATCCAACAAAGTATTACCTGTTTGACCATTAAACTGGTCATTTCGATTGCAATCCTGGAATACAGCCGCGTCAATAAAACTGGAATTGCTCGCACCCTGACTACTTTGGTCATGAACATTGATTAGCAACGGATGCAGGCTGGTATACGACTGGTCCAGTGCCAGCATAGCCTGGGCCACATCACCCAGCTCATCGATAATCGCATCTCGAACAGCCGCCACGCCGCCGACAATGCCGATCACAAGCAATGTGACTAATAGAACCCACTCGAACGTGAGAACACCATCGTCCTCCGTCCACAATTGTTTGATAAATCTTTTCACAGGTGACTCCTTTTGTCATACAAAATATTCATAAACCCGAAGCGGCCATCCTGCTGATGACTCATTAGCCCAGCGCCGAAACGGTCGGCTCTTTTAGGTAAGTGCTGGCACCTGCAATGCACAATTCATACCAATCTCATCGTTGTCATATTTTGAAACAGCCAATTCGTCAAAGTCCTCAGTCTATATGCCTTTAAGAGATCTATCCAAAGGTCAAAAAGAAGCCCAAACGCGTCGCCTCTGTTCATTCGCTAGAACACTGGACTGCCGGAGTTGACGCAATGTTCACCATATGAAGCACGCCAGAAGAAATCTCCCACCTTCCCGGGTCTTCCGAAGGGCTGGCAAAATTCAATCTCACGCTGCCTGTCCGTTGTATGGATCGTTGCGGTCACCATCTTGAAAGACAGCCGCATCCATAAAGAGAGAAGGATTACCAGCCTGTTTTTTTCCTGCAGCTCCGCCACGAATGGATGGAAGGTGGTAAAGGACTGATCTGCAGCAAGCTTCACTTGAGCCACGTCTACCAACTCGTCAATGCTCGCATCACGAACAGCCTGCAGGCCACCAGCGATCCCGATCACCAACAAAGTCACCACAAGGACTCATCGGAAGTTTAATTTTCCTCGTCGACCTGCCAAATTGAGCACACCAGGGTTGTCATTGCTGCTTGCTTCAATATGTAAAACAAACTAGTCAAACCGTTTACCTGGCCAGCGCCGTGTCCACCAACCTCTGTGGGATAGAAATCGTTGCTTCTTCTCACGAGTTCTCAGTTCTTCACAAATCACCAATTGACTCGGCTTGATGGACTGCACGTTACATCACAGCGACACTCGAAAACAGTTTTACGTTCCTTCAGCGCCAGGCAATCGAAACATGCATGCATGTGTATCGCATGACAAAAAGATAGCCATCGGAACTCATCTTCACGTCCAACAAGGCTCGCAGAACTCATTAGATCGCGTTCTCTGCGCATGATGCAAAGAAAGTTTGTTCGGCACTGCTTTTGCGTTCAGGCTCTAGAACCATGCTCACCACGTTTGGCAAGATGCGCAACCACAGACACATTCACAAGACGGTCAATATGGTTGCTCGACATGGCTCTCTAGCCGAGTCACACTCTGAACATCATCGCTGATCGGCTAATCGCCAGCAGGCAACAGTCGCACGATCAGACTCTGCTCGTCCTGATAGATAACCGCCGCCCTCGACAAACGTTGCACATCCCGGACCAATGTCTGGTTTCGTTCCCGGCTAAGAATCAGAAAATCCAGCTCGTACTTGTCGGCCAACCGTAACCAACTGCGATCGCCCTGGTTCAGGAGTAAATAATCTTGCCAAATCTGTGGCTGAACCAAATGAACGTGAGAGAATACCATTGGTTTGATCGCACCTTGCGTGCGCCAGATCAGATAATCTCCCCAATCGAGGGGACAAAACGTGTTCCCACCCAGTTCACGCCAAACCATTTGATCTGCCGCATAAAGAGGGGTATCGGACGAAGTAATCTCTCGCAGACCGCGAGGTTTCCCTGAAATCAATGAGCTGCTGGGAGGTGACCAGCAAAGGGCCACGGAAATACAACTAAGAGCGTAAAGCGTCCTCATCGTTCCTTGACTGGCGGGTGAGACCGGGTTCTGGTCCGCGTCAACATGGCGTTGCTGCCAACAATTCAAAAAGTGTGGCATCATCACCCACGGCCAGACAATGGCCCACCACACGAGCATCCGCATCGACAACAGTGAAAACAGACCAAAAGCCAGCAATAACATCACTTCCGCAAAAAGGAAAGCACGTGAGCTGTACCGGACGAGAACGATTGTCACCAACAGGGAAACAAAGAAGAGTCCACCACCCAAACTGCGAAGCACCAATGGTCCCCACTCAATAATCTGCTCCAAAGCCGGATTACCCCCAAAAGCGACCACCTGCAGCAACAAACGTGGCCCCATCGGATTCAAACAGCAAGCGACTGTGCACAAAAGAAACAGTCGCCAGTCTACAAGAAGCGACTGCACCGAGTCCGACCCTTCAGACGAGCCAGCGACAGCCAATCCAGATTCCCCGATGGCAGCTGAAGCCGAAAACCACCGTACTTCCAACCATCCACTAAAGGTCCACAAAAAAAGGGCTCCCAAACCTAGGACGAATGATCCATGACAGTTGGCCCACAAGACGAATACCAGCGGCAGCCACAACAGTGGATGACGACGAGCACGAGACAAGATCCCGATCGCCAAAAGAACAAGCGGAAAAGCTACTAATCCGCACAACTGAGGACGCAGCGTTCCGACGCTAGGCATCGCAATCACATACATCAGCAGCCCCCCAACCACCGCCGACCATCCCGGTAAGCCACGAACCGCAATGGCCAACATCAGCAACCCGCAAGCAACAGTTGCCAACAAAGAATGGATGAGTACCAGACCTTCTTGTCCCCCGACTCGATAGACCTGGTAGGCAGACCATTGTGCCAACCACGGCAAATTAAAGAATCGACCCTCTGAATCGGCTCGGTCACTTGTTCCCCCAAAGGGATCACTGTCAGGAATTTCCCTTGTTTCAGCAATCCAACGACCATATGCCAAATGGCCCCACAAATCAGTGTGATTCAGTCGATTGAGACTGGTGAACCAAAAAACAACACATAATCCAACCATCGCGGCCAAACACGTGGGGGACGTTTGGGAGATGTAGGGAGAGGACGCGATAGGTCGCGGAACGGGTGGATAAGCATCGCGTGGTGTGCCTGATGAGGTGGGCCGAGACATCCGAGGTTTTCGTTGGTTAAAGTGTGAACGAGATGTTTGCGTTACTTTGTCAATAGATACGCTTAAGAACTAAACGCCAGAACACAGCTACGGGAACCGTACTCCCAAACTGCCTTCTACTCGCCCTGCTGTTGTTGATAGTTGCGCCAAGCCTCATACGGATGTTGGTTACGCCATAAACATAGAGCTCGTGCGGCATGTGAAAACGGACCATATCCTTCCCTAAGAGTCTTGTCGTCTACTTCCAGCATGGCTCTGACGACCCACTGAGACGCAGCCTCCACCATGTCGTGAGGGACGACAAGTTCCTCGGGTGCCAGCGCCAACCACTCCAAATGGTGTCCTGTGACCAGGATACGATCAGACAAGGATACGTCTGTATCATTCTGAGATTCTACTCCCAAATGCCACAATCTTGTCCAGGAACCAGACGTCGCTAACCCACTGGCATCCTGAGCCTCCCGCAACAATGAGACAACATGTCGCAATTTCTTTAACATGGGCGCACGCAGTCGCTCACGCGCCCTTTGTTCTCCCAAGCTTTTCGCCGAGTCCAACCCGGCATCAACACCGCACAGAACCACCATCGCTTCCAAACGATGGAGTCCGTTGCAAGGACCATAGGCGAAAGGAGCATGCACCAATTCCTTCACGACTTCACGCGCTGTCACCCGCTCACCATAATCGTTCCTCCAGCCCGACTGCGGATACACGTATCGACCGTAGCTGATGGCAGACCATTCGAATTCATGCTGGTGAAAATGGAACTGGCCCATGGCTGACGCCAACAATTGCTCTACATTGGTATCTCCATTTCTTGTACGCAGTGGAGTATCCAAAGAGGTTCCGGTCTCGCCGAGCGTCGCCAAAATGTCATTCAAATGGTAACTGGAGCTTGTCCGATCGGAATCATCGGGAGTCCAATCTCGTACCTGGACTCGGCCCGTTTCAGGAACAATACTGAACAAAGGAGGAGTTTCTGGGCCGGTAATTTTTCGAAAAGTTGCATCATCCAGGAAGAATTGTCGCAACGTCTCACCGCTCAGTACTCCCAGTTCCTCAAATTCTGCATCGGGCCCCCAGAGGCGCAAGGCGTGAAGCAATAGATTGGTATTCGTCCATTCGGCGGGAGGTCGCAACCGATCTAGTATCAGGAACAATTGTTCGTCCGTGACAGTACGCTCATTGGACGGTCGAAGCGGTGGCTCAATCACCCTGGGCTGCCGCCGCTGGAAATCTAACGAAGTTCCCGCTCCTGCAGTTCCCAACAACCGATAGATGCCCAGCACGAGCACAAGAAAGATGATGGGAAATACCAGGCGTGAGAGACGGGCAAGCATCCCATCATTCTAATGCCCCACGTGCATACTGTCAGTGGTGCCTGGGTGTGTCTACCGCAATTAGTCCATCAACCCAAACTTCTTCATTTTGTTATAGAGCGTCACCCGACTAATGCCCAATTCAGCGGCCGTTTCTTTTCGTCGATGATTATTACGTCGAAGACAATCTTCGATGATACGACGTTCGATCAGATCGACGCGAGCTTCGAGTGTTTTCGAGGGTCCGCTCACAAGCGACTCCTCTTCTGCTGGTTCCATCCCCGTCGAAACGTCGAAACCAGCTCGGTTGAGATGGTGATTACCGGCGGAGTTCGCGGCAACCGTGGCAGACCCCGAATTCACCAACGAACCACGCGACGTAGAAGATACCAACGGGCCAACCGCACCACCCATCCCACCCATCTTAAGCGATTCGGTCTGACAAACGTTACTTGGCAAATCCCGAATCGTCAACACACCACGTTGACAGTAGAGCACTGCACGGCGAATAACATTTTCCATTTCCCGAATGTTGCCTGGCCAGGAATACTGACGGAGCGCTTCGAAAAAAGAGGGGTCGATTTCATGCAAGGGAATTTTGTGAGTCCGGCTGTGCTCAAGAGCAAACTTACGAGCCAAGTACTCAATGTCCGATGGACGCTCACGTAACGGAAGAAGACGAAATTTGAGAATATTGAGACGATAGTACAGATCGATACGAAACGTACCTTTATGTACCAGGTCTTCCAGGTTGTAATTCGAGGCCACGATCAGACGAGCCTGTGACATCTCCGTGTCGTTACTCCCCACAGGCTCGTACTCACCGGTCTCAATGACCCGTAATAGTTTGGCTTGTTGATCTAAAGACAATACGTCAATTTCGTCCAGCAACAACGTACCCGTTCCAGCAGCCGCAAATTTACCCTCCTTATCCCGGTCGGCACCAGTAAAGGCACCCTTCACATATCCAAACAA
>MDTE01086118.1_pt1 | contig 13247 bp, 10 predicted proteins | sample 811231 | NCBI WGS metagenome assembly MDTE01 (sample SAMN05326651, study PRJNA326480) | marine metagenome | isolation source: seawater | place: Indian Ocean: Red Sea | collected 2010
CATCTGTTCTGCTCCAGAAAGGAACAGATTTCGGATGATCTCAATGTCAGCTGGTGAACATTGCTTTTTGGTCATTTTTTCCCCCTTACAGTCAGAAGCCCTAACTGATCCGAGACCGCTACTTGACTGCTGTGGATTACAGTGATCGCTGTATTTTCTTTTATGACCATTGGCCCTCCTACAACCTGATCTGGTATCAGAGACTCGCGATTTACAACCGGCGCTTCCACGAATTCTCCTGAAGAATAATCAAATAATCTCGTTGTCAAGACTTCGCTACTTGAGGGCTCATGCTTAATAATCTTAGAAAGATCAGGCTTTTTGACTTTCCCAATAATTCGCGAGCGAACTGAGACGACCTCCATTTTCTCGTCAAATTGATGGCCATAGCGCTCACTGTGAATTTTGTTGAATGAAGCTTCGATAGTGTCAATAGAACTGTTGTCAAGATATTCCACGTCAAGTGTATGTTCTTGACCTTGGTAACGCAGGCTCAAGTATTTTTTTACAACAACTTGGATGCGGCCCTCGACTTGGGCTAACATGATGGCTTCAGCATCATTGGCAATTGCATTGGCTTGCTGCTTAATAATCTCTACTGTGTCTTGATTTAAGGGCAAAAGGATTGTTTTCGAGTTTTGGTATTCGAGATCACTTGTGAGCATGCCCCATGCTGAAAATAATGCGGGAACCGGGGGGATCAGAACTTCAGGAATATCAAGTTCTAGAGCAATCATTGGGGCAAACATTGGACCGCCTCCACCAAAGCCGACAAGACTAAATTCCCGGGGATCGAGTCCGCGTTCAACGGTGATCTCTCGCACAGCCGCCACATTCTTTGACACCATGATACGAAAGATGCTTGATGCCGCTTCTTCGATGGACATTTTTAGAGGTTGGCAAATCATTTCTTCTATGGCTTTTTCAGCCAATGACTGATTGATGCTCATCTCGCCATTTAGGAACCACTCAGGTCGTAGGTACCCAAGCACCAGTGCGGCGTCGGTCACCGTCGGATTATTGCCTCCACGGTCATAACATGCAGGCCCAGGAGCAGCGCCTGCGCTCTGAGGTCCCACTTTAAGCAGGTCTTGGTCCAGCCAAGCTATGGATCCACCACCTGCGCCAATCGTACGTATATCAAATATAGGAATTAATACTGGCATATGATCGATGTCCGCTTCATATACCTCTGAAGGTCGCCCATCCGTGAAAACGCAGGTATCAAGACTAGTCCCACCTATGTCAAGCGAGATAAGATTTGTCCTGCCGGTTTCGTTGGCTATGTATTGCGTTCCGACGACACCGCCTGCTGGGCCCGAAAGTACCGTCAAGAGCGGCGCATCTTTCGCCTGGGTCACTGTCATCGCGCCACCGCCCGATCGCATCACATGAAAAGCGCCTTGGAAATCATTTTGTTCTAAACCACCCTGCAGGTCGAGCAGGTACCGACCGAGTACCGGTTTAATGTATCCGTCCAGTACTGCAGTGCTGGTTCTTTCGTACTCCCGATATTCCCTAGCAATCTCAGAACCAACTGATACTGGTATTTCTGGATATAGCTTAGTGATAAAGTCGCGTGCTTCTATTTCATGCTCAGAGTTTGCGTAAGAGTGCAGAAATGAAACAGCGATCGCATCAACCCCGACTTCGTCGACGAGATACTTTAATTTTTCTTTTAATTGGTCTAAGTCAAGTGGTTCTACCACCTCGCCCTTATTGTTGATCCTACATCGCACACCGACCGTTTGAAATCTAGGAACAATATTTTCTGGTTGTTCGTAATCAAATTCGTACATTTGTGCAAATGGAAGATTCCCTCGTGCAAGTTCAAAGATATCCCTAAAGCCATCATTTGTAACGATGCCGACCGCCGCACCTTTGCGTTCCAATATTGCGTTGAGTCCGAGGGTTGTCCCGTGTATAAATTCACCAACTGTATCTGATGAATCAACCAGTTGTTTGATGCTATCCAGCACACCAATGTGTGGTGATTTAGGTGTTGTTGAAACTTTTTTCGTTTCGAGCGTACCGTTATCAAAATCGAACACTAGCGCGTCAACAAACGTGCCTCCAATATCTACCGCCATACGTAAATTTTTTGCCATTGCTATTCCCAGCTCCGATGGTCATTTGTTGTATACAAAAGGTTTATAACTTGAGCAGCCATATTCTATATAAAATAATTTCCTGTTTTCACCATAACTCAGAACTTAATTTGATTTGGCCAAAAGAGATGCGGAGAGTAGGTCGCGTGTGTATTGTTCTTTTGGAGAACTAAAGATTTCATCAACTCCACCTTGTTCTATAATTTGTCCAGACTTCATTACATAGGCGCGATCACATAAAAAATTTACCACGGCTAAGTCGTGGGAAATAAACAGCATTGAGATGTTTTTTTCAACTTTCAGCATTTTTAAAAGATTTAGAATTTGGGCTTGGATCGACATATCAAGAGCGGATACGGGCTCATCACAAATCAGGAATGTTGGTTCGACCGCAAGGGCACGAGCGATCGCGATCCGTTGTCGTTGGCCGCCTGAAAATTCTTTTGGATGTTTTCTCATATCATCCTTCCCCAGTCCGACGGTAGTTAACACATGCGCAATCTCGTCTTCGATCTCTGACTTATTGGACAGACCGCGATGTAGTCGAATGCCTTCCGATAAAATTCCCTTTACGCTCATTCTTGGATTAAGAGATGAATAGGGATCTTGGAACACAAACTGTAACTCTTTTCGTAACGGGCGCATCTGATTTGCCGTATATCCAGTGATGTCATCACCGCTGAAAAATATCTGGCCAGAGTCTACTTGCAACAAGCGTGCTATTGATAATGCGAGGGTTGATTTTCCAGAGCCTGATTCCCCCACGAGGCCGACTGTCTCTCCGGGTTTGACGGACATCGTAACGTTATCTAGAGCAGTGGTTTTCTGACTGGAGAAGAATCCCTGAGAGAACTGCTTGATTAACCCTCTGGTTTCTACAAGTGTTGTCATCATTGGGATTCCTTAAGAAATTTTTCCAATTGTATGCAGGCAGATCGTCCCCACTTGACAGGTACCAAGGGGGGATTGTTCCCCTTGGTGCAGGCCGGTTCGGTAAAAGCGCATCGTGGGTGATATCGGCATCCGGAGGGTAGTTTCCCTGGAATTGGTGGTTGACCACCGATGGTCTTTAGGTATTCGTTCTCGCTATGCCCGAGTGTAGGCAAGCAGTCCAACAGTCCTTGGGTATAAGGGTGAAGCGGCTGATCGAAGAGCTTTAGCCGACTCGATTCTTCTACTATTTTGCCAGCATACATAATAACAATACGATCCGTGTAGTTAGAGATAACACCCAGGTCATGGGTGATAATTACAAGACTCATGCCTCGGCTCTCGCACTGTTGTTTCATAAGATCCAACACTTGTTTTTGTATCCGGACGTCCAGTGCAGTTGTGGGTTCATCGGCAATTAAAATATCGGGATCCTGCGCTAGTGCCATGGCAATCACAACGCGCTGCCTCATGCCTCCGGAAAACTGGTGTGGATAGGCATTGACCCGCTGAGAGGCAGATGGAACACCGACTTCCTCTAAAAGATGAATGGCGTGGTTCATTGCCCGTTTTTTTGACCAACCGCTTGCGCGCAGTCCTTCCGAAATCTGATGCCCCACCGTTTTTACCGGATCGAGCGCCGCAAAAGGATCCTGGAGCACAAGTCCAATACGTTTACCACGAATTTTATTTAGCAACTTGTTGTCGGCACCAATTAGTTCCTGGCCTTCAAATTGTGCAGAACCTTCGACCGTTGCTCGCTGGTGTAACCCCAAAATGGACAATATGGAAGCGGTTTTCCCTGAACCGGATTCGCCGGCGATACCGAGTGTTTCGCCCTTGGTCAGGCCAAAAGAAATCCCGTCGACTGCTTTGGCTCTGGATTCGCCAAAACGCACCGACAAAGATTCAACTTCAAGGATATTCGAGCTCTGCACGTTCAAAATTCCCGTCTTCGAAGCGCTGGGTCAAGCTCTCTTCGTAAGATGTCGCCGACAAGATTGAAGCTTACAGCGGTCAAAAGGATCGCGAGACCTGGAAAGAAAACTACCCACCAGGCTCTCGACATGGCCGAGCGCCCATCGGCAATCATTGCTCCCCATTCGGCCAAAGGGATCTGTGCCCCAACCCCGATAAAAGAAAGTCCCGAGATAACGAGGATGACTGCTGCAATGTCCAGGCTGAGCTGGACGAATAAGACATCCAGTGAGTTTGGTATTAAATGAAAGATTATCGTTCGAAATTTTCCAACACCCATAGCTTTTGCTGCTACGATAAAATCCTTGTCTTTGGTCTCTACTATTAGGGCCCGCGTCAGACGCGCATAGCCCGGCCACCAGGTGATTATCAGAGCCAGTATGGCAGCATTGATTCCCGCTCCAAAGGCTGCCGCGAAGCCCATGGCTAGAACTAGAGGCGGAAATGCTAGCCAGATATCGGTAAAGCGCATCAGAATATCGTCCACTAGGCCACCGGAGAGTGCCGATACGACGCCGATTACGATCCCAATCAATGCAACGATCACGATCACAACGAGCGCAGATGCAAGAGTTAACCGTGCTCCATAAAGCACACGACTGAAAACATCTCGGCCTGTTGCATCGGTTCCAAAAATGTATTCGGCCGAAGGCGGAATAAATCTGTTGAAAAAATCAACTCCATAGGGATCATGAGGCGCTATGAACGGTCCGATAACAGCAAGCACTACCATCAAGATAGCAAAGCCGACTGCTACGATTTCAAGTGGACTTCGCATATATTTTGCAAATTTCATCTCTTATTTGCCTTGGACACTTTCGCGATGTCTCGGATTCAGAAACAGATGTACGATATCGACGATTAAGTTCGTGATTAAAAAGATGACACCCATGACCAGGACCACGCCAACAACCCCGTGAATATCGGATTGCGTTATAGCTTTCACCGCGTATTTTCCGATGCCGGGTCGCGAGAATATCTCTTCAACTAAAATAGTTGTACTCAGCATCCAGCCCACCTGCATACCAAAGATCGTGATCGTCGGAATTAATGCGTTTCTAAGCGCATGCCTGACGACAACCTGATATTCCGATATACCCTTTGATCGTGCGAGGGTCACATAATCTTCTTGCAGTGTTCTCAGCACTGTTGATCGGGTGGTGCGAGTGACAACCGCAATAAACAATGTGGCGAGAGTGATTGCCGGCAAAAACAAGTGATTCAGCGCATCCCAGAAAATTCGCCATTCGCCTTGCGCCGCCGAGTCTATGAGTAGGAATCCGGTTGATCCAGAAAAGTCTCGGAATTCAAAGCTAACCCTTCCAGCAATAGGGAACCAGCCCGCTTCTCCAGCTACGTAGTGTTGCAATATTAGGCCAAGCCAAAAAATCGGTATCCCGGCACCAGCCATTACTATGAGTCTGATGGCCCCGTCGGTCTTGGAGTCGAACCTGGTAGCTGCCAGCACGCCAAGTGGGACAGAGATCAGCACATTCAAAAGCATAGCTAGAAAGACAAGCTCTGCTGAGGCCGGAAGCCGAGCTTTGATGTCTTCCCAAATGGGTTGATGTGTGAACCAGGATTTGCCGAGGTCTCCCCTTGAGAGTTTCGAGAGATAGATGGCGTACTGCTTGTGGATAGGGAGATCCAAACCCATTTCTACCCTTAGTTCAGCGATTCGCTCATTTCCTGCATTCGGGCCTGCTGCGACGACTGCGGCATCACCCGGAACCAGCTGTCCTAAGGTAAAAGTCATGAACGACAAAACAACCAGCGCGATAGCCGTAAGGCTAACGCGCTGGCCGATATAAACAACTACATTTTTTGCAGTTTCCTTATTCACCCTTTAGGGGGTGCAGTTCTTATCTATATCTTCTATTTCAAGCCGATGTCCATAAAATTGAAGGTTTGATGGTGAGCAACGTTGTATTTATAACCCACCACCTTGTCAGATAAGGTGACTACTGAAGCCGGCTGGGCGACAAGGACATGGATATAATCATTACCAACAATCTCCTGAACCTCTCCATACAACTTCATTCGCTCAGCTTGATCAGCACTCGATGCTGCTTTATCTAGGCGGGCATCGACTTCTGGATTACTGTACTGTGAGAAATTTGTGCCGCCATTTATACCCATTTTGCTGCTATGGAGAAGACCATAGAGAATGCCGTGCGGATCTGGAAACGGCGGAAATGCCGAGGACCCTCCAGCATCAGGCGCTGTATCAAGGCTTTGAGCTGCGGCATACAACGCAGGCCAGGTATCTCCTGTAGCGTTTAGCTTAACACCGATCTTAGCAAGATTTGCTTGCCACATCTCCGATGCTCGTTGTTGTATTTCCTCTTCTGGTAGAAAGGTCAGGTTGACCTCAGTACCGGCCCAGCCATTATCGTCGATGATCTTTTTAGCGGCCTCAAGGTCAAACTCTGGATAAATGCCGCCGACGTGACCTGGCCAGTTGGATGGCATGGGCCCTTCAGGATAGGCACAGAAACCCTGCAGAACGGCGTCGCAGAGAGCCTTGATATCAACTGCCATGATTATGGCTTTGCGGAAGAGTCTATCTGAGAGCGGGCCTCCGGCTTGGACATTAATCATGAAGTAGAGTGGTGTTGCGGCAGCACCGATATCGGTAATGTAGCCGTCTTTTCCTTGAAAAGCGATTTTATCGTCAATCGTAAGATCTGGAGCGATATGGACTTCACCCGCCTTCAAAAGCGCTGCTTGTGTCGATGCTTCGGGTACGACCCGAAAGACCACCTCGGCCACGTGATTGCCATCCCAGCCGGCCCAATAATCCGCATACGCTGTCATTGAGATTGAGTCATCGGGTTTGTAGGATTTTAGTACGTATGGACCTGATCCAGCCTCGTTCACTGAAAGCCAGCTTCGTGCGTGGTTGTCAGCCATATGCGGTTCTACGAGGTCTTTGTTTACGATGTAAACGCGCCCAAGAGCTGAAACAAAGGGCCCAAACGGCGCCGACAGATTCAGCTGGACCGTGTGGTCATCAACAATATTGCAGCTGTCATAGGGGCCTGCATCGGTGAGCGCGTTGGCGCCAGCAGCTTGATTTCGATCGAATGTAAAACAGACGTCATCTGCTGTTAGCGCTGACCCATCGTGGAACGTTACACCACTTCGTAAGTTGAAGGTGTAGGACAATCCGTCAGCCGAGGCCGACCAGTCGGTCGCTAGGCGAGGCGACACTGTTGTCTCGCCAGCGGTAAATTGAACTAAGGTGTCATACATGCCTAGCATCAATTGATCAACTGTTGAATTCTGAGAATTCGCGGGATCCAGATTTTCTGGTGTTAAATTTTCGGCGATCACGAGAGTCCCGCTTGGACCCGCAAGCACCCCGGTCGGGAGCAGCAAGGCCGCTAACGGCACTAAAAACTTCCGAATTGTTGGTTTCATATAAAACCTCCCTAGGTTTTAAGATAATTGACACATCCCCGATAAGGGTCGGGTATCAACGACATCGAACAGATTACAGACTACATTTGTAATTATAGACAATTTGCAACCTTTGTCGTCGATTGTGGTATACACTTTCGGACTGGTTGATGTCAATAAAAGGATAGAAAAAAGACAATAAAATGCTCAAATAAAGCGCATGATCTAATGAGGAGTATTGTTATGAGTGATTTTTCTGGAAGTTATACCGTGATGGTCACCCCGTTCACAGAAGACGGGTCGAAGGTTAACCACGATGTTTTGCGGAGTTTTGTTGATTGGCAAATTGACAATGGGGTGCCGGGGCTTATTCCATTGGGAAGCACCGGCGAGTTTCTTTCGGTGACGGAAGACGAACGCCGAGACATCGTAAAAACAACCGTCGCGCAGGCTGATGGTAGGATCCCGGTCATTGTGGGAACTGCTGATGAATGGACAGATAATGCGGTCCGGTATAGCAAGGAGGCTGAAGATCTTGGAGCCAGTGGAGTGATGATCATCCCACCATATTATGCAAGCCCGAGCGAAGCGGAAATAGTGGAGCATTATCAGCAAATCTCAGATGCGATCAGAATACCAATTATGATCTATAACAATCCAAACACTGCAAATCTTGATCTCTCACCTGCGTTGCTAGGAAGGCTCAGCGAAATTGAAAATGTTAAATATGTTAAAGAGTCAAGCGGAGACGTGACTAGAGTGCGCGAGATCAACCGATTGAGTGAAGATCGGATGACGGTATTTTCGGGATACCATCCATTTGATTCATTTCTTTTGGGTGCTAAAGGCTATGTCTCAGTATGTGGAAATATTGTGCCGAAGTTATCATCTGATCTTTATAGATTAGCAGTTACTGAAGGAGATATATCAGCAGGTCGTGAGTTGTTTCATCGATTGTTGCCATTGCTTGATGCGATTGCCGGTGATTTGTATGTCGCTGGTACGAAGGAAGCACTGGACATGCTTGGATTTGCCGTCGGTCCACCACGAATGCCTCGCCGCAGAGTACCTAGTGAGCACAAAGTCGTAATTTCCCAGGTGCTACAGGAGTTAGGCGTCTTAACTTTGTAAGTAAAGTGAATTTATTGATGCCTAGTTCCCATGAAAAAATATCGCTCAATTGGGAGAGTACATAAACAATGAAATTTGATTTAATCATCCGTGGTGGGAGAGTTGCGACAGCTACTGATGTTATGACCTGTGAGATTGGCATTGCCGATGGTCGAATCATGGCTATGGCGGAGAAATTGGATACTGGTACAGCGCAGATTATTGATGCAGGCGGACGTTGGATTACTCCAGGAGGGGTTGATGCTCATTGTCACCTGGATCAACCATCTACAGATGGATCAAGGGCGGCTGATGATTTTTTCACTGGCACGAGATCAGCGATTGCCGGCGGAACGACAACCGTGATTCCTTTTGCTTTTCAATTTAGGGGTTCAAGCTTGGATGCGGCGGTAACCGATTACCATGAGCGAGCGAGCGGAAAGGCGCTTACTGACTATTCATTTCACTTAATCGTTACTGATCCTACAACGGACGTAATTCAGCGCGAAATGCCGGCGATGATTCGCAATGGTTACCCGTCATTCAAGATGTATATGACATACAATTCGATGAAGTTGAATGATAGGCAAATATTGGAAGTGCTTGCGGCGGCAAGAGAGAATCAAGGTATGGCAATGATTCACGCTGAGAACAGTGACTGCATCAGCTGGTTAACCGATCAACTTGAGAATGCTGGGAAAATTGAGCCACGATATCATGCAGCATCTAGACCAGGTCCAGTCGAACGTGAAGCGACCCATCGTGCGGTAACCTTGTCAGAGTTGGTTGATGTGCCAATATTAATTGTGCATGTATCTTCTAAGGAAGCTGTCGAAGAAATTCGTCGAGCCCAAGGGAGAGGTCTGCGAATCTATGCTGAAACTTGCCCGCAATACTTGTTTCTTACGGAGTCCGATTTAGATCAGCCAGATTTTGAGGGTGCTAAATGTGTTTGTAGCCCTCCACCGCGAGACAAGGCCAATCAGCAGGTAATCTGGGACGGCCTATGTAATGGAGCGTTCCAAGTTTTTTCGTCTGATCATGCTCCCACTCGATTTGATGATCCTGAAGGGAAAAAATTGAAGGGCGAAAAAGCATCATTTCGCTGGATACCCAACGGTATACCTGGGATAGAAACGAGATTACCGTTATTATTTTCCGAAGGAGTATTGAAGGGAAGGATTGATATCCATACGTTTGTGAGCCTTACCGCTACTAATCCTGCAAAAATATATGGGCTACACCCAAGAAAGGGGTCTATTGCTATAGGATCAGATGCTGATTTGGTGATATGGGATGATGAGCGAGAAGTGACAATTTCTAATGATATGTTGCACCATAACGTCGATTACACACCCTACGAGGGAATGGCAATCCGAGGGTGGCCAGATACAGTTATCAGTCGTGGTGAGGTTGTGTTTGCTGATGACACTGTAACCGCCAATAAAGGACGCGGGATATTTGTGCCTGGTAGCTTGCCAACAGCTGCGGTGCCTTCGAAGCGATTCTAAAAGGAGGCAGATTCTGAGAGAATTACGATATCGGGGCGGCATAATTGCCCTGTCGAGATTCTTGTATTAGCGGCCGGTGTACTTAGGTTTTCTCTTTTCAATAAAAGACGCTATACCTTCGTCGTGGTCTTCTGTCTGCCATAAAAGCATTTGACGCTCAAGGCTAAGACTTTCATCCAGAGGTTTCGAAAAAGACATCAAGACTTCGGCTTTGGACATTTCTAGGGCAATCGGAGAGTGTTCGGACACTACCTTTGCAATCTCTAATGCTCGTGCTATGGTTTGATCAGATGGGAGCACTTCCGACACTAAACCCCACTCGTAAGCTAGTGTAGCGTTAATTTGTGCTCCCGTCAGTATCATATACATGGCACGCGCTTTGCCAATAAGTCTAGGTAGGCGTTGTGTGCCTCCGTCACCAGGAAAAGCCGAGATTTTGATTTCCGGAGTTCCAAATTGCGCGTTTTTACCACACACGACTATGTCGCACAAAAGCACCAGTTCGCAACCACCACCAAGTGCATAACCGTTTACAGCGGCGATAAGCGGTTTTCGAAACTGCTCAATTGTTTTCCAAGCACGTAAACGTTCAGCATCTGCAAACATAGGAATACCATCCTCAGGCATCTCTTTAATATCCGCACCAGCAGAAAAAGCCTTATGATCTCCTGTTACCACAACACAGCGTACGTCATCGTCACCGGTTGCGATTGTCAAGGCATCTGCCATCTCTGCTAATAGTTTCTTACTCAGTGCATTCCGAGCACGTGAACGATTTAGAGTAATCTGTAGCACGCGCGAATGTGGCTGAGCGACGAGAATATTTTTGTATTTTTCGTATTTATTCATGGTAGAGGAAGGTACTTTTACCAATCTAATTATATTCAATAAGTGACATCAACTGCTGAGCTATATGCGGAAGGTGGATCGATGGGTCATCAGACCTATAATCCTATATATCGATCAATAGGCAATGCTGTACTAGATAGACCTACACAGAATTTACTCACCACCGGCTCAAGGCTCCTTACCATTGCTTCTTGGTCTGCTGAAATTCGTCTTATGCGAACTATTGATTCGCTTACTTTATCTCGAAGATCATCGTAGTCGATACCGACCGGTTTTCGGTCCTGAACTACAAGCTTGCCACCAACCATAACATCTTTAACGCCGGATCCGTTTTCCTGGAATATTATCTGGCGACGAGCGTTATTGAGGGGCGTATATTGGATAGCCCTAGTGTCAATGAATACGAGGTCAGCTTTGAATTTGGGCGCTATTCGACCGATTTGATCCTCGAGTCCAAGCGCCTTGGCACTCCCCTCAGTAGCCATCAGCAGAACATCTTTGGCAGAGAGCCAATAATCTGGGTCTGGTTGATGAATTCGGCTTACATAGGCAGCCATTCTCATTGCTTCAAACATGTTTAATCCATCGGAGCATGTGTTGGCGTCTGTTCCGATGCCAACATTGATACCGGCTTTTATCATCTCTCTTGTTTTGGCAACTCCTGTGCCCAGGCGAAGATTGCTGGTGGGGTTGTGCGCGACATGTGCTCCGCGATCCGCAAGTCGTTCAATATCCTGTTGGTTTAGCCAGACGCAATGCGCTGCAGTGAAATCAGATGAAACGATGCCCAGCGTATCAAGATACTCTGTCAGGGAGCAACCAAATAGTTGTTGGCCAACTACGGCCTGCATTTTTGATTCTCCTAGGTGAGAATGAATTCGGGCTCCAAATTCATCAGCCAGCCCACGGCAAGATTTAAAGAAAGTTGATTCGCAATGATAGGGAATCGTAGGTGCCAATCCCAGATGGATCGAGTCCGTATGGGTCCAATTTTTCAGCGCATGGCGCACAGATGCAATTACAGTATCCCCCGGTGCTGTACTGATCTGATCTATCTTACGACTCAAGTGATTGGGCAGGGCGTCCAACATCCCAGGCACAGCTTGCCAGAATGTTCGATCAGCCATAAGGGGGGCAATAACAGCGCGCATCCCTACCTTTTTGTAAGCCTCGCCAACAGCTTCCAGACTTTGCAGTTCTGGAATCGGGAAGTCTGAAAATAAATCGTAGCAAGCGGTGCAGCCATTTAACAGCATTTCAACGGCCGATAGACGTGCGGCCAATGACTTATCTTGCAGTCGAAAACTTTCACTGGTAAGTGGTGAAGCATTAAGCAGAAGTTCAAGAGTCCAACGATCTCCAAGCCCCTTTGCCAGACTTGTGTCTCCATGAGTATGAGCATTAATTAGACCCGGAAGGACAATATTCTTTTTCGCATCAATTGTGGTTGCGTTATCTGGTAATTTACAATCTGGCTCGAGAATTTCAATAATAGTATCGTTCTCAATTACTATATTAAGGAATTCCCCATTGTAAGTTCTTCCATCGACGAGACGACCGTTACAGATTACCGATAACATAGGCTGCGTGCTCCAATGTTCCGTTCAGCAAAGTATCGACGACAAAGAAGTTACGCTGCAGCTTTGACTGGCGGTAATTCAGAGTCGAGTAGCCCGGCATCATTTAGGATTGCACGCAGCTCAGGCTCTTTATCCGCCGGCAATGGAAGTCTTGGAGGTCTTGGATTCCCCATGTCGCGACCCATCATTTTAAAGGCTGCTTTCATTCCATGGACATATAAGTGATCACCGAGGAAGTCAATAATTGGCACAAGCTCCTTGAATACAGACCAAGCAGCATCCTTGTCATTTCGATCTACTGCTAATTCAAACATCTGAGCTGATTTTGAAGGCATGATATTAGCGCAAACAGATACCCAGCCTTCTGCTCCGACCATGAATGACTCATATCCTAAGTAACCAGCAAAAACAGTGATTTTATCGCCGCAGATATCATTGATCTGGTAAACCCTTCTTGTGTCTGTTGTGGATTCCTTTATATAGGAGATATTGTCGATCTCAGCTAGCCGTGCGATCAGAGGCGGTTTCATATCTAGCACGGTCGAGGCTGGATGGTTATAAAGCATTATGGGTAATGACACGGCTTCCGCGATCTGGCGATAATGAGCATAAATTTCATTTTCATCAATCCAGCAATAATATGGTGTTAAAACCATGGCGGCATCTGCACCCAGGCTCTCAGCATCCTTTGTATACCGAATGACATCAGTGGTGCTTTCTGCTGCTGTCCCTACAACCACGGGAACACGCCCAGCAGCTTGATCAACGACAATGCTGGC
>MDTE01119612.1_pt1 | contig 13247 bp, 9 predicted proteins | sample 811231 | NCBI WGS metagenome assembly MDTE01 (sample SAMN05326651, study PRJNA326480) | marine metagenome | isolation source: seawater | place: Indian Ocean: Red Sea | collected 2010
CCTTATCTATAATACAAAATCTTACTTTGGGAGCATTCTTATCTTTTTAAGTTCCTGCATTATAAATGAAGCTATTTCGAATATTTTCTTATCTTTCAACCTGTTTGACCTACTTTTTGATATTTGTGGGCGGTATGGTTCGAGTGTCTGGAGCGGGTATGGGTTGTCCAGACTGGCCAAAGTGTTTTGACCGATGGATTCCACCGACGAACTTAAGCCAGCTTCCTGATCATATAGATCCTGCAAAGTTTAATATTGTTTTGGCTTGGATTGAGTATTGCAACCGCCTTTTTGGCGCACTTGTTGGACTCACAATAACCATCACATTAGTTTTAGCATATAAGTATTATTCTAACATTCCAGTGATAAAGTGGTCTCTTATGGTTGCATTTATACTGACTTTAATTGAGGGATGGATAGGCGCTATATTGGTTCATACAATTTTAAATCCAGTTACAATTACTCTACATTTACTTTTAGCTTTAATTATTGTGATGCTCCTACTTTATTCAGCTCAAGAATCTTATTACATTGAAAACCCAAATGCTGAAAAAAATAGTAAATATCCGTTAAATATTAATTGGGCATTTATTGTTTTAGGAGCTTCATTATTTATAGAAATAATCATTGGGACTGAGGTAAGAGGAGGTTTGCAAATTTTAAGAAAAGAAAATCCACTTTTAGACTCTAATTTCTTATTATATATGTTAGGCCCTTTTAAATATATGCACACTATACTTGGCATTTTAATTTTATTGTTATCTACATTTCTATGGATCAAATTAGTTAAGCAATCTGAAAGTCCTTCTGAAATAGTCAAGCAATGTTCATCGCTTATTTTACTATTAATTTTTTTACAAATAGTATCAGGTGAGATATTAGTTTTCATAGAAGTCAAACCTATCATTCAACTCTTTCACCTTTGGTTTGCAGCTATTATCATGGGATTATTGAGTATTCAATATTGTGCGTGGAAAAAATCACAAATTAGCAATGAGTAAATTATACCTTTATATTACTTTGACCATAATTTTAATGGGAGTTGGTGCAAGCTGGGTTATAAAAATAGCAGATGAATCCCATGATATTCCTGTTATTAAGAAAGTACCAAACTTTAACTTTATAAATCAAAATGGAGACTCTTTTTCTGATAATCATCTTAAAGGAAAAATTACAGTTCTTGATTTTTTCTTCACAAATTGCCCTGGCCCTTGCCCAATTATGACCTATAATATGAAGTCTCTATATAAAGATTTTTCTAGTTCCGATGCAGTTCAATTTGTTTCAATTACCGTTGATCCCAAGAATGATAATGTCGAAGTACTAAAAAATTATGCTGAAATTAATGGAATATATGATGATAGATGGCAATTACTAACTGCTGATTTAAATAAGATAAAATCCTTAAAAAGAGAGGGTTTTATGCTATTCGCAGATGAACTTCCCCAAGGACATGCAATAAAATTTATTTTAATAGATAATGATCAAAATATTCGAAAATACTTTGATGGCACTGATGAAGCCAGTTTAACCATTCTTAAAAAGGATATTTCTAACCTCGTAAAAGAATTAAAAATTAATGAGAAGAAAACCTAGAAAGGCAAGTTCATCTATAGAAGCTTATTTCGAGCTAACTAAGCCCAGTATCACATTAATGATCCTCATTTCAACTGCATTGGGTTATTTTATAGGTGGGAATGGAGTTACTGATTACCAACATTTTTTAGTTACATTATTGGGATCATGTCTAATATCTGCAGGATCTGGAGCTTTGAACCACTTCGCAGAATCAGAAACTGATAAAATTATGCATCGCACGAATTTACGTCCTATTCCTGCCGGAATTATTGCATCGGAAAATGCAATGGTTTTTGGTTTAATATTGATTCTGGCGGGGTGTGGTTTGCTGTATTGGCTCATCCACCCAATAACCTGTGTTTTAGCACTAATTACCTCATTGATGTATTTGTTTATTTACACTCCTTTAAAAAAACTTACTTGGTTAAATACCTCAATAGGTGCAGTACCGGGATCAATTCCACCCATTGGAGGGTGGGTTGCTTCTACGGGTACTTTGGATCCCGAAGCCTGGATACTCTTTGCAATACTTTTCTTTTGGCAACATCCTCATTTTTATGCAATAGCACTTATGTTCAAAGACGACTATAAAAGAGCTGGTTTGAAAATGCTTCCTGTTGTAGAGCCAGATGGCTCAAGGACAAATCGACAAATTTTATGGCATGCTCTGTTATTAATACCTGTTTCTATTATGCCAGTATACGTTAATCTTTTAGGAATAGTATATTTCTGGACTGCTTTAACTCTTGGTATCGTGTATTTGATTTCTGGTTTAATTCTTGCCCGGCATTATAGTTTCGACAATGCAAGATTGGTATTAAAGGTTTCAGTTTTTTATCTTCCCATTCTATTTTTAACAATTATGGTTGACAAAATGATATGAAAAATGACATTTTTTGGATAAGAGTAATTTACATAATATCTGTAGTAGTTAGTTTATTAGTTGCTTTTTTAATCTTGGGGCCTCGGCCTCAAGGTATTGAAGGAGCGCTTGATGTATCTTTTTTACCTCTAGTAAATGCAACTTTGAATAGTATCACAACCTTACTACTCCTTTACGGGTATTATCTAATCATAAACAAAAAAGTAGATGCGCACAAAAACGTAATGCTTACCTGCTTTGGGACTTCTACACTTTTTTTAGTCAGCTATGTAGTGTACCATTGGTTCAAAAGTGGCCCCAAAATGTACCTAGGTGACTATAAAACAATTTATTACATAATACTAATTAGTCATATTATCTTGGCAGCAATTATTATTCCTCTTGCATTATTAACCTTATATAGAGGTTGGAATAGCCAAATCGAGAAGCACAGAAAAATTGCCAAGATTACACTGCCAATATGGCTTTATGTTTCAGTAACCGGAGTTGTGATTTATTTAATGTTATATTGAATGATTTTTTAGTTTCAAAACCCTTCCACCATACTTTTTATTTATTTTAAATCCGTACTTAGAAAAAAATTTCTCTGCATAAAATCCAACATTTACAATCTTTATATTTTTATGTTCCATTCGCTTTAATAAATCATTCATTAAATATCTACTTAATCCTACTTTTTGATATTTTTTACGTATTGCAACCCATTCTAGATATATGCTGTGCACATCAATGTTTTTCCAAAACAGGCCTCCAACCAAACGATTCTGACCATTGAAAACAAATAAAAACTCATGATCACTTGTAAATGTAACAGATAATAATGACTTTGTTAGAAGCGTATGAAAACTAGAGATTTCTTTTGGGTAAAATGCAGGCCTCAATTGATATAGCTTTCCATCCCTACCTTCAACCTGATAAACTAAATTTAAAAGAGATCTATTGCCTTTTGAAGTTGTTATAAGCTCAACGTAATCAGCTGAATTAATGTGAGGAAATAACATTCTTGCCAAAAAGAATTTTTCATCATCATTTAGGGAAATCGTTTTTTGGATTTCAGTGATCCGTTTTTGGATATCCCATGGGTTAAGTATTTGTTTTCTTAAATCTTTAATGACTATTTGAAATTGCTCATTTAGTTCTAAGTTTTCTCCTTTGAAACAAGTCATCATGAAAAATCGAACTCTTGTTTCTGGATACTCATTTAATAAACTATCTAAATCATAATCTTTATATAATTCTTTTAACATAGATGCCTTAGCATTTAGTGTAGCTTTTGGGTTTAAATCAAGCCACCTTTCATATCTCAGGGAAGCAAAAACAACTGGTTTTGTGAGAACGCCATAGTTATCGATGTCATCTAAAAATTGTTCAACCCGCTTATTAGTTAGTCCCACCATTCTACACTTTTTATTCAAAGAACTATTATTCAACTCATTTCTTAATTTATTAAGCATAATCACGCCTTCTTTGACTTTTAATGCCTGAATTGTCGCAGTGAAAATGACTTCCCAATCAGACATGTGCTGAAGACCGGGGTATTTTTTTTCTGTTTTGATTATAAAATCTGTATATAATTGAAGAAAGTGATTTGTTATTGAATCAACATTCTTTCTCTGAGATATTGAAATAATATTTGTTCCAAGTTTATAATCATGTTTGGGAATAACCAAATTACTTGGACAGGGGGGTTGAATGGAAAGTTTATAATGTGTCCTAAACCAAAATTCTTGGTAGGCTTGTATTCCGCTCCAAATAAAATGAAGCCACCGCATTTGCCAACGATCAATCTTACTTTTTTCATTGATATCATGTTTGTTTCGGTTAAGGTAGGTATCTAGGGTTTCTTCCTGGATATATTCTTCCGAAAATAGATTATATTCTGGCCAATAACCCCCAAAATTTTTAACTAAGGGTTTATTAATCATGCCTGAACTCATTATAATGAGCCATTTTGTTTCTTCATCCATGAATTCGCGTTGTCTTCCCTCGTTTAAATTTACTACTAGGTTATGCACACCAAATGTTCTTGTTTTGATCAACAGCCTAAATACGCTTTTGCTCTTATTATTCGTCAAACAAGATATCCATATTCCTTTTTGTGGTATGTCATTAAGATTTAATATGTATTTCTTTGAAAAGAGAAAAATAGATTCCCTAATCAATGATGTATTACTTATTGCATCAATTAATAATTTTTTATGATTTACACGCATATTATCATCAAAGGTTATAACATCTTCCCATCCGTATTCTTCTCCACTTTCAGGATCCACAGTCAATAGAGTAGTTTTTCCAATCCATAAACGAAAGCCTTTTACTAAATTATAATATGCTTTCTGAGATGTAGAGTATATAGATTCTGTGGTTTTTGATAATTGCCAACTAATTAATTCAGATCTTGACCAAACAAAACGTGAGGGGTGGACTGTTCCAAATTCCGCAATGATCAATAAAAGAGTCTTAATAAATTCGTTTATATCATAATCTTTACCATCAAAATTTTCTTTAGCATGTTTCAGATAGGTAATTAATGATCTATAATGTTCGTCATTAGTTCGATTAATATTGAACTGAAATCCTTTTTCAGGATAGAGATTCCTTTGAATTAAGAAAACTTCCTCGAGAAGGTCCACAAATAATTCTCCTGATAAAATAGGTGCCAAGGCTTCTACTAACCTTAATTGAAAAAACGGTTTTGAGTTGTTTTTAAAGACAATAAGAAAATTAATAAGCGCATTAGACCAATTACCCACTCCCTTATCAATTATTGCTGTTAAAGTATCAAACGCAGATTTGTCTTTTATTAATAAAAGAAATACAGCTTTGTGTAGAGATTGGAGCACTGTATCATGGCTGTTTTGGATTGGTTTATTTAAAGGAAGTAGGAAAAAATCAACTTTTTTTAAATCCAACACAGAAGATTCTTGAGGTTTTTTGATCCTAAAAATAGAATCTCCAACAAAATCTGAAAAATTTAAATTTCCAAGCCAGAGGCGTGGGCATTGAATGAATAATTCAAAATCAACAGATCTTGTATTAGATTTATAAATGTAATCCCCGATTTGAATATCATTACCAATCCAATTTAGAATCATCTTTTTAGATTGATTTTTAATTGATAGTACTTTCCCGTCCCATTTTATGTTATGTTTTACTGTTCCAATTTCTCTTGTAAGCCAATTTGGGATTCTAATTTCTTTGCTATCATAATAAAGAGAAACGAAATTTTTTTCGTAAAGGGGATCAATTATATTTTTAAAATTTTTTAGAATTTTATTTCTTATAAATGTACCTTTATGAGTTAACTCTCCTCTCATCTCTGAAAAGTCTCTATTTATTATTATGTAATTCACTATTCTTTCATAAGGCGCAAGAAAACTATTTACAGAAAGTATTATTGAACTAAAAAAGTCTCTTATGTTTTTAGCACTTTCTGATTTTAAATCAATCGGAGCTTTATCATAGTCAGGGTAAATCAGTAAACTATTAAATTCTTGACCATCTCCTACTAGGAATATTGATTTGATAGCATCAAAATCTTGGAAAAGGTTTTCAATTTTTTGGGGAGCAATTGTTTGACCTCTGGTATTTTTATAAATATCTTTTTTCCTATCAATAATAAAGTAATGACCATTTCTTTCTTCAAAAATATCTTCAGTGTGAAACCAGCCATTTTTAAAAATTTCATTATTATTTTCCTTGTAATAACTTCTGGTTACATAGGGACCCTTGATACACAATTCACCATCATTTTGTAATTTTAAATCAATACCTGGTAAAATTTTCCCAACTGAATTGGGAATATAATCATCGGGCGGGGTCATTGTTATTCCCCCTGTTGCCTCGGTCATGCCATATCCACTTAAAAGGTTTAAATCATTTGATTGGAAAAATAAGAAAATATCAGGATCTAAAAACCCTGCTGCTGAAAGTCCCCATTTCAAATTTCCTCCAGTAATTTGCTGAAGTCGTTTTTTTATGATTTTCTCATCATCGGGAAAACGATCCATTTCACTTTGAAGCATTTCATATAATTGTAACCAACGTTTTGGTATACTAATAAAAATAGTTGGTTTCACAATTTTAAAATCATTTAAAAGAGAATTAAATGCTGGAGATTCAGCAAAGCAATAACTAGAACCCCAAAAAATACTCCCAAGCATTTCAAAATATCTTCCAAAAGTATGAAAAAGCGGTAAATATGCTAAAAAAACATCTTCTGAGTTTAATTCTGGCAGTGCCAATGCCCTGGCAAATCGTTTACTGATAATATTTAATTGATCGAATATAATGCCTTTTGGATTTGATGTAGTACCTGAAGTATACATTATAGTTTGAAGAGCATTTAAATCTACTTTATCAAGCAATTCATCGACACTAAAATCTTGGACTATATCACCGCTAGATATAAAAGAATTCCAATTCATAGAATAATTGGAAGGTTTATTTACCTCACTTAAGTTAATATCAATGACATTATGTAAATCTTTGATTTCATTCCAAACTCGCTCTCCTGTATTGCCGCCAATAAAAAGGTGACTTATTTCTGAATGGTTAATAATATAAGAGACATGTTCTGGAGTTGAGTTGAGTGGTATTGGAACAACTTTATAGCCGAATGATAGACAAGCCAAGTCAACTAAAGCACCATTTAATTGATTATGAGTAAGTAACCCGACTGTGGGTTTTTTACCTTGATTGTTGAATAAAGATAACCCTTTTCCTACCTCTATGACTCTTTTCCACAAAGAGTCATATGATACATTATAAACCTTACCTTTTTTGATAATATGGAGTGCAGCTTTATTTTTATATACTTCTGCTCTTTGTTTCAATAAATACCCTACATTAAACCTTGATATTTTTATAATTTCTAATAAGTACTTAAACCATATATCTGTTTGTTTAGATTTGTTTATGTTTTTAGAAACATTGCTAATATGAGCAATTTCTAGAAGTTGGTGGAAATATTCATTGCTAGGTCTTTGAGAAATACAATCCTTAATCAGGTTTAAAAGTTCATCACTTTTGAAACTATTATTGATTGCAGATTCCCTTAGTTGATAAATACGCGATTGTAATTTTGTATTCACCTAATAAATTACTTAAGATATGTGTTACGATCTTATCTAATTGTTAGTGGGAAAAATCAGGAGTACATTTTATTAATGAAAAAATTGTTTGAATTATGGATGCTTTAAATAGGATAAAGTTCCTTGAGGATCGCTTACATAGGTTAAGCGAAATCGGTATGGCTTTGTCTACTGAAAAAAACACTGATCGCCTATTCGAAATGATATTAGAAGAAGCTAAAAATATTACTAAAGCTGATGGAAGAACGCTTTACTCTATTAATAAGGATGGGAATTTAGATTTTGAAATTTTACGAAATGATTCGATGGATACTATCATGGGAGGAACCTCTGGTGTTGAAATCCCTTATTATCCTGTTCAATTATGGTTAGATGATAAAACACCTAATCAAAAAAATGTTTCAGCTTATGTAGCACTAACAGGAAAAACTGTTAATATTAAAGATGCATATCAAGAGGACGGTTTTGATTTTGAGGGTACAAAAAATTTTGATAAAAAGTCAGGATATCATTCAAAGTCATTTTTAACAGTCCCCCTTAAAAATCACGAAAGTGAAATTATTGGTGTAATGCAGCTTATTAATGCAAAAAATGATAAGGGTGAAGTGATCTCCTTTAATCACGAAATGCAAGAGCAGATTGAATCCCTAGCTTCTCAGGGTGCAGTGTCACTTACAAACAAACGCCTTGTTGAAGAACTGAAGACTCTTTTTGAAGCATTTATTAAGCTTATTGCAACAGCTATTGATAAAAAGTCTGAATATACTGGTGGCCATTGTGAGCGTGTTCCTGTTATAACAATGATGCTAGCGGATGCAGTCGCAAAAGTTAAAAAAGGAAAATATAAAGATTTTTCAATGACTGATGAAGAAAGGTATGAATTATATATTGCTGCTTGGTTACATGATTGTGGGAAAGTGGCAACTCCTCCTCATGTTGTTGATAAAGGAACAAAGCTTGAAACAATTTTTGATCGAATAGAGCTTGTAAAGACTAGAATGGAAATATTAAAAAGGGATGCTGAAATTGCTTGTCTTAAGCGACAACTAAATGGAAGTGCAGACGGAGAATACGATACAGAATACCATGAAACCATAAAGCAAATTAACGATAATATGAAATTCATAGAGCAGTGTAATATTGGAGGGGAATTTATGGAGAAAAAACTGCAGGAAAGAATTAGATCAATAGGTGCTAATAAACTAACCATTGGAGATAAAACTCAAAATCTTCTAACAGATGAGGAAGTAAGTAATCTAAATATTCCAAAAGGAACACTTACACCTGAAGAAAGAGAAATTATTAACGACCATATTTCAATTACTATTGAGATGCTTGAGCAATTGCCATACCCAAAAAATTTAAGGAATGTTCCAGAGTTTGCAGGAGGTCACCATGAAAAATTAGATGGGACAGGCTATCCCAAGGGGTTGAATGCCTCTCAAATGTCAACTCAAGCAAAAATTATGGCCATAGCAGATATCTATGAAGCATTAACTGCTGCAGATAGACCCTACAAAGATGGTAAAAAGTTGTCTCAAGCAATGCGTATAATGGGTTTTATGAAAAATGATTATCATATTGATGAGGATTTATTTGAAATTTTCGTTACTTCTGGAGTTTATAAAAAATACGCTGAAAAGTATATTGCAAAAAATCAAATTGATAATGTTGATGAGTTAACTGTCATTGCTAGAAAATGAAATTAAAAAATAGCAATAAAAATATTTTAAAACATAAGATGTATAGTCTGATGGACGAAGTTCGATTAAATTTAGGTAAAGGTTTGAGTATTGATGATTTTTTAGATGAAACTGATTTATTTAATGATTGGGAAAGTATAATACCTGATAAAGAATATCCTATTTTTGTAATTGCAATATTAAATAACATTAGGAAAGATACAATCATCAATACAATACTAGATTCTTTATCCACAAATGATCAAAAAAAGACAAAACAAGCATGCCATTCAAGAAAAAACAAACTCGTATCTCATGTGGGTGAATTACCATTTAATTGAGTATCAATATACTTAGGATTATCATCACCTTAAATTTTATACCATGACCCCTGATATAATATTTGTAATGGGTGTAATATCCCTTGGTTTTGTTCTGTTCATTTTTGAACTTTTTTCAATCGACGTCACAGCTATGGTTCTCCTAACCATCTTATTTGTATTTGGTTATTTAACTCCTCAGGAAGCTCTGTCAGGATTTTCGAATCCCGCAGTAGTTACTATCGCATTTTTATTTATTATTAGTCATGCTTTGCAAAAGACTCGAATTTTAGAATATTTAATTGTAAGAGTTCGAAGGTTAGCAGACAAATCTATCATGTTAGGTCGAGCAGTATATTTATTTACTATTGGAATTGCATCTGCAGTTGTTAATAACACTGCCATAGTAGCTATTTTTATGCCTGTAAGCATAAGGTTATCTCAAAAATATAAAATGAGTCCCTCAAAAATGTTAATTCCATTAAGTTATGCTGCAATTTTAGGCGGAACACTAACTCTAGTAGGGACCTCTACTAATCTACTGGTTAACTCAATTTATATTCTTGAACCCGGTATAAAGCCAATGGGGATGTTTGAATTTACAAAGTACGGCATGATCCTTATGATCGTGGGGTTGGCTTACATTTTGTTTATAGCTCCAATGCTTTTGCCATCTCGTACTTCTACTTCTAGTTTAACTAAAAGCTATCATTTAGGTGGCTATTTAACTGAAATGAAAGTTACAGAAGAGTCACCTTTAAACGGAACTACATGTATGGAAAGGGGAATAAATAAAAATTATGATGTTACAGTATTAGATATACTTAGAGATGGAAGAATGATTACCAATAGTATTCGTCTGACTCGTTTAAAGTCAGATGATATATTATTTGTGCGTGGTACCTTAGAAAATTTCTTGAGAATGAAAGAGGTAGAAAAAGTTAAGATGTTAACCGATGAAAAGTTAACTCAAGAAGAATTAGAGAAAGAAGATAATATTCTAGTTGAAACTATTGTTACTGATAAGGCTAAGTTCGTAGGGAAGAGCTTAATGGAAAGTGATTTTAGGAGACGTTTTGGTCTATTTATTTTAGCGATTAGAAGGGAAGGGGCAATCCTAAGAGAAAAAATTGCTCATGTTGTTCTAAATGCATATGATACTCTTTTGGTTTATGGCCCTGAAAAGAAGGTTGGAGATCTAACAAAGAATGGAGAATTTCTTGTGCTTGGGGAGGTAAACGCTGAGTTGAGGAAACAAAGGCTTTGGTGGATGACAATCGTAGTAATTATCGGAGTTATTTGTCTGGCTGCCATAGGCATAATGCCAATTGTTAAAAGTGCAATGCTAGGTGTAGTCCTATTACTCGCGCTAGGTATTATTTCACCCCAGGAAAGCTACCAATCAATTAATTGGCAAGTAATAGTTTTAATCTCCGCCTTAATACCAGTAGGTACAGTCATACAAAAAACTGGTACTGCTGAATGGATAGGCGGTCTAATAGCTTCTGTTGCTCAATCAGTTCCTGAAGGTGTCCAGGTAAAAGTACTGATCGGTCTTATTTATTTAATTACGGTTATTTTAACTGAAGTCTCATCCAACGCTGCAACTGCAATTATAATGACCCCAATTGCACTTGCGGTAACTAATCAGATGGGACTTGATCCACGTGCTTTTGTTTTTGCTGTAGCTTTTGCTGCTTCAGCTTCGTTCATAACTCCTGTTGGATATCAAACTAATTTAATGGTTTATGGGCCTGGAGGTTATAAGTTTAGTGATTACATACGGGTTGGTTTTCCATTAGCGTTAATTTTTTGGATTACAGCTATCTTTGTTTTACCCGTATTATGGCCAACAAATTAAAAACATGGTGAGAAAATGGACTATGCATATCAAAAAATAAAAAATTTGGACTTTGATAAAGTTAATGAAAAAATTAGAGAAGCACTTATGGATGTAGGGTTTGGAATCATTACGGAGATTGATGTTCAAAAGACATTTAAGGAGAAATTGGACATCCATTATGAGCGTTTTCAAATTTTAGGCGCTTGTAATCCCTCTTTAGCACATGAAGCCCTAAGTATAGAAAAAGAAATAGCTATATTTATGCCATGTAATGTTGTTTTTTGGGAAAATAAAGATGGCTCTGTTACGTTGTCTGCAGTTGATGCAGAAAAACAATTAAACTTTGCAAATAACAAACAATTATCTAGGCTTGGTAAAAAAGTAAATAATTTATTAGCCCAAGCGATTGATTCACTTTGAATTACTGCTTTTTTTAGTTTAATTAAATTTAACGCTTAAATTTATTGTAGAGTTGAATATAAAAGAAGAATCAGGATCCAGGGTAAAATCTTTTTTAGATAATCCCAAAAAATCGCTTTGGACGCTTGCAATTCCAATTATGTTTGGCATTGGAATTCAAACGTTTTATAATCTAGTTGACTTATTATTTATTGGACAAATTGGTGGTGATGCAATAGCAGGTGTTGCTTTTAATATGCCGATTTTCTTCTTAATGCTAGGATTAACAATGGGACTAGGAGCTGGTGTTACTGCATCCATTGCAAGATTCATTGGAGAGGAAGATAAAAAAAGTGCAGATAATAGTGCAGAACACGCTCTAGCCATGGCAGGAATGATATCTTTTTTATTTACATTACTAGGTATAGTTTATGGAAGAAAGATCCTAATGTTCCTTGGGGCTGAAAATTCAATACTTGAGCAAGCATGGAATTATTTATCAATGATAGTGTTTGGCTTGCCTTTCATGGTTTTTTCCGGATTTTTCAGATCAATTTTGGCAGGTGAAGGAGATATGAAATTTCCAATGATGATTGCAGGATTAGGTACAATTTTGAATATAATCTTAGATCCAATATTTATTTTCAATTTAGAACAATTCGGAAATATTGGTCTGGGTCTAGGAGTAAAGGGAGCGGCTTTAGCAACAGTTTTTTCCCAATTTATTGTTTTTATAATCTTCATTCACATGCTTTTTGTAAAAAAGCATGCATATATAGAATTTAACCTAAAAGATTTTTCTCCCTCCAAAAAAATTTTATGGGATATTGTAAAAGTGGGAGTCCCAGCATCTCTTTCCATGACGATAATGGCTATGGGGCAAGGTGTCTTCAACAAGATTTTAGTAAACTATTCACCTGAAGCCGTAGCAGCCTATCAAGTAGCGGGAAGGATTGATATGTTAATATTTTTACCAATATTTGCTATAGCTGGAGGTATGACAACTTTAGTTGGAATGTTTTATGGGGCAAAAGAGATTGATGCTCTCAATGAAATTGTGTTTTATGGAATAAAAAGCGCTTTTTTGATAACATTGATATCATCGCTTTTTGTCTATCTATTTGCAGACACTTTTTCATCTCTTTTTACGAAAGATCAAGAAATTATTAAGGTTTCTGTGGGTTTTTTAAAGCTATTATGTTTGGTCTATCCTCTTGTAGCTGTAGCCATTACTTCCGGAAGAGTCATGCAGGGATTGGGTAAAGGGTTTCCTGTTTTAGTAATTACTATAGTAAGAGTAATTGGAATTAGCGCCCCACTTGCAGTTTATTTTAGCTTATACTTGCATAAGCCTGTTGAGTGGAATTGGTATGCAATGATGATAGGAGCAGTTACTGCATTTTTAATTGCGGTTAATTGGATGCGCATTGAATTAAAAAAAATCAATAA
>MDTE01026202.1_pt1 | contig 13246 bp, 13 predicted proteins | sample 811231 | NCBI WGS metagenome assembly MDTE01 (sample SAMN05326651, study PRJNA326480) | marine metagenome | isolation source: seawater | place: Indian Ocean: Red Sea | collected 2010
AAGAAGATGGACGTGGCAATAGAATAATCTTCGCTCGGTCTTGAAACCGTAAGCCACCAAAACACGATGAAACCGGCGAGAATGCCACCACTCCATCTTGATCTGGAATGAATCAATTCGCCCAAGTCTTTGTGCCTTGGGTTAATTCTGTCAAGTATGTGCTCTGCAAAAAAGAGAGAACTTTGATCGATGAGATCTAAAGCAGATTCACCAGAAATACCGTCTCGGCTCTGACCATGGACGCTTGATTCTTCACCAAGGTCAGACATGAGGGGGCGTGGAACCTGTCATCTCATAAACCCTCTCGCATCAAAGAGTTCACAATGGCCAAGTTTGAGGCATCTTCAAAACGCCGAGTTACCTTACGCTCAAACAACGATGTTCCTCTACTGATGGGCATTGTCAATGCGACTCCAGATTCCTTCTACGCTGGAAGCCGTCATGGCAGTATTGAACTTGGCATGGAATTTTTTGACAAAGGAGCAACTTGGGTTGATGTCGGCGGAGAATCCACTCGTCCGGGTTCAGACCCCGTACCTCTCGAAGAAGAAATGAGAAGAGTAATTCCTGTGATTCAAGCCCTTGCTCAGCGAGGTCTGGTCTCAGTGGATACCCGCCATCACGAAGTGGCTGAAGCAGCCATCAATGCAGGAGCGGCAATGGTCAATGATGTAACAGGGTTAACCGACCCAAAAATGATGCAATTGGTAATCGATTCTGGTGTCGCAGTTTGTATCATGCATATGCAAGGAAAACCAAAAACCATGCAAGACAAGCCCGAATACCAGAATGTTGTTGAGGAAGTTACTTCCTTTTTGCATGCACAAGCGAAAATACTTCTCCAAGCAGGACACCCTATCGAAAAAATATGCCTCGACCCTGGCATTGGTTTTGGGAAGACATTAGCGCATAACATCCAGTTATTACAATCAGCTGGGGCCCTCAAAGGTGAGCAATCTTTTCCGCTCCTATGGGGTGTTTCAAGAAAATCGATGATCGGTGAAATTTGTCAAAAAACCAATCCCGATGAACGTCTTGCAGGAACCCTTGGTGTTGCAGGATACGCGATGAAACATAACATCGATATTCTTCGAGTACACGATATTGACGCACATGCTGACTTTTTCTCAGTCTACTCACGATTAAGCCAATCAGTTGAAACAATGTGACGATTTGGCAAGATTGCGTGAGGTTACATGTTTCTCATCTTCGGTAGTGACACCCTCGCCACAAGGATTGCGAGATGGCTGGGAAAACGACATCGAGTCCGGATGATTGGCCTCGCTGAAAGCATCCAGAGCATTGACGAAGTCGAAATCGTCGCCCTCCCAACCGAGATGGACTTAGCGGAAATGCCGCTTCCAGAGATAGCACCAACGGCTGTCCTTATCTTTGAGGAAATTATTTGTGATGATGAACCCGTGAAAACACTACGAAGTTATTGGCAAAATACGCCGGTATTGACGACTTTTGCACTGGATGGTGCTGAACTTATTTCCATAGAAGACTTGACTGCATCTGCCATTGAATCAAGATTGGAATCCCTCGAGAGAAGAGAAGGCGCAATGGAAATTCTCCAATACCTTCGCTCAAGGGAGAATAAAACGGCCGCTATTTTTTGTCATGATAATCCAGACCCTGATGCACTTGCTTCAGCATATGGCATGCAATATCTTTGTCAAGACCTATCCATCGAAGCCAAAATCTACCACGGAGGTATGATTGAACATCAACAGAATAAAGCGATGGTCAACGATCTTGGTCTTGAGTTGAGGAGACTCATCCTTGGATGGGAAGTCGAGGACATCATCTCCTCAGTTGATATCATCATTTTTGTTGATTTCCACAAGGCAGGAGCAAACAATATTCTTCCAGAACATTGTCAACCCCATATCATTCTCGACCATCACCATTTGGATCACCCAGTAGCCGCCGATGTCGCATTCATCAGAAATGAATTTGCTGCGACGTCTTCATTGGTTGCTTCTTTGCTTATGCATAGTGAAATTACCATGACTGAAGACGTATCAACGGCTCTTGCTTTTGGAATTAGAACAGATACTCTTGGATTCACCCGTTCTTTTAATGCCGTAGATCTTCGTGCCCTTTCATGGCTCAATGCTTGGGCGAGTATTGACAGATTAAGGAAATTTGAAACCCCTCCACGATCCATGGAGGTCCTGCAATCTTTCGCCATCGCACTCAATAATCTCAATATCTTAGACGGTATCATCTATGCACCTATAGAAAACATGACTGATAGAGATTCTCTTTCCCAGATTGCTGACTTTTTGTTGCAAACAGAAGGTGTTGAAAGTGTATTCACTTTTGGAGCACGTCGCCAAAAAATCATCTTATCAGCAAGAACAAAAAGTGAAGATATTCATCTGGGAAAATCACTATCCCAAACCTTTCCTGATGGCATGGCGGGAGGGCATAAACAGGTTGCTGGTGGTCAAATTCCATTTACATTTCTCGATTCAGAAAATGAAGATGATGCAATTTCAAAAATGCATGAACATTTGAAAACATTGTTTGGAGGAGAAATGAATGAATGATTCTCCCTTCATCGATATCGATGACCGAATTCGGTTACTTGGAACTGCTCATGTGGCGCAAAAAAGCGTTGATGCTGTGGCATTTCATGTCACTGAATTTCAACCAACAACCGTTGCCGTAGAACTTTGTGAATCCAGAAAAGAGGCATTAACACAACAGAGGCGTTTGGATAAAGAAAGCCTGTTGAAAGTTATCAAGGAAGGAAAAGCACCACTGGTCCTCATTCAATCATTGCTGGCTGCTGAACAGAGGAAAATAGGGATGAATGAGGGTGTTCAACCGGGTGAGGAATTACTGAAAGCCGTACAAGTTGCAGAAGAACATGAACTTCCAGTGGCCTTAGTCGATAGAGATATTCAAACAACACTTCGACGTGCTTGGAAGAATATGGGTTTTCGCGAAAAAATCTCATTACTTTCAGCGCTTATTTTCGATGAAGAGGAAGAAGAAATTGATCTCAATGAGGTTCTTTCTGACCAAGATTTGCTAAGTTCACTCATGCTTGAGCTCAAAGAGATCTCTCCAGGAGCAGGAGAAGTCCTCGTCGATGAAAGAGATGAGTATATCGCTCGGAAAATCGCATCGATTGATTCAGAACAAAAAGTCCTCGCAGTATTGGGTGCAGGCCATTTAGAGGGAGTTGCAAAGTACCTCAAAGAAGGATTTTCAAATGAGGAAAATCGACTTGAAGCACTCGATACCATCCCAAAAAAGACATTCTTTGCAAAGTCTTTCCCATGGCTCATCCCAATGGCTCTTATTGGCGTCATGGCTTGGTTATTCACACAAGGAAACGTCGATGCAATTTGGAAAGCAGGAGGCATTTGGCTGGCCTCAAATGCCCTCGCTGCCGCATTATGTTGTGCGCTCGCAGGAGGGCATCCTCTTTCCATTCTCACGGCAGCCTTAGCAAGCCCAATCACATCTCTCAATCCAATGCTTGCTGCGGGATGGTTTGCGGGTTATGTGCAGATGAAAATCAAAGAACCAACAGCAGAAGATTTGCAACTTTTCCTAAAACTTGACGAATTCTCGCTGTTCTGGAAAAATAGAGCAGGAAGGGTATTGCTTGTAACGGCGCTAACCAATATTGGATCCATGCTTGGAGCATGGATTTCTGCTGGCATCATTGCCGCAGGTTTGTAATTAAAATGTCATTTGAGGTGCTTCTCTTACCGTCGCATCAGTGACTTCAAACAAATCTTTTCTGACAGCATTCTTCATCGAAGCAACGATATTAGTAGGAATCATTTGGATGGCAGCATTCCAATTTGTAGCACTGGCATTATAGAATTCTCTGCGGTCTGCTACTTGATTTTCAATGGCTACAACTTGATTTTGAAGATTGACGAAACTGGTGTCTGCCTTCAATTCAGGATATGCTTCCGCGACAGCATTGATTCGAGGCATAAGGCCTGACATCATACCTTCTGCAGCACCTACACCTTTGACATCACCTGATGCCAAGGCACCTGCAGCGGCTTGGCGTGCTTTTGCAAATTCCATGAACAATTCTTTCTCATGGCTTGCATATCCTTTCACAATATTGAGAAGATTTGGCAGCATGTCATATCTCTGCTTGAGCAGAACATCAATGTCCGCCCATGATTTGTTTACATTCTCTTCTAGTCTTACCAATCGGTTCCAAGTGCTCAAGAACCAAATCAGGCCAATAATGACAACGATTCCTGCAATGATTCCAATAACTAATCCGGGCTCCATATACTTCCCAAGAACGGTCGGTTATCAAGGTTTATTGATGAGATTACACAAAAAGGTCTAGAAAATAGCGAAGCCAAATGACTATCAAGAGAACAAGGAAGGCGGAATTGAGTACTTTTTGGTTGAAATGTTTGATGGCTACTTTTGAACCAATGATCGATCCTAAAATCGAGCATATAATCGCAAACACTAACAAAAACCAAACTCTTTCTTCAATCATAAAATTCCATTGATCTGGAGATAGAAGATACATCGAGGTTGCATGTGTCACCACAGCAACAGGAATGACAAACAGCATGATATTCAAACTGGTACCTACTGACTTTCTCATTTCCATATCCGTATTTTCACGAATTAAAGGAACATGAATGGCTCCTGCTCCAATGGCCATTACCGATGAAATCATGCCTCCAAACGTTAAGCCTGACCGGAGAAAAACAAGGTTCGTTTCACCATTACCTTGTTTCGCTTGAGGCGTTTCCTTGCTTGAGATACGATTGGCCATTCGATAGATTGCCCATCCAACAATCAACAAAGCCAATGATTTGAACACTTCATTAAGAGCATCCTCGATAAGGAAAACAACTGCAACACCCAAGATGGCGCCTACGATTGGAAACCAAAGGTGCTCTCTCAGAAATTCCGGCGAGTATTGCTGATTTTTGCGATGCTCATAGGAACCTCCAAAGCTCACACTTCCCACAAGGCATAACGAAACGAGTAACAAGGCGCTATTAATTTCCCAGCCTGCGAGGTAGTGAAAGATGGGAACGAAAAACATCCCGCCGCCAAGTCCTAATGGCGCAAAGAGAAATGCTGTGCAAAACACAAGAAATGCAACGAGTGCGAAAGTCGTTGCTTCCATGATTCCACCTACATTGACTCGATGACCATGGCGATACCTTGACCGCCACCAATACAAGCCGTGGCCACTCCATACCGTCCACCACTTCGCTTGAGTTCATGTGCGAGTGTGAGAACAAGTCGAGTGCCTGTTGCAGCAAGAGGATGACCCAAACCTACTGCGCCACCGTTCACGTTGACCTTCTCAATATCCAAGCCCAAATCCTTCACACAAGCAACCGCTTGACCGGCAAAGGCTTCATTGATCTCCCAGCGGTCAATGTCTTCGATACTAAGACCCGCATTTTCCAGTGCTTTCCTTGAGGAAGGAACCGGCCCATATGCCATAATGGCAGGCTCTAAACCGACAATACCCCAAGAAATAATCCGTGCCAGAGGCGTATCTCCGTCTTTTTGTGCTCTTGAAGCAGACTTCACAATGACTGCGGCTGCTCCATCGACTACGCCTGAAGCATTTCCAGCCGTTACGAGAGATTCTGGGCCAAAGGCTGTCCTGAGTTGTGCCAATGATTCTTCGGAGGAATCAACTACGACGTGGTCTTCATCACGATAACCAATTTCATCAACATTGACAATTTCCTGCTCGAATGTACCTTGTTCTATAGACTTTGCAGTTCGCTGATGTGACATCGCTGCAAAGGCATCGGTTTCTTCTCTGGTCACACCTTTTCTTTTGCAAATTTCATCGCTGGTTTGTGCCATGAACGATTGACAGAACCCATCAAGGAGATTGGTAAAGAGATAATCTTCCATATTGGCAGATAATGCCTCTCCTTCCTGAGGAGGTCTACCTAAACGATACTCTGGGCGCCCACCTCGAAGCACATGAGGTGCCTGCGAGAGGTTTTCCATACCGCCGGCTACGACGACTTCAGCCTCTTCTAATTTGATCATCTGAGCCGCATTCACAATTGATTGAATACCAGAACCACAAATTCTCGAAACCGTAAGCATCGGCACTTCTTGTGGAATACCAGCACCTAGACCGGCGTGCCTCGCTCCAAAGATGGCTTGACCACAGGTTTGAAGGGCGTAACCCATGACTACATGATCCACGTCTTCAGGGGAAGTGTTGGTTTTTTCTAAGGCGCCTTTGATAGCAATTTCACCTAATTTGAGAGCACTGTAATCTTTGAGTAAACCACCTGGTTTCCCGTCACCACGCTTTCCGCCAACCCATTCGCAAAATGGTGTTCTCGCACCACCAATAATCACCACATCGTCTGACATGATGCTCCCATCTCAAGAAGGGTCATCAACACTTCTCAAGCCAAACCGAGCATACCGATGCCACTGAGTAGTAAAATGGCTGGCCAAATAATCATCTCCATCGTGGAGCGCATGCGACCAAGATTTGCTAATTCAGTACCTCGCTGAAGATTCGATTTAATGCCCGGAGCATCTTCTCCTGTGACTTGTAAGATACTGTTTTGCAAGGTTCCATCAAGGCCTTCTTTTGCCAATTCTTCTTGTGGCCTTGGCGTGGCTGTTCCCAAGAGGTAGACCGGATTTCCTAATTTCAAACCATAAAGCGTCCATCGATGATCTTTGACGGTGTATCCCATGGCTCCTGAAATCAAGGAAGTCATGAAATGCTGACCGAGCGTTTTCGCAAATTTACTGTCCCATCTTTTGAGGAATTGTCCGTACTCTGTTCGCTTGAAAGTATTCAATTGTACTTTTACGCCTCCTGTTCCATCATGAAGAATAAATGGAATGCCTCCAGCATCTGAGCGAACCGTGACCCATCTGCATTCCTCTTTGGTACCCTCATCTGTTTTTACCGTTCGACACTGGTATTGTTCATAGGTCCACTTGTATCCGACCATATGATGTACGGTCATGGCCGCTTGGCCATCGACAACGACAGAGAGAGAGCCTTCTTTTGCAGGTCGGACTTGACCAACCAATTCTGGGTTTCCTACGGCCATGGACCGAACCAAAGAAGTTGGCGTATCGAGCATCTGTGCAATGATTTTTGAGCGAAAGTAACCGATAATGAGCCAAATTAATCCAATGACTGCAACAATGATGGCAATGGTTGAATCCGCTTCTGCATTAGGAGCAGAGAGTCCTGCAAACAAGATACAAAGAAGCGATGCTCCAAAGAACAGAGAAAACGATGAGAATGTTGCTGGTACCGGCGTACCGACTTTCACCGGATGTTCTGCAAGAGGCTCACCATCACCGTGAGGTCCGTATGGATTATTCTCATCCCAAGTACTTGGGCCGGGTGCAGAAAGCACCCAATCACTAGGGTCTGAGGTTGGAACGAGGGTGCTTTGTCCAAGAAACCAACTATCAATCGTCAAACCCTTTTGCTCAGCCATGGCTTCGAATTCTTCTGGGTTCGCCGATGTTTTTCGAACTTGATGGAGTTCAGACTCAATGGTTCCTGGTGAAATCAATGCGCAGATAAAGAAACCAAAGGCTGATATGAACAATAACTCATAATCACCATTTACCAAACCTGCAAATCCACCAAGACCCATGATGAGACCGATGACCCATCCTAACCACTGCCACCATCGATAAGGCAATGTGAGTTTAAACAACCCGCCATGGAGTTGTACTTCTTTAATATCCATGAAGTTCCTCAGAACTCTCAGTATAAAATCATACTCTTTGTTCCGATGAGTTCAATGACGAGAACCTTTTCAGACATTCATGCAACGTTTCATGGCCCTTGCGGTTGTGTTCACGTTTTCTCTTTCAGGATGCTTAAGTCAAACCTTGTCTAATCCTACAGCAGAAGAGACAATGACCTTGGAAACCACTCCATGTAACGGCATGATTATACTTTGTCATCGGACCTATGACAATGTAACTTTCCCCGAAACTCACAATGCGCATGCTACTCATCAAGATGGCATCTATTATCCTGCAAGTAACCATCAAACCGGATTAACGGCTCAGTGGCAAGCCGGCATGCGAGCTTTCATGATCGACACCCATTATGCCAATCCCAATAGTCAAGAGGCCGAAAGTGTGAGATTATGCCACGGAAGTCAAAGTGACTTATACAGCCCGTGCTATTACGGAGAAGTTGATGCCATAGATTGGCTGAGCAATCTTAAGACCCTGATGGAGAGCCAACCAAGGGATGTTGTTACCTTACTGATTGAATCTCACGTCTCTGCTGAACATGTGATGTATGTACTCAATGAATCTGGTCTCGATCATTGGCTCTTCACCCATACCTTGGGCGAGTCGTGGCCAACACTGATTGAGATGATCAACAATGATGAGCGGTTGGTTGTTTTCTGGGAACAAGGACTTGCTGAAGGATATCCTGAAATTCATGATTTCGTCGTTCATGGATGGACAACCAATTATGGCGAGAGTTCTACTGATGATATGACTTGTGAAGTGCATCGAGGTGATGGTCAACAACCTGTTTGGCACATGAATCACTGGGTCTCCAATGCCATCGGTTTGTCAGACCCAACCCGTGCGGAAGAAGTAAACAATGTCGATTTGTTATTTGAGAGAGCCGTAGAATGCTGGGCTTTCCATCAAAACAGACCGACATTCATCGCCGTTGATTGGTGGGAAGAAGGCGACGTAGTCTTAGTGGCCGAGATGATTAATCAAATGGACCACTGGCAATAATCCGTACAACTAAATCGAAGTAATCTCTTCACATGCTCTCTGGCTTATTTTCCCAGATCGCCCAAGTACCTGTAGCAGTGGCCACAACCTTGCCACTCTCGGTACGAATTTCACTTTTACATGCAAAAATGTAAGAGTTTACTCACAAAGGATCTGCTTCTATTCCAGTTCTTTCAATCAATTCATCTAATCTTGATTTATCTGAAACAAATTCTAACCCCAGTTGTTGAGATGCATTGACAATTACTGTTAAACATTCAATCTGTCCACGTGCATAGTTTAATTCATCAAATATTTTTATTCCTTTTTGGGCATATTCCTCTGCTTTTTCAAAATTCTCCATTTTCACATGCGTTTTTGCTATATTTACTAGACAAATACCTCTAAAATTTTCATCTTTACTTCGACGGGTTTCAAATAATAGTTGGTTAAATATTTCCAATGCTTCTTCATACTTGCCTTGAGCACGGTATAAACGCGCCAAGTCTGATTTTGGAGGAGAAATTGGTTTTCCACTCCACTTGAATAGGTACAAACGATGTAGTGCCAATTGTTCAAATTCAAGGTATTTTTCATTATGGAACAACCACTCTTTCTTTATGCGACCATATATTCCTTCCAACTCCTCAAGTTGATCTTTAGTATAATTTTGAAGTACCATCTTACTTTGAATTCGTTCGAAATCGATGACGTCTTCTGGATACATTCGCCACATTAGCCAAATCTTTTGTAACTCAAGTTTTAGATGCCAATATTGATATTTTTGGTCCAACTCTAAAACGATATTATCAATAATATCGATTGATTGTTGATAACCTAGGTGTATACTCTCTAGAACATAATTATACATTATTTTGAAATATGTATCATCTTTTTCTTCCGACTTATACAATTGAAAAGACTTTTCAGCATGAAAAAATAATTCTTCGCTTGTTAAATCGGGGGATTTCTTAATTAGAGATTTGGCAAAATGAGCAAATGCGAGAGTTATTGTTGATTGAGAGTTAATGTTTGCATTGTAGATATTATCAAGATATTTATTTGCTAATCTGTAGTTTCCAGACCGGTTCAAATCCCTACAATAACCTATTTTTTGAATGATACTTAATCTTTCATATTCCCCATCTGTAAGGAAAAAGGTTGAGAGTTTGTTGCTTTGACCGTCAGCATTTTCATTAAATTTGTTCAATTTGTTGATTAAATCAATGGTGTTTTTCTTACGATTTAGTATAGTATATCCTGTGATCATTGTTGGTACCATTGCTGGAAAAATAAGAAAAATCAAAATATTTTCATTTGATTTAATTCCTGCAATATCATTGGCTTCAGCAAATTGATATGCCTCATAAATTCCAAGATATGACGTGAAAAAAATTCCTGGTAACCAAAAAACCATTGTTGCTAGGAGCCACCGAGAGTTCTCCTGCATGTAATTCAATATTTATTGTGATATTACTAACTTATGCTATCTAGAACCTTAGATAAGTTACCGTCAATAATTTAGATTCCTTATGCGCCTAGCCCATGCTCGCTGGCTTATGTTCCCAGATTGCCCAAGTACCTGTAGCAGTGGCCACAACCCTGCCACTCTCAGTACGAATCTCACCTTTGAGATGGGCCACATTTCGACCTCGTTTGACCACTTCACCATAGGCAGTGATGGTTTCATCCACATAAGCCGGACTGATGAAAGAGGTTGTCAGAGAAGTGGTTGCACACCATTGTGATTTTGTGAGCGTCGATACCAAAGAACCACCGAGTGCCATATCAAGCAAGACAGTGTGTATGCCTCCAAAAGCAACCCCGCCTTTGTTACAATGACTTTTGGTAACGGTGAGCGCATATGATGCCTTACCACCACCCCATGAAGTTCGAGAAATACCAAGATCTTGAGCCACTTGATTAAGCGGACCCGGTTCTGAAAGCGGTTCACTCACAAATCACACCAACCACTTTCACAAGGATTCTTTTTCGGCGCTGACCATCAAATTCTGCATAATGGATTTGCTCCCAAGTACCAAGATGCAAACGACCATCTCTGACCGGCATCGTCACCTGTTGACCCATCAATTGACGCTTGAGGTGTGCATCGCCATTATCCTCGCCAGTTCGATGATGCCTGTACTCTTCTCCAGATTTTCCATCAACGCCATAAAATGGGGCTAATTTCTCCAACCACTTCATGATGTCATGATGCAAACCACCCTCAAGGTCATTCACATAACAAGAGGCTGTGATGTGCATTGGATTCACTAAAACCAGGCCATCGGTAATGCCGCTTTTTGTAATAACGGATTGAACATCTGGCGTAATACACATGATGTCGTAACGATTTGGCGTTTCAACATAGAGTTCTTCGACATAGGTAGCGGCTTGACCAGTTACAAGTTGACCCATGCCAAGGCCAGATAGACGGAGGGTCATAAGTTCACTTGAACAGACTGGAATCATCCAAGCCAGAATTGCTGACCATCAGTGGTATGGCAACAATGAGTGCACAGGCTCCGTTACAAACGGCTCCAAAGCCGGCTATGATTGCAAAAGCAGCCCCATCACCAACAAATGAACCCAGGCCACCATCTCCTCCTAAAACGGTTGAGAGTAGTGTAAAACAAAAACCGACTGCAATAGTAATCAAGGCCAATTGTACACCTCGACGTTGGTAACTGGTCATCCAATAACCACCGAGGCCAAAGCCAATGGCTGCTACCAAGCCTGATATGCTATTTACTACGATTACCATGAAAGGTAATTCAATGGTCTCGCCTGTCATAGGATCGGCTTGTGGTAACAAACCAAGTGGAATCCCAATGAGACTGAATCCTGCCGATATCATCAACAGAATCCCGATTACCTTCGAGGAAGATGATGGTTTTTGAATCATAATGACTTGGCCGGGCATTTGTGAGCCCTGAATCATCGGTGTTTGCATAACCGTTCCCACGACCTGAGGTGTTGGCGATACTTCGACCATCGGAGGTTGCTCATTGGAGACATCTTTTGGAGGCTGCATGAGTGTAGGATAAATCGCAGGTTCTTGAACCTCACCCTCAATAGGGAGAGGCTGTTGGCAAGATTGAGTCTGATGAATGTCTTGTTGGTCTTCAAAAAAAATTTTGAGTCAATTCATGACGAATCCTTGGGACGTGTAAAGGATGTATTTCTCAATCATCCAAACATCAGAGTGGATTTCAAAGCAAGAGAGAGTATCAATCGAGCCGATTTCATCGGACGTGATTTGGTGATTGTACTTGGTGGTGATGGAACCTTAACATCAATTTCACACAACATCGATTCGGAAACGCCAGTTATGGGCGTTAACTCTCATCCTCGAATGGAGGATGTAAACGGTTCATTCGGCTTTTATCTCGATAGTCATGTTGAAACATTTGAACAAGATTTGCAACAATTTGTAGAAGGTAAAGCCATCATCAATCATTTGCCTCGATTGCAAGCAACCATCGATACAAACAGCGGTAATCGAATTCGTACAGACCCTGCAATGAACGATTTACTGATTGCAAATACCCATCAATATGCACCAAGTAAATATCGATTGAGAAGAGGAAATTTTATCATTGAACAACATTCAAGCGGGTTAATTTTCAGCACATGGTTAGGACAAGGCGCATGGTTTAACCAAGCGGTAAAACAACTGAACTTAGGCAATCATGAGCAAAGTCATGACCATTACTTGGTGATGGCAAGAGATATCGATCCCAAAACAACTGGAAAGGCAGCGATGGAGTGGACCCGAGAATCCACCATTATCACCAGCGATATGCATCGAGGATACGTCGTCCCCGATGGATGGGATGAATATCATTTCAATCGAGGAGCCAACATCAGTGTTGACCTATCAGGGCCAACGCTCAAATTGATCACTTTTCGTATGACTATGACTGAAAAGTTTCACAACCTCTACGGTCAAAAGTAATTCAAAATAAAAAATGAAAGGAGTGGAAACAGGGGACCGAAGTCCCCCGCTTCCGGGTTTTCTTAGGAGGTGATCCATCTGCAGGTTCCCCTACAGATACCTTGTTACGACTTAACCCTCCTTGTCGAAGGCAGGCTCGAATACGCCAAAAGAACGCAGCCTCACCCACCCCCAACTAAGATGGTTTGACGGGCGGTGTGTGCAAGGAGCAGGGGCATATTCACCGTGCTGTGTTGAAACACGATTACTACGGAATCCAGCTTCATGAGGGCGAGTTACAGCCCTCAATCCGAACTACGAATAGGTTTCGAGATAGCGCCGCCTCTCGGCGTGGCTTCCCATTGTCCTATCCTTTGTAGCGCGCGTGTAGCCCAGGACATTCGGGGCATACTGACCTGTCGTTGCCCGCGCCTTCCTCTTGTTTCGCACAAGCGGTCTCCCTATAGTGCGCCTTGTCCGGAGACAAGGGTGGCAAATAGGGATGCGGGTCTCGTTCGTTATCTGACTTAACAGAACGCTTTACAGTACGAACTGACGACGGCCATGCACCAC
>MDTE01115006.1_pt1 | contig 13246 bp, 12 predicted proteins | sample 811231 | NCBI WGS metagenome assembly MDTE01 (sample SAMN05326651, study PRJNA326480) | marine metagenome | isolation source: seawater | place: Indian Ocean: Red Sea | collected 2010
GGCACCGGTCAAGGCATCGCCGCCGGCACCGGTCAAGGCATCGCCGCTGGCACCGGTCAAGGCATCGCCGCCGCCACCGAAACATTCGGCCGCACCGGCACCCGCTGTAGCCGCAGCACAGCCGACACCGCTCGTACCGGAGCCCCCGGCGCCTGCCGTGACACTACCACCGGCACCGGCTGCGCCGACCACAGCACCCACCGAGGATACTCCGCCGCCGCCGCCAACCCAGACGGCGGCGCCCGCGCCCACAACCCCGCGAGACGGCGACGAAACCCGCATTCTATTCGAGGCGGGTTTGGCCAACCTGAATGACGTCGCAAAGGCCGAGCTGGATTCCCTCGCCAAGCAAATGAAGAGCGACACGGGTATTCGTTTACAGCTGCAGGCCTATGCGGCCGGCACCAATGAAACAGCACCCGATGCGCTCTCTCGTGCGCTCGCGCGCCGACTTTCGCTCTCGCGCGCGCTCAAAGTTCGCTCGCATCTGATAGAACAGGGCGTCCGCAGCACCCGGATGGATGTTCGCGCGCTCGGCGTGAATGCAGAGCGCGGCCCGGCCGACCGGGTCGATGCCGTCATCGTTCGGCGATAGCAGGACTCAACGTCTTCGCCCTAAAGTCGTCATATATGCGCAGCAAAGTTATGCTAATTCGCGACAATGCACCATTGTACGCCTCGTCGCTGTGCATGAAGACATGCCGTGCCGCGATCATCGTCGGCGCAACCGGGTAGAGACTCCATGACCAACCTGCGCACCTATCCCACCCGCATGGGAATCTTCCTCGCCCTCGCAATCGGCGCAGCTGGGGTGCTGCATCGGCAGTTGCTAGATGCCTTCCTCGCCAACCCGGCGATCAACGGGATTATCATTGTCGTTCTGGCCTTCGGCCTGATTTACGTCTTCAGACAGGTCCTAATGCTACGGCTCGAGGTCAACTGGATCGAGAGCTACCAGAAACAGCAGCCCGGCGGCCCCTTGGCCGACCCGCCACGTCTCGTGGCGCCGATGGCGGCCATGATCGGTGACAGGCAGGGCCAGTTGCGCCTCAATACAACCTCGCTGCGCTCGATCCTCGACGGCATCAGCGCCCGGCTCGACGAATCCCGCGACATCTCGCGCTATATGATCGGGCTCCTGATCTTTCTTGGCCTACTGGGCACCTTCTGGGGCCTGCTCCAGACCGTCGATTCCGTCGCGGCCGTCATCGCCGGCCTGCAGGTCGGTGGGGGCGACGCCACGCAAATCTTCAATGACCTGAAGTCAGGACTGGAGGCACCGCTAGCGGGCATGGGGACGGCCTTCAGCTCTTCGCTGTTCGGACTCGCCGGCTCGCTGCTGCTCGGCTTCCTCGATCTCCAGGCGAGCGCGGCGCAGAACCGCTTCTACAACGACCTCGAGGACTGGCTGAGCAGCGCCACACGGGTGTCGAGCGTCGGCCCGCTAGATGGCAACGGCGACCAGTCTGTACCGGCCTACATTCAAGCGCTGCTAGAATCCACCGCGGACTCCCTCGACAATCTGCAGCGCACGGTCGCGCAGGCGGAAGCCTCGCGTAGCCATGGCGACCAGAGCCTGCAGATGCTGACCGAACGGCTGTCAACCATGACCGATCAGATGCGCACCGCGCAGGAGCTGATGGTCCGGCTCGCCGAGAATCAGGCCGAACTCCGGCCCGTGCTGCAGCGCCTCGCCGAACCGCGTCAGTCCGAGGGGTTCGATGACGCAACGCGCAACCACATTCGCAATATCGACAGCCACCTCGCCCGGACGCTAGAAGATCAGGTAAACGGGCGCAACCAGATGGTCCAGGAACTGCGCTCCGAGATCCGGCTTCTGGCCCGCACCATCGCCGCGGCACTCGCCGAAGGCGAAGACGTCTAGCGGGCCCGCCGTGCCCGGATCCTCGTATCGGAGGCACCAGTCGGCCGTCAACTACTGGCCCGGTTTCGTCGACGCGCTCGCCGCGCTTCTGGTCGTCGTGGTGTTCCTCGTCATGGTCTTCGCGCTGGCTCAGGCGTTCCTGTCGGACGCACTGTCGGGGCGCGACGATGCGCTGTCACAGTTGAACCGGCAGGTTAGCAAACTCGCGCGCATGCTCGACATCGAACGCTCGACCAACGACGAGCTGCGCCTCTCCGTCTCACAACTGTCCGCCCAGCTCCAGAGCTCCATTTCCGAACGCGATACGCTGGTCGATCGGCTGTCGATCGTCGAGGCGAAACTCCAAGCAGAGCGACGCGCCAGCACCGCCGAACTCGACTCTCTGCGCGCGCAGATCATCAGTGACCGGGAGACTATCGACACCCAGAGGCGCGGCCTGAGCCGCATGGAGGCCGAAATCGCCGAACGCGAGTCGCGTTTGGCCGAGCTCACCGAGCGGGCCGAGGCCGCCGAGGCGTCGTTCAAAGAACAACGCAAGATTTCGCAACGCGCCCAAGACCAAGTGGCGCTTCTGAACCAGCAACTTGCCGCATTGCGCCAGCAGCTCGCCGCACTGAACGAGGCACTCGAGGCGTCCGAAGCGGAAAATAAGGCGCAGGAAATCCAGGTGATCAATCTCGGCAAGAGGCTGAATGAAGCGCTCGCCACGAAGGTGCAGAAGCTGGCGCGCTATCGGTCGGAGTTCTTCGGCCGCCTGCGCGAAGTCCTCGGTGACCGGACCGATATCCGTATCGAGGGGGACCGCTTTGTCTTCCAGTCCGAAGTCCTGTTCGGCTCGGGCCAAGCGGTCCTCAATCCCGAGGGTGCGGCACAGCTCGAACAGCTGGCGCAGACCTTGGCTCAGATCGCGGCAGAAATTCCCGACGATATCGAATGGATAATGCGGGTCGACGGCCACACTGACGAGCGACCTATCAGCACGGCGCAATTCCCGTCGAACTGGGAGCTCGCCGCTGCGCGCGCAATCTCAGTGGTGAAGTTCCTCGTCCGAGCGGGAATCCCGTCGGAAAATCTGGTGGCGGCAGGCTTCGGCGAGTTTCAGCCGATCGACGGCGGCAAAGACGAGATCGCCTATCGCCGAAACCGTCGGATCGAGTTCAAGCTCGATCAGCGCTGATGCGGGTTACTTAGGTCGCAGCACCGGCGCTGTCCGTATCGAACTGCAGTCCGGAGAGCCGCGCATAGAGCCCGTCCTGCTCGATCAGCTCGTGATGCGTACCCTCGGCAACAATCCGGCCGGCATCGATGACCGCGATCCGGTCTGCCGCGATCACCGTTGCCAGACGGTGCGCAATAACCAAGGTCGAACGGTTCTGCATGAGACCGGTCATCGCTGTCTGCACCGCCCGCTCGGACTCGGCATCCAGCGCGCTCGTCGCTTCATCGAGCAGCAGCAACGCAGGATCCCGCAGAATCGCGCGGGCGATCGCAACGCGCTGGCGCTGTCCCCCCGACAGGCGGACCCCCTTCTCGCCCAGAAACGTGTCGAATCCGTCGGGCAGCGCCTCGATGAATGCGAGCGCCGAGGCTGCATCCGCCGCCGCTCGCACCTCGTCGTTGCTCGCATTGGGCCGGCCATAGCGAATATTCTCCCAGGCATTAGCCGAGAAGATCACAGGCTCTTGGGGCACCAGCCCCACATGGCGACGCAGCGCTCGGGGTTCTAGGTCTCGAAGATCGACCCCGTCGAAACTCAATCGGCCCGAATCCGGGTCGTAGAACCGCAAGAGAAGCTGGAACACCGTCGTCTTGCCAGCTCCCGACGGACCGACCAGCGCCAAGGTCTCGCCAGGTTCCACGGCGAGCGAGAAGTCGGACAGGGCCGCATCCTTCGGACGAGATGGGTAGCGGAATGTGACGTTCTCAAGAACCACGCGCGCCGCGACGTTCTCCGGCAGGGCCTTCGGTGCCACGGGGGCGACGATTGCGGGCTCGATGTCCATAAGCTCGAACAGCCGCTCGGTCGCGCCAGCCGCGCGCTGCAACTCGCCTATGACCTCGGAGATGGCGCCAACCGAGCTGGCGACAACCACCGCATAGAATACGAAGGCCGATAGATGGCCCGCGCTCAGGCGCCCACCGATCACATCGCGCCCGCCGATCCAAAGGATCACGCCGATCGCGCCAAACACTAATAGGATCACTATCGCCGTAAGGAGCGCGCGGGCGCGGATGCGCCGCACCGAGGTTGCGAAGGTTTCCTCGACCCTGTCGGAAAAGCGGGTCCGGTCGATATGCTCATGACAGAACGCCTGAACCGTTCGGATGTTCGCGACCGATTCGTCCACATAGGCGCTGACATCGGCTAGCCGGTCCAAGCTCTCGCGGCTGAGGCGGCGAACCTGCCGACCGAAGACCAAGATCGGCACCAAAACGAGTGGCACCACGACCAGCACCAGAAGCGTGAGACGCGGGCTGGTGATCGCCAACATCGCGAACCCGCCGAGGACCAATAGGACGTTGCGCAATGCCATCGAGGCGGAGGTGCCTACCACCGCCTGAATAAGCGTCGTGTCGGCGGTCAGACGCGACATGACCTCTCCGATCCGCATGGTCTCGTAGAAGGCCGGCTCGAGACGTAACGTGTGCCTGAACAACGCCTTGCGGATGTCCGCAACCACGCGTTCGCCAACCCAGGAGACGAGGAAGAAGCGCGAGTAGGTCGCCCCGGCCAACACCACCACCACGATCAAGAGCGCGACCAGTGCATCGTTCAGCAGACCGGCGTTCCCGGCAGTGAACCCGTCATCCACCAGGCGGCGCAGGCCCTGGCCAATCGCCAGTACCGTGCCCGCTGCAACAATCAGGGCGAGGAAGGCACCCGCCACGGCAAGCCGATAGGGACGAATGAAACCGCCGAGCCGTCGTAGCTCGCGCAGGCTACGCTTCGGCGGCTGGTTTTCCGGGTCCTCGTTCACTCGGCTGAATCGTTTTTGCATGGCCATATCGGGAACAGGGTTTAGCAGGCCGGGCAAACCCCGCCAAGAAACGCCTTCATGCAGGCGCCGTTGCGCTGCATGACGCCCTCATGCACTCTGGATACAGCGCTTGCCGCGGCGAACAGGCTTGGCTATAACCACCGTCTTCTGAGCCGGAGGAAAAGTGATGAAGAGCGATATTCATCCCGAGTACCACGAAATCACGGTCGTGATGACCGATGGCACCGACTTCAAGACCCGCTCGACCTATGGCGCGCCGGGCGAGACGCTGCGTCTGGACATCGACCCGAAGACCCACCCGGCCTGGACCGGCCAGCATCGTCTCGTCGATACGGGCGGTCAGGTGGCCAAGTTCAACAAGCGCTATGAGGGCCTTGGCATCGGCTGAGCCGGGGTACAAAACCCAGCGGCTTCCGGGCGTTGCTGTTGCAGCGCCCGTTTTGATTCAGACCCTTGAACCGAAAATCGTCCCACCTATATCAAGGTTATCGTGGGGAATGCCGAATTCGGATTCCGGACCGCGTCAACCCGGCACCTCCCGGCCAATGGCGGGGGAACCGATGCACAGTTGCTCTCAAAGGAGGACAAGTGAAATGCGTACCTACAATCTTGACCTGACCCCCCTGTTCCGCTCCTCGGTCGGTTTCGACCGCGTCGGACAGATGTTGGATTCGGCCTTCAACAGCGAGGCGCCGTCCTATCCGCCCTACAACATCGAGAAGCTGGGCGACGACGATTATCGCGTGACCATAGCGGTCGCGGGGTTCGGCGCCGGCGACATCGACATCACCCAGACCAGCAATTCGCTGGTCGTGAAGGGTGCGCAGGGCAAGCCCAACGCCGAGGCGGACTATCTGCATCACGGCATCGCGACGCGCGCGTTTGAGCGCCGGTTCGATCTCGCCGACCATGTGAACGTTACCAAGGCGGACTTCGCGAACGGGCTGCTGGTCATCGACCTCAAGCGTGAGGTGCCCGAGGCGCTCAAGCCCCGGCAGATCGAAATCACCGCCGGCGCGGACGCTCGAACCATCGACCACGACAAGAAAGCGGCCTGATCAGAGAACGGCCGTGGCATCTATTCAGGATCGCGAAGGTCCCGCTGGAAACGGCGGGTCCTTTCCGCAGCGGGAGCGTGTATAAAAACATCGGCGCGGTCGCATAGAAGCCGCGGAAAAAACAAGCTGCGGGAGGGGATCATGCAGCGCAGCAAAGACCGTATCCTGACGACCCATGTAGGCAGCCTACCGCGGCCGCAGGAGCTGGAAGATCTGCTTTACAAGGTCGAGTTCGGCGAGGACTACGACGCCGCCGCGTTCGATGCGAGCGTGACCCGCGCGGTCGCCGATATCGTTGCCGCACAGCGTGAATGGGGCCTCGACGTCATCAACGACGGCGAAATGTCGAAGACCGGCTACGCCACCTACATCCAGCAGCGCCTAGATGGCTTCTCGGGCGACAGCCCGTCGGTGCGCTTCGACGACCTCTCAGGCTTCCCCGGGTTCCGAAAGATGCTGGCCCGCATGGCCAACACAAGGCGCCTGAACCGTCCGTGCTGCACCGGCGAGGTGGTCATTCGCGACCGCGAGCCCATGCACAAGGACCTAGAGAATCTTACGGCTGCGGCGAAGGACAACGACGCGACGGAGTTCTTCATGAACGCCGCCTCGCCCGGTGTAATCACGGTGTTTCAGCACAACGAGTTCTATCCCGACGACGACGCCTATCTCGAGGCTCTGTCCAACGTGATGCGCGAGGAATACGAGGCGATCGCGAACGCCGGGTTCGTACTCCAGATCGACTGCCCGGACCTCGCAATGGGCCGCCACACCGAGTATCGCGAGCTGTCGGACGCGGACTTCCTGAAGCGCGCCGAGATGCAGATCGAGGCACTCAACGCGGCGCTGACGAACGTCCCGGCCAACCAGGTGCGGATGCATATCTGCTGGGGCAACTATGAGGGCCCGCACCATCTCGACATTCCGTTCGAGGCGATCTTCGACGTGGTGATGAAGGCAAAGCCGCAGGGACTGCTGGTCGAATCCTCGAATCCGCGCCACTCCCATGAGTGGCGGGTGTTCGAGGAAAAGACGCTACCCGACGAAAAAATCATCATGCCGGGCGTGATCGACAGCGTGACCAACTACATCGAGCATCCCGGCGTCGTCGCCGACCGAATCTGCAATTATGCGAATGTCGTGGGCCGCGAACGCGTCATCGCGGGCGCGGACTGCGGCTTCGCCACCTTCGCCGGCATCGGCAAGGTCGACCCGGACATCGCTGTCGAGAAGTTCAAATCTCTAGTGCGCGGCGCAGAGATCGCCTCCGAACGCCTCTGGGGCTAGTCCGCAACAACCAGCGGCGCGAGGCCGGCACGCACATGATCGGGCACCGAGATCGGCTTCATTTCGCCCGGTCGTACGTAAACGTGCACGAAGTGCCCCGTCGCGGACGGCGTTTCCAACCCCGCCTTGAAGATGCCGATCTCATAGGTGACGGACGTGTTGCCCAGCCGGCGCACCCGCACGCCCACATCGAGGATGTCGGGAAACGCGATCTCACTGTGGAACCGGCAGCCGGTCTCAACGACCATGCCCACCGGCTCGGTCTTGCGATAGTCGAGCCCCGTGAACCGCATCAGGAACTCATTCACCGCTGTGTCAAAGTAGGAGTAGTAGGTCACATTGTTGACGTGGCCGTAGACGTCGTTGTCCATCCAGCGGGTCGGCACCTGTAGGAAATGCGGATAGTTCTCACGATGCTCGTGGCGCTCTGTCTTTTTTTCGCTCATCGAACCTCGTCTAGGAACGCGGAAAGTACGTCGATCGTCTCGTTCGGCCGCTCAACCATGATCATATGACCGGTGGCGGGCAGGATCTCGGCGCGCGCGCGCGCGATTGCAGCCCGCAACGCCTTGGACGCGCCTACGGGGGTCATCCGATCGCTATCACCCATCACGAACAGCGCGGGGCAATCAATCTTCGCCGCTGCATCGAGGGCGCCGGCCCAGTCGTTGCAGGCCACCAGGTCGGTGCCGAGCACATCCGTCGGGCAGGACGCCAGCAGCGCCCGGCCGCCACCGCGTAGCCAGAGGCCTGGCGCCTGATGACCACCTTTATGGGCCGGCTTGCCGAAGCCCCAGTCGGTGATCAGCTCCCAGGCGACCGGATCGTTGGCCGCCGAAGCTGCCAGCAGGTCTGGGTGCACCTGCATGTGATCCGAGGGCCCGATTAGCATAAGCGAAGCCGCACGGCCAGGTGCCGCGGCGGCGGCCGCCAGCACGATGAGCGACCCCATGGAATGTCCCGCCAGGTGCGCGACCGCAACCCCGGCGGCATCCGCAAGCCGCCAGAGCCAGCCCGCGAAATCGTCTATCGTCGTCGGGCTGTCGCCGGTCGAGCGACCGTGCCCGGGCAGGTCCGGCACAAGCACATTGAACCCATGATGGGCGAAGTAGCGCGCCTGCAAGCCCCAGACGCTGTGATCGTTCCCGCCGCCATGGACTAGGATCAGGCTTGGCTGATCGGCGTTGAATTCACGTCCGCCGGTGTGCACGAAGACGCCATGTCCGTCGACCTTGAACTCCATCGCCGCCCTCTATTCCTGCGAGGCGCGGAGCGCCTGCTTGAGATCCGCCACGATATCGCCCGTATCCTCAAGTCCGATGGCCAGCCGTACCATCTCTTCACCCACACCCGCAGTCTCCAGATCGGCCGCAGTCATCTGCTGATGGGTCGTGCTGGCCGGGTGGATCACCAGCGACTTGGCGTCGCCAACATTGGCAAGATGCGAGAACAGCTCCAGCGCCTCGATGAACTTCGCGCCCGCCCGGCGCGGACCCTCGGTGCCGGGCTTGATACCGAAGGTCACGATCGCCCCTGCCCCGTCCGGAAGCAGCCGCTGGGCCAGCGCGTGGTCCGGGTGGCTCTTCTGGCCCGGATAGGTAACCCATGCGACCTCGTCCGCCATGACTAGAAAATCCGCGACCGCCTGCGCATTCCTGACATGGCGCGCCATTCGCATCGGAAGCGTCTCGAGGCCCTGCAGCAGATAAAAGGCGGTCTGGGGCGCCATACAGGCGCCGAAGTCGCGCAAGCCCTCGGCGCGCGCGCGCATGATAAACGCCGCCGGGCCGAACTCCTCGGCGAAGTCCAGGCCATGATAACCGGCATAGGGCTCGGTCATACCCGGGAACTTGCCCGAGCCCTCCCAGTCAAAATTGCCGCTGTCGATCAGCACCCCGCCGATGGCGATGCCATGGCCGCCGATCCACTTGGTCGCGGAATGCATGATCAAATCCGCGCCATGTTCGAACGGCCGCAGCAGCGCTGGGGTTGCGAAGGTGGAATCCACCAGCAACGGCAGCCCTGCGGCATGAGCCACCCGCGCGACGGCCTCAATATCAAGAACCTCGAGGCCGGGGTTGCCGATCGTCTCTGCGAATAAAAGCCGGGTCTCGTCACGAATGGCAGTCCTGAAAGCATCTGGATCGCGCGGATCGACAAGCGTGGTCGTGATCCCGAACCGCGGCAGCGTGTGCTGAAATAGGTTATGGGTGCCGCCGTAGATGTTGCGCGAGGCGACAATATGTCCACCGGCATCCATCAGCGTCAGCACGGCCAGGCTCATGGCTGCCTGGCCGCTCGCGGTCGCGACGGCGCCGACGCCGCCCTCGAGTGCGGCAATCCGTTCCTCGAAAACCGCGACTGTCGGGTTTGAGATGCGCGAATAGATGTGCCCCGCCCGCTCTAGATTAAACAGGCTGGTGGCATATTCCACGTCCGGGAACACGTAGGATGTCGACTGGTAGATAGGCGCCGCGCGCGCGCCGGTCGCGGGATCGGGGTGCTGGCCAGCATGCAGGCTCAGCGTCGAGAACTTTAGATGCTTGGGGTCGATCATGGGATTCGTCCGACAGCGAGGAGATTTCGCCGAGGAACTTATCGCAATGAACCCCACGGTTGAACCGGGAGCGCACCCGTCCGCAAAAGAAAACCGCTTCAGAAGTGGGGACCGAACCAGCTCGCAATCAAAAAGTGGAGCAAAAAAGGATCCAAGTAAGATCCAAATAGATCGTCTATGGTAGGAGCCATCACACCCATACTCACCGGTGAAATCTAGAGATTGGTCAACGGCAGTCCCGAATATAAAAAAACGAGGCCCGAAACCGGACCCCGTTCCCATTCAAACATTTAATCTCTGTCGTTTAACTATCGCCCTGATTGTTCCCGCCGATGCGCACATCCGCCATCCAGTTGGGAATCCGGCTCTGCGCGGGCTCTTCCTCGGGAATCAGGTCCGCGCTGATGGGACGGCGATCGTCGGCAGCCGGTTGACGTCCCGCCTTGCGGGCCTTCTCGACCGCCTCGTCCAGATCCACCTGCCGGCAGAGACCGATCGTCACCGGGTCGCGGGGCTGGATCTGGGACGAGTTCCAGTGGGTCCGGTCGCGAATAGCGGTGATAGTCGGCTTCGTAGTGCCGATCAGCTTGCCGATCTGCGCATCGCTCAGCTCGGGATAGTAGCGCACGAGGTAGGCGATGCCGTCCGGCTTATCTTGGCGCTTGGACACCGGCACGTAGCGCGGCCCCTTCGTGCGTTTCACCGGCGCCGGATTGTCAGTCTCCTGCAGGACGAGACTGGCGGCCGGGTCTTCCTGGCAACGCTCGATCTCAGACCATTCGAGCTGACCATTGGCGACCGGATCGAGCCCGCGCATGCCCACGCCCACCTCGCCATCTGCGATACCCTGAATCTCGAGCATGTGCATACCCGTGAAGTCCGAGATCTGGGCGAACGAGAGTGACGTATTCTCAACCAGCCAGATCGCCGTGGCCTTCGGCATCAATGGAGGTGCCATGAAATTTCCTTTCGCCAGTCAACCGCGCCCCACGCGGCCGATATGGCCTGAATTCATCGTCCCTGAGGAAGTTGGGCCTCTATATATGCGGCGAACGACCGAAATGCAAAGCACACGGCACCGCGCGTCTAGGAGATTTCAAGAATGATCTTGCCGATATGGGTACTGGTTTCCATGAGCACATGGGCCGCCGAGGCCTCTTCGAGCTGGAACGTAGCGTGGATTACCGGCGCTAACGCACCCGACGCGAACATCGGCCATACCCTTTCACGCAGAGAGGCGGCGATGCCGGCCTTCGCCGCCACCGATTGCGGCCGTAGGGTCGAGCCCGTCAGGGTCATACGGTTCATCATGACCTTCGCCAAGTTGATCTCGGCCTTAGCGCCCCCCATCAATGCGATCTGTACGATGCGCCCGTCGGGGCGCAGCGCGTCGATGTTCCGGGGCGTGTAGTCGCCGCCCACCATGTCGAGGATCACGTCGACGCCCGGACCGCCATTCATTTCCGCGGTCATGGACGCAATCACCTCCTCAAAGGCCTCCTCCTTGTAGTTGATCGCCCGCGTCGCGCCGAGCTTCTCGCAGAAGGCGGCTTTCTCCGGCGAGCCGACCGAGGTGAAGATAGCTTCCGCCCCAAATGCCTTGCACAGCTGGATCGCCGTGGTCCCGATTCCGCTCGACCCGCCATGCACAAGGAAACGCTCCCCGGCCCGGAACCGGCCGCGATCGAAGACATTCGTCCACACCGTAAAGAAGGTCTCGGGCACCCCTGCCGCCTGGACCATATCGAGGCCCTCTGGCACGGGCAGGGTCTGGGTCCCGGCCACCGCCACATATTCGGCGTAGCCACCGCCGGATACGAGAGCACACACGGCATCGCCGACCTTCCAGTCGCCCGCATTGGCCCCACAGACAACAATTTCGCCGGCCACCTCGAGGCCCGGCAGGTCCGACGCCCCTTGCGGTGCGGGATACAGCCCCTTGCGCTGGGCCACATCGGGACGGTTCACACCCGCCGCCGCGACCCGGATCAGCACCTCGCCTTCGGCGGGGGACGGCACTGGCCGCTCGGTGGCGGTCAGCACTTCGGGGCCACCGGGCTGGGCAATCTCGATCGCGCGCATCGTTGTCGGCAAGGCCATGCTTCCCTCCATGATCGGTTCTCGTTCTTTCTGATGGTTGCGGGCGCAATCTAGGCGCGTCAAACTTAATGCACAACGACTAGAGGTGAGCTTCGCTGACGGGGGTGCGCGATGATTCTGGACGACGATCAGGAACCGAATTTTCAGGGACATAAGAGCGGTTTCGACGAAATGAACATTGAGGGCCTATCGGTCGAGGAGCTCAACGCCTATATAAAATACGCAAAGAACGAGATCGCACGTGCCGAGGCGGAAATCGCAAGCCGCGAAGCCCTTCGCGGTGACGCAGATGCGTTGTTCAAGAGCTAAATAAAGAGGCGCGGCGCCGGACAACCGGCGCCGGGAGGAAAGCATGGTCAATCATTTCGAAACCGACCTCGACAAGAACGCGGCGAACTTCACGTCGCTGTCGCCCCTGAGTTTCATTCGCCGCTCCGCAGCGGTCTATCCGAACCGGGCGGCCGTGGTGCATGGCGACACCAGCCACACCTATGCCGAATTCTACGCGCGCTGCCGACGACTCGCATCGGCCCTCAGCCAGCGCGGCATTGGTGTCGGCGATTGCGTCGCCATCATGTCCCCAAACACCCCGCCGATGCTTGAATCCCATTTCGGGGTACCCATGACCGGCGGCGTGATAAACGCGCTCAACTACCGGCTTGATGCCAAGGCAATCGCCTTCATCCTCGACCATGGCGAAGCGAAGGTGTTGCTGACCGACACCGAATTCGCACCGATCATCAAGGAGGCACTAGAACTGGCCGAGGTCGACCCCATCGTCATCGACATCGACGATCCCGAGGGGCCGGGCGGCGAGCGGCTGGGCGAGATAGAGTATGAGGACTTCATCGCAACCGGCGATGCGGCATTCGAATGGTCCCGGCCCGCCGATGAGTGGGATGCCATCGCCCTGAACTACACCTCCGGTACCACCGGCAACCCCAAGGGCGTTGTCTTCCATCACCGGGGCGCCTATCTCAATGCCATCGGTAACGTCTTCACATGGGGTGCCACCGGCGGCCCGACCTATCTGTGGACCCTGCCGATGTTCCATTGCAACGGCTGGTGCTTCACCTGGGGTGTCACCGCCGTGGCAGGCACCAATGTCTGCCTACGCGATGTGAACTCCGCGTCGATCTACCGGGCCTTCGAGACCGAGGGCATCACCCATCTTTGCGGCGCTCCGATCGTCATGCAGATGGTCGTGAATGCCACCGACAAGGAGCGCCGGCCCTTCGACCAGCAGATTGAGTTCATGACCGCCGCGGCACCGCCGCCAGCCGCCGTGCTCGCCGCAATGGCCGAGGAAGGCATCACCGTTACCCACGTCTACGGCCTGACCGAGATCTACGGCCCGGCA
>MDTE01169147.1_pt1 | contig 13245 bp, 8 predicted proteins | sample 811231 | NCBI WGS metagenome assembly MDTE01 (sample SAMN05326651, study PRJNA326480) | marine metagenome | isolation source: seawater | place: Indian Ocean: Red Sea | collected 2010
AGCTGCGCGCGATTGCGGCGGCGCGCGAGGAAGACATCGAGGCGCTCGCGGCGGAGGTGGAGATGGCGCTACATGCGGACGACGACGCCACGCTCGACGATCTCCGCGAGGCCGTAACGTCGCTCGAGGAGATAGAACCAGAACTTGAAGACCTACAAGAACGAATCCGTCAGAACGACGCAGAGATTGCTAGATTGCGATTGCGTAACCAAACAAACGAGCAATCATCTGAGGCATTCGATTCAGAACGTGGAAGTGCAGAAGGTGGCGCTCCTAAAATAGAATCTCCACAAGAAGAACAACAATTTGTTGAGAATTTATCAAATTTAGATATTTTACAAACAACACAAAGTACAGACTCTAGCGGAAATATTATTACAAAACGAGAACCAACATTTTTAGGAAATGAAAATCTTGTTGAAGAAAATGAATCAAAAAATGCTAATATGAAAGAGTCATATCCACTCAATAAAAAGCATGATAAATGGACTGGTGATGACGATCCAAATCATGATAAAAAAATTAAGATTTTTCATAATTGGTTAAAAAATGTTTTCCGCAAATTTAAACCAAATTCCCCAGGTTTAAGTATAATTTTTAAAGGACAAGGTTTAAGATTACAAACTGATGGGACTTTTTGGTCGGATTGGATATATGCAGAAAATGAAGACGAAATTCGAGAAATAATTGATAAAATATATACTTTAAGTAATGAAAATAAAAAAAAATTATTTGTTGATTTAACTATCGGTACTGTACTTATACATGGATATACACACCCAGATGATGCAAATTTAGATGATGATGCAAATTTAGATTTAGAATTTATTTTTGAAAATATTGAAAATTGGATGCATTTTGTTAGAAGAGTCGAAAGTTCACCAAGAGTTTTAAGTGGTTCGGATAATAATGAACATGTATTTTCTATAACTATCGGAAAAAATCAGAGACAGAATTTGGATGAGTGGGATAATTTAGATAACATTATTTTTTCATTAGAAATAAGAAATCTAAACTATCCTCTATTACTATCAGATTATGAATCAAATATTGAAAATGATAGTGAATCAATATTAACAGGAAGAATGAGTTTAATCGAAGCCATTCATACTTTTAAACTAAACATGAAACGTCTTCTTAAAATAAGAAATATTAGAAGTGATTATATTGATTTATCAAAATATATATCTTTAGGACTATTTGGTGGTGGTGATGACACCACGCCGGGAGAGGAAGAAGTAGATGCAGCAAATATTTTACTAAAAATAAAAGATTCAAAGTATACAAAAAAAAGAAGTCATAAGAAAAGACCAGATAGTCCCATATTACTTAAAAATGAAAGGGGAATGTATGAATGTCCAAATTGTGTGCGCGAATTTTACCGCCCTCAAGCACAGATTCAACATTGTAAGACTTGTATTAAAAAAAAAGTTGGCGGAAATAAGAAGACCCGAAAACGGCGTTTCCTGCTGAGAAATAGTCAATATAAAAAATATTAAGGTTTAATATGAGTGAATCATACATTTCTGTTTGCAGTATTTGTCACGAAAATATTAATTTATCTGACGAAAAAGTACAATGTGTAATTGATGCTTCAGGTGGTTGTGGTAACTATTTTCATAGAAATTGTATAAAAGAATGGTGTAATATGTCAAACTCAAAAACATGTCCGATTTGTAGAAGAATAAACATTTGTGATAGAATGAGGCTAAGTGACAAAGACGAAGTATTATTAGATATTATTAACAATTTTTCAGATTCACGAAACAATATTTTACATTCGCAGGTACTTTTTCCTGAAATAATAAGAGAATATTTGATGCCAATGAATTTGCAAAGATTAAAAAGAATAAGAGACATTGGTTTAGAACAAATTATACTTAACAAAAGAAACGATTTACTACAAAAGATTAGACAAAATATGCAAAAGATATCAAATACTTGGGGGATTGAGGTCTGGCCAGCCTCACGCAGAGGTGGAGACTGGCCAATACTAGAAACAATGACATTACAAGGATTAAAAAAATTTCTAACAATATATTTGAACAAAAAAACAGAACTAGAAGACATCGAGGCAAATCATAAATTAAAAATTGAGGAGCTAGCATCAGAGGCGCGACAAGATTTTCTTCGGCGAACGTGGGATTCGCCTCAAAGGCGTCAGCAGGTGAGGGAAATGAGAGAAAGATGGAATATGGCAGACGAAGATGACGTTTTGGAGGAGAACGTCGTCGTCGATGGCCCGCTTCGCCGCAGGCTGTCCTGGACGCCGCGCTGGAGAATGAGTTCGAGCAATCCGTTTTCTGCTAGTTCCAGAATCCGCATTGGACAAAATATGGATCCAGAAGGAACAGCCGCTAGATTTAATACATCCATTGCAAGAAGAGCTGAAAATGCTGCCGAGCGCGAGCGGCTCGTGCAAGAGGTTCAAGAAACATTGAAAAATAATTTGATCCGAGAAATCTCATTAGAAAGAATTCGTCAAACTATTATGCGTCACGGCCGTCCAGAGCGTATAGGGGACGCAATCCCAGGCGGCCGCGAAATGTACGCGGAAATGCAAACCGCAGAGATTAGAGTAGTAATACTCGCCGCCATTAATTTCCCTCTTTTTCCAGGTCTTTCGCTCGAGACCGCCGCGTCGGGGGGGACGCAAGAATTTATAGAATGGTATACTAACGAATACAATGAAGAACCACCGTCACACATAATTGAAGTCGCCCGAATATTAAATAGGGAAATGGATGTGAGGAACGCGTCACCTGAGGCACAAGTTATATTATACAACGCTTTACAAGAGCGTGGGCATATTCGACGCGGCGGTGGCAAGGCCGAATGGAAAAAACGTTTAGCATAAAAACCATCCTAAGATGTCTTTTTCATCTAATTTTTGAATTTTAATATGTTTGGGCTTGCAGTACAAATAACAATATGATTTATCCCAAATTTTTTCTGTTATATTAACAGAAATCTTCGGAATTGAAACATAATCATCTCCTAAATATTTTGAAACACCTTTTATTGATTCAATTGAAGTATTACTACTCCAAAACCATTTAACATGAGAAACAGAATCTTCATCATTATCAGTTAGTGATTCAACGCAAATTATTGTGTTGTATTTTTCTACATAAATAAATTTATTTCCTTTCAGATATTGAAAATGTAAAAATCTTTTTATATACGATTCATTTGCATCTAATAATTCATGCTTTGGATAATTATCAAAATTAACATCATTCCAAGAAATCTCTTTGAATATAGTAGAATCATCATTATGATTCGTTTCACATTTTATCCAAAATAACTCATATAACTTATTATCTATAGAGAGGGCCTTGTCTGTTGAAAAAATACCAAAACCATTCAATCGGAGTATTGCATCAGAACACATACTTATTAGATTTTTAGCAATACCCTTGTTTCTATATTTTTTTTCGACGAATAAATCATCTCCTACATACAGATTATAATTATTATTAGTTTTCCAATTATAACAACATAATTTTCCTATTAACTTAGTATTATCATATACCGTTCCTTCTATTAATTCAAGTTTTTTATTAATATTGTATTTGAACTTATCTGATATATGTTGTTGATAAATATGATATTCTAAATAACCATATATATTTCTTTTTTTCAAGAAAAATATTAGTAAACATATGATTATAATCAAATATATCATATCTTTAATCTTTATAAATAATAATTGATCGGTTGGCGCGGCGTGGCAAGCTTGATTTTTTAAATATTCGTTTTTTGAAAAATATACAATTTATATATAGATGGGTTTGAATATGAACGAAGATAGAAAAAAACTATTAGGTGATCTAGTTGAACTATTAAAAGAAGAAGATTTCAAAAAAACCTTACTGAAAGAGCTTAACAAAGAAATAGATCTACCAGTATTAAATGAAAAAAAAGAAGGAAAATTGTTCAAGGTTATTTATGATGTGCTTTTGAAATTCATTTCAAAGAAGTTTTTGGATTAATTTTATTATAAAAAAAATATTTCTAAAACTAAATGTTTTCTTTATCAAAAGAGAATATTGACACAAATAGGGGAAAAAATATGTTTATCAATGCTTATAATGAATTAAAACAATACCTATCCAATAAAGAATTACCAGAAATGCACTTTTGTTATTTTGACAGACAAAATTTAACAGATAATCATGTATCTAAGCAAAAAGTTGAATCTTCTAAAATTTTTCAATGTTTTAAAGATTGTCATTCGTGGAGAATCGATGATAAAAGGGAATTCGCAAGAATTATGAATAATGATATAACTGTACCGAAGAGCTATCTAAAATTTGACGAATATTTAAAAGAAAAACACAAATATCCGGATGATAAGGTGTGGTTTGTTAAATCTAGAGGTTCCACCTCTGGTAAAGGTGTATATTGTAAGTATAATCACGAATTAGCGACGTCTCCTGGAGAAAGATACATAATTCAAGAAGAAATTACAAATATAGATTTATGGAATAATAGAAAATATGTCATTAGAAGTTACGTTCTAATATGGAATAAAAAGGCTTATTTTCATAAAAAAGCAATGGCTTTTATTCACGGAGAAGACTACGTTTCAAATACATCACACGAAATCCAAGTATCACACGCAGGTTATTGGTCTGAAAATGGAAGAGTGAAAGTGAAACCTCTGTGTAAAATCAATGAATTAGCTAACAAGCCAAGAAATTTTCATAACAAATTACTGGAATTACTATTTAATGTCTCAAAAACGATTTGTCATAAGTTTAAAGATATGGTTGACGCATCAGAAGAGAACACTTATATAATATTAGGAACAGACTTTCTTGTAACCAAAAAAAATAGAGATTATAATTTAAAAATTGTAGAAGTGAATCGATATCCAAATATCTCGCACACACAAGAGGTTAATCGTGAAGTAAACGAGAGAATGATACGGGACACAATGGTTCTATTTTATCAAATCAATCATCCTCTAGGACATGATTATGTAGAAATACCATTTACATAATAAGCATCTAATTATGACTGAATAATAATTATATGTGGAAAATAATAATTATGCAAACATTATCTAGTAAATTCGCATCTCTATTAAAATATCCAAGAAATACAAGAGTTATTGGAGAAAAAATAAAAAACACATGGAAATGGACAAATCAAAATGAATTAAACAAATATGTTAACAATGCAGTTGAATTGCTTCAACATAATAATGTTAAATCCGGAGATAGAATCCTTTATAAAGGAAAAAACTCTAAAGAATTTTTGGCGTGGAACATCGCAACAAATGCTATTGGCGGTATCTGGGTACCTACATATTCCGAGCAATCAATGTACCAAATTGATCATATTATGAAGGATTGTAAACCTAAACTATTTATTAGTGACGAAGACTCGGATTATGCTACTATTTCAAATAAATTAATTAAATCAGACAACAATTATGAAATTACAACTAATCCGCATGATATATCAACACTTATCTATACGAGTGGAACAAGCAGTTTACCAAAAGGCGTTTCTCTAACAAATTCAAATATTTTGTCAAATATTGAAGCAATCGGAAGACGCTTTGGAGATCACGGTGGAGGAATGACATCTTTGAATATACTTCCTTGGGCACATGTTTTTGGATATTCTAGTGAATTATGGTATAACTTACTTAATGAAAATCCAATTGCTATTGCCGAAGATAAAACAAAATTTGTTCAAAATTTAAGAGAAGTTAAACCAGAATATATTTATGTCGTTCCAAAGGTATTGGATTTAATTAAAAATAAAGTTGAAAAATTACAGAATTATCCATTGTCTGAATTTACAATTCCAAAAGCATTAAATTATTTATTTGGTGGGAACATAAAATGTATTTTTGTTGGCGGTGCCAAATTAAACCCAGACACTGGAGATTTTTTCGAAAAACATGGATTTTTTCCATGCGAGGGATACGGTTTAACCGAAACGTCGCCTGTTATATCTGTTAATCATGACGTTTTTCCTAGAGATCCCAAATCAGTTGGTAAGATACTAGACAATATTTTAGTTGAAATAGTAGATAAAGAAATTCATGTATCGGGCCCGTCAGTAATGAGAAGTTACTGGGGAGATGTCGCGGCGACGCAAGAAGCATTTAAAATTATTAATGGACATAAATACTATAAAACGGGAGATTCTGGTTATGTTAAAGATGGATATCTATATTTTACTGGAAGAAACTCGGATAATTACAAATTGTCCAATGGTAAATTTATCGACGTATATGGAATCGAAAGTGTTATTAAGAGATTTGTTGAAGGGTATTTCATTATATGTGGAGAAAATTTGCAATCAAATATATTAATAACCGACTCAGAAATATCTAAAAACACTAAAAAAAAAATAAACCAACATCTTGAAAACTATCAAAAAATATCAAATATCATAAAAATCGAAACAAAAATTTTTGAAGACAATTTAACAAAAAAATTGTCACTTAACCGTAAAAATTTAGTAAATCAACTGAATCATCCTTTGTTAAAACAGTAAATACAAAAAAATGAATATTGAAATCAAATTTTATTAGAAACAATATCAAATATTAATCATGAGAAAAAACAATTACTTAGATTTACAGAAGCAGCACGCCTCTAGTCGCAGAAGTGAGACGTCCTGTCGGCGTAGGCAAGCCTTGCGTGTCAGTTTGGGTGAACGGGAGAAAAAAACGGAGTTCCCTGATAAATTGAACTCTAAAAAAATTCAATTTCTTAAGTCAAAAATAGAAACTGGAATTTATAATCAGACTATTTTACGACAATTGGCAAATGAATTGGATTACAAGGATGTTTTGAATAAATGGCATTTGAAAATGAACTCTTTAAATTTACCAAGAGAATTACAGATTAAAATTTTGGAATATGACGCAAATCATAGAAAAAACTTTAAATCTTCTTTAGAAATACTTTCATCAAAAGCAGCTTTGCATATTTGCAACAATGTTATTGATGATTGGGTGAGGTACAATAAATATTCAATTAGGCAAGTTCAGTTTATTAATCAAAAAATTCAAGATAAGGAATTTATTTTCAAATGTTTGGATTCCTGCAAATGCTGCAAAAGACATCAAACCAATAGACCTATTTATGGTGATTATCCAGTATATCATACAGATAATCAAGATATCCATTATTGCAAATGTCGCTGTCGACAGAATATGAGAATTCTAAGTCGATCGAGATTTTTCGAAATTAATCTTTATGAACCAACGGCGCCTTAGCAACAATAGGCGCACTGCCAATACGCATGTCCTAATAATTAATATGAAAATTAATTATTACTTTTTTATAATATTTAAATCAAAAAAATGATTGCTAAAAATTTATAAAAAATTAAAATGGTTAGGAAAAAATGGAATAAATGGGTAGCTCAATGGCGAGAAAACAGAAAAACGATACGAAAATCCTTTTATGATAAACAAGAAGCAATAAAATGTGAAAATGAAAATAAAGCAAAAAACAAAGAAAGGAAACAAAAGGAAAAAGAAAGCAAAACAATACAACAAAGAAGAGCCGAAGGTTTATTGAGAAGCGGTGATTGTAGTGAATGTGAAAGCAAAGCAATTTGCAAATTAAAAGAATTATTAGAAAAAAATTGGAATATTAAACTTATACGCGACGGAGCTCATAATGATATTGCTATTCAAAGAAAAAATAGTTGTCAAACAAATTTATATTATGGAATCCAAATTAAATCTTGTTCTAAGCAATTAGCATATGGAACTGCTACAACACCAGTAGCAACATTTGGTAATATTAACCATTATCCAAATTCTCTTTTGATTTGTATTTGTTTACAACCATTAAAGATTTGGTTCTTTCATGGAAAAAACTTGTTAAAACATGGATATACATTAGCTGAATGCCAAAAACCTTATTTCAAAGATGCGCTATGTTATGATGAAAAAGAAAACATTAACAATTTAGAAGCATTTTTAACTCGGGATTTGGAAAAATATGAAACACATAATCTTGATTATTATAATTTACAATTAGGAACTCCTCAGTTTCTAGAAGATTATGCAAATCGTTTATATAAAACTCATAAAAATCTACCTATTGAATCTGTAATAAGAGGATTTAATGAAATTGAAAATTCTTGTAAAGATTATAATGATCCAAATGGTTTAAGAATTCAAGAAAAGATTTCTCATGTTGAAAAGAATAGCACTGGATTTCATGTACATTTACAAAAAAAGAATGGTAGAAATCTAGAAGGCAAGCCCACTTGTGGACCATATAATGAAAATGATTTTGATATATTAAGAGTGCATTTGTTATATAAAGTTGATGATTTAGACAAAGTTAGTTTCAAAAGAGAGAACTATAGAATAGAATACAATGGAAAAGATTATGATTTAGCCATACAAGATATTAAGTCTTATAAGCTATTTGGGCATTGGGATATTCCAATGCATATGCTAATAAGTGAAAATTATGTTTCAACAAATAACCAAAAAGGAAAAGTAACTTTAATTGCATTTTTACCTGAAAAAGTTGCTAATTCCATTAATTATGAATTACCAAAACATATTCAAAAAAAGGGTTCTAGAAGAACTCCAATTTGGACTAGAGAATATTTTCATAACGTTTATTAAATGTCACTTCGTAATAAGTATACTCCAGAAGCAATTGTAAAAATTGCAAAAATGTTTTTCAACAAATTTTCATCCATTTTTACAGAATACAAAGATGACAAATATGAAAACAATGTAAACAAAATTGCCAAATATATTCCATAATATATATTTACATGCCCTTCTTTATAAAATTCTCTAACGGCAAAAATCCCAATTGGCGGTAACAGCATTAAAAGAGATGTTCCAATTCGTAACTTGATCGAATCAAAAATACTAAATAAAGTCAATAATGGAACAATTAGAATCTCTGCGCCGGCACCTACGAATCCAGCAAAAATACCGCTGATTATTCCAGTTATTGTTAATCCAATTAAGTCATTCATATATTACTATATACTTCTATAAAAAAATAATAATAGTATAATTAATGGAAGAAATTGAAAGAAATATGAACAAAATGAAAATTTCTAACAGAAATTTGTATTTTTATGATAGTTCACCAGGAAATCTTCCTTTTTATAAGAATAATGATAAGATGTCTGGTATTAACAAAATAAATACCCGGCGTGATACGGAGGGATTCATGTCTCATGAAATCGAAGAACTTGGTCAGGCTAAAAATATGTTCATTTTGCCTTTTCTTATGAATATTATGAATAACATAAAATTAAATATACATTCAGGTGAAAATATTTCTGAATTAGAGGAAATTTATCTGAGAGCAGGTTCAGTAGATATTACAAATGATTTTGTAAATGTTGTTTGGGATTTTACAGAAGTTCGTGTTTTTTTCGATAAATTTTCTTACTACGACCAGGAGGCCGCGCGTGCTTATGCGCGGCGGGCGCTGGCGAACGTGTCGAGCCGGTCAGAGGCGTTGGAGGCCCTCGGCGAGCGCAGCCCGACTTTTCGCAATAACACATTCAATAATCGGAATATAAGACAAAAAAAATACCATCCCTTATACAATAATGATATCATTCCATTATTAAATAAAACAAGTCTCAATCGTGATGGACGTTCATTTACTTTATTACATTATGCTTCTTTATTAGGATTACCAAAAACGGTAGAATTTTTATTAAATAATGGTGCAAATCCATTTTTACAAATTTTAACAAGTTCAACACCACCATTACCACCAAAAATCTCACCGAGAGATTTGGCAAATGAAGTAAAAAATATTTATTTAAGCAAATTAAATGATGATTATGTAGAAACGTTTACTGATTATGCGTATAATTCGCGTGGCCCACTGAGAGTAACTGTCGAAAATTATGAAAAAACAATTTCTAATTTAGAAATTGGTGAAGAAAATTATACAAAATGGAAAGATAGTATTGAAAATACTCTTAAAACTGATGAAAATAGAATAATTGATGGACGAAACGATGTTGCTAAAAAAATTACTTCATTTTTAGGTGGAAAAAGTAAATATTCTAAAAAAACTCGAAAAAATTCAAAAAAGCATTCTATTAGAAAAACCAAACGCAAATTGGCTGGTACTTCTAAAGAAGAGGCTGCAAGAGACTTAATTGATTTTGCAAAAAATGCTCACATTTCTGATTATTATGATAAACATGAAAAAGACGAATATTTAATGGTAAAACGATTAAGAAAAGGTAAATATGTGACAATACCACCTGCGCCAAAAAAAGTTTTTGACTCGGAGGAAGAGGCGGTGCTTTTTGTCTACAAATATTTAAATGATAATAGTTTATTAGACCATAATCTATTATATTTGTATGATAAAGATGAGATTATGGCGGTTATGCATTATTTAAAGGATAAAAAAATGACAAATAATGGATATTATCAATATTCATCTTTTAAATCAAAAGATGATTTTGCGACTGCACCTGCACCTGCGCCCGCACCTGCACCACCTGCGCCTTTCGTGATGCCGCCACCTGTAGGACCTGCACCACCTGCACCGGCGCCTTTTGTGATGCCTAATTTTCAAAAAGGCGGTGTTATTTATGTAGATGATGATAATGATAGAGACAGTTTTATGTGTCCACTTTCGCTTGATATAATGACAGATCCAGTAATTGCAGAAGATGGATTCACATATGAACGAGAACATATTGAAAATTGGATAAATACTCCAAGACAGGCTGGACAACAGCTAATATCTCCATTGACAAGTGAACCAATGGGAATAAATCTAATTCCAAATAAATCATTAAAAAAAATAATAGACGCTAGTGTTTTTGATCGGGAGCCTACACTAAGTGCTTCAACTGAGATGCAAACAGAAAATAATGAAACCGCTTCAACAGAGATGCAAACAGAAAATAATGAAACGACTCCTATTGAAACACAAACGCCACAAAATATTTTTAATGAAATATATGCTGAAAATGAAGATGCAATTTTAGATGAAGCATTGGATAATATTATTGAAGATACTTTTAATGAAAATATTGATATTGTCTCTGAAGAAGAAGAAAATAAAAATATTGTTAAAGAAATCCTTGAAGAAATATTGACAGTTGATTTGAATAAAAAATTACAAAAAAGGAAAAAAAAGAACAAAAAAAAAGCGTCAAAACAGCGTAAACAACAAGAAATGACAAAAGAAGAAGAAGTTAGAAAATTAGTTGATAAAGCGAAAGCAATTGAAGCAATCCAACAAGCAAAGCTTGCTGAGGCTAAGCGTAGAGGTCAATCACTAAAAGCAGAAAATGAATCTTTAAAATCACGATTCAAACAAGAAGCTTTGGGAGATGCATTAAATATTAACTGGAATACGCTTATGGAAAAATGCAATCTTAGCATGAACGGTTTTTTGCCAAATCAAATGGAATCTGCTATAATTGTTGATTTTTATATTCACGCAGCACAAATGCATGGATATGCTCATGTTAAGAAACAAGAAGGGGCAATAGAAGGATTGAATATTCCATATCTCATTGGCAAAGATGCATATCAAATGGAACAAATGGAAGATTTAATATTTGCAAAAAGTGGATTGGTTAATGCTGATTTTATTGAAAATGAATTAACGAATTGGATGAAAGACGTCGTTAATGCTCATGTTCGCTTGAGTGATGCAGCAAATTCTGCTAGCGTTGAAGTTACTAGCATGCTTGCGGAAGAAATTGTTTCTAATTATCCAACAAATAATTCTATTCATGAAGATATGAAAACTGCTCAAATATATGAAAAAACCGAAAATCATATTAGGCATTTACATAAGATGAATATTGAAGAAGAACAACAAACATTACATTATGGAGCAGAACGGCGACCAGAACCTCCAAGGGGCTATTCTGTTAGAGGAATAAAGAGAAAAACTAATAATTTAGAAACAAAATTTATGGATGTTTTCTTCTTTTGGGGTCATTGTATAACTTTAATTAAAAGCATGCCAAAAGATGAACTTGAAAAATTTGCAAATAGTGATTTTTATTTAAAGATGACTGTTGAAAAAATGTTTCATTTAGTTGGAACAACTCCAATATCGGAATGGGATTTTGGAATGGTTAAGAGAGGGTTAAGAGTAGGTTCAATATCTGCTGCGGCAATGATAGCAGCATGGATTCGTAAATTATTGCCAATTCGTAATAATAGAAATGAATTATTTAAAGAGATGAAAAAACTAGAAGAGGTTCAAAAATTAATTATGTCAAAAGTAGATGCGAACGCGACGGAGGACCTCGACGGTTTTGACCCGCGCGCGCCATCACGTGCTTGGAGCCCACCGCCTCGAGCGCCGCGCGGCGGCGGACCTCTAGGCCCTATCGCAGAGGTATTAGGTGGAGCGGGCTACGGTTTTACAAACAGTCTTCATAAACTCTTAACAAATCAGGAATATTCAAACATTATTTCTTGGAAAAATGATAATGATGGTAATATTTTGATTGTATTAAAAGATAAATTTTTAGTAGCCAATGAAGTATGTCCGAGGGCAAAGTGGGGAGATTTTAGCTCTTGTGCAAGGCAGTTTTGTAATTATGGTTTTAAAACGGTAAGCCGTAAAAAGATACAAAGAATTGGAGAGAATGAATTGGTATTTTCCAATCCTAAAGTAAAAAGTATAGATGATATATTAACTCTTGAGCGGAAGCTTCCTCAAAGCTGTCGCCCAAGAGTTAATTCACCAACTATAGATGATGCCGGCGCGAATGTTCTTAAGCAACCCAGCTCGCGCTCAACTGATATGGATAATAATGAAGCAGCCAATGTTTTGGCAAGTATTACAAATATTAATGATGAAAATACAGAAGATTTAGATAGAAGAACCTCATATCTTCAAAATTTAAATACTAATAATGAACACAGTCTTAAAATAGCACTCTTAATAGAATCTTTGAAAAATCATGTTATTGATGAGAATGAAAAAAATCAAATAAAGCAAAAACAGAATGAATTATGGCAAAGTTTGAAAGAAATACCCATGGAAGATGAGCAGCGCAGAGGTGTTCTATACAAATATATGTTCGAATATCTAAAAAGAACAATACCTCAAGCAAAACTAAATGAGGGTGCAAAAATTGCACAAAGTAATTTTGAAAGTATTAAAAGAGCGCAAATTCACAATAGACCTACTAAACCACTTACAGAATCAGAGCAAAAACAAGCTGATGAAGAAATGAATGCTGCTATTTCAAGCGGACAAATGTTAGCACAAG